>Ga0080004_1099203_pt1 | contig 43315 bp, 27 predicted proteins | sample WasSprMetagenome_FD_69207 | JGI IMG/M metagenome (GOLD analysis project Ga0080004, IMG submission 69207) | Sulfidic aquatic microbial communities from Washburn Spring, Yellowstone National Park, USA - WS (SPADES assembly) (version 2) | ecosystem: Environmental > Aquatic > Thermal springs > Hot...
CAGTTCTCACGGCTGCTGGTGAGGGGACCGCCGCGCCGGTAGCCGGCCACGCCAGCGCGGGGATCAGTCGCTGCGGGATGGCCGTCCGTGGCTGGCCGTACGCCAGACTTCGCATCAGAGGCTCGACCGCCGTCGTGGACGCGAGCGCCTGGTAGCGCACCGAAGAGACCGTCGTCTGGGGCATGCTGAGGTGTGCGCCTCCCAAGGCGAGCGCCCGCGACCGGCCTGCGGCAGGCCTCGTAATCGCTGCGGGCTGCGGCAAACTCATCGCGGGCGCCATGCCGATGCCGGCGGCGCCGTGCGGTCTCGGCGTTCCGATTGCAGGGAGCTGGAGCGGCGGAACTGCCCGTATCGTTCCACGGGCCGGCGATGCGGCTCCGGCCCATCGCGCGGGCCGTGCCTCGACGATGGTCAGACCCGCCTCCCGCGGCGCGGACGGCATTCCCAGCGACGGTCCTTTCGGGTAGTCGAGGCTTCTGCCAGCGAAGGCGTGGGCATGCAACTCCATCGCCCCGCCATTCGCTCTGGTTACAGGGAGTCGGATCGCTGCGTACGCGGCCTCGGCTAGGCCCGTTGCCGACTTCACGCCCCAGCCTGTCTGCGGCAGACTGATCCTCGCCGTGAAGCCTGGCGCCACGGCGCCGTAGAAACAGGATGCCACGTCTTTGTTCTGTACCCAGGCGAGATCCCTCAGCCCGGCGGGCGCAGGAACCCTCTCTAGCTCTTCTGCCTCTCGACGCGGCGTTTCGGCGGCGGGCGCCTCCGGTTTGGGAGCCGCGACCGTTTCGGTGGCCTGGGCCTCCCGGGGCTTGCGCGCCGTTGGCGAGGCTTCCATGAGCCGCTGGATGGCAAGCCTGGCCAGCTCGTGATAGCGTTCGCGGTGTTCGTCGCAGCAGAAGTCCGGATCCGTCAGCTTGCGGATTACGGAAACCGGCTTGCCGCAGTAAAAACAGGGCATGGAGCCAACGACGCTCTCGGTTAATTATAGGGTGAAAGGACCGGCTTTTCCAACAGTAATTTCCCTGATCCCAAGCGAGGGGAATTGTGCAATAATCCACCCGAAGCCATGACCCCGCCTGTCTCTCCATCCCTTACCGCAAGGTTCGGCGCCCCTGCACGCTTCTGCGCCTTTCTCATCGGTGCCGTTTGCCTAGGCGCCCAGCCCTCGTGGTTCAACGTGCGGGACTTCGGCGCCCGCGGCGATGGGCAATCCAACGACGCGCCCGCGATCCGCAAGGCGATCGAAGCCGCTGCCGGCGCGGGTGGAGGCGTCGTTTATCTGCCCCCGGGCAATTACCTGAGCGGGACGCTGGTGCTCCGCAGCCACGTCACCTTGCATCTAGCGCCCGGGGCGACGCTGTGGGGCAGCCGTTCCATGGACGATTACGGTCCGCCCCACCTCATTTACGCGCGCGACGCCGAAAACATCGTCATCGAAGGCGGGGGCGTGATCAACGGCAACGGCGAGGCCTTCTGGGAACCCGATTTCAAGCCGCGTCCCCGCCGGCCCAGTCCTCTGTTGCGCTTCGAACGCTGCCGGCGTGTCCGCATCCGCGATATCGCCATCCGCAACGCGCCCGGCTGGACGATTCATCCGCTGGAGTGCGACGGCGTTTGGATCCAGGGCGTCTCCATCGTCAACCACCTTCGCGGTCCCAACACGGACGGGATTGACCCCGACTCCAGCCGGAACGTTTTCATATCCGATTGTTTCATCGAAGCCGGAGACGACTGCATCGTTCTCAAGACCACCGGCCAGTTGAGCCGGCCGGCGCCGCCCTGCGAGAACGTGATCGTGACCCGTTGCACTCTCGTCAGCGACGACGCCGCCCTCAAGCTCGGCACCGAAAGCCTCGGCGATTTCCGCCACATCCTTTTCTCCGATTGCGTGATCCGCGGCACCCGGGTCGGGCTGGCCATCTACGCCAAGGACGGGGGCGCCTTCGAGGCCGTGCGTTTTTCCAGGATCTCGATTGACACCCACCCGACCCACCGCGAGTCTCTCCAGTGGCCGGTTTACATTGACCTCGAAAAGCGTTATGAGGACTCGCGCGCCAGCCGCGTGCGCGACATCCAGTTCAGCGATCTGACCATTTACACGCGGGGGCGCATTCTGGTGGGCGGCATGCCTGATCATCCCCTCGAGGACCTCGTCTTCCGCCACGTCCGCATGCGCATCACCGGCTTCGAGCGGGTCGAGACAGCCAGCAAACCCCGCGGGTCCAGCCGCGTGCGTCCCGTCGGGCGCGAACTGGACTACGCCTCCGTGCCTGCGGCCCTGATCTTCGCCAACCTGCGCGGTCTCAAGCTTCATGACGTCGAAGTTTTCTGGGAGGCGCCGGGCGATGCGCCCGAGCGTCACGCGCTCTACGCGGCGCGTGTCGAGGACCTGGAAATCGCGAGCTTTGCCGGACGCCAGTCCGCAGCCGAGGGCAAGCTCGCCGTCATCGGCTTCGACGAGGTTCGCCGCGCCGTGATCCGGGACAGCCGCGCTCAACCCGGCTCCGTCGTCTTCCTGGGCCTGCGCAAAACGGACCCCAACGACATCCGGTTTGTGAACAACGAACTTACGTTCGTTCGGGACGCTGTCCTGGAAGGCCCCGTCCACGTGCATTTGCCTTGATGAGGGCACCGCCCCCCACGTGGCAGGCCAGAACCGCTAGGCTGGATAGCAGGCAGCCGGCAGTTTGCCGGCGCTGGCGGGAGGTATCCATGGTCCGAGATAGCCGCGCTGTACGCGTCGCCTGGATATTAGTCTGCACGCTTCCCGTTCTTGCTCAGTGGGACAAGTTGGGCGAGAAAATCGCCCAGCTCGGCAAGAAACTCCCGGTGACCGAGATCCTGCTGCGCACCGATCCACCGGGCGCTCGCGTGCGCCCCCTGGAAACCCTCGTCATCCAGGTCCTTGCTTACGGCCAGAACGGGGAGGAAAAAGTCCGGCTGCGCCGCACCGGCGCCGCCCTGCACGTCAAAGAACCTGAAGGCGGCTGGCTCTCCAAGCCCTTCGCCTTCCAGGGCAAGGACGAGGAGAAATTCTTCGACGAAAGCGGCTCGCGCGCCTGGAATATTTTCGCGGAAGCGTCCGGCCAGTTCGTCATCAAGGATTCCTTTCTTTACACGGCGCCCGAAAAACCCGGCAAGTATCACGTTCAGGCCGAGCTCGAGGGCAAACAGGCGGAAATCGAAATCGAAGTCAGCCAGAGCGCGCCCTCACGCAAGAAGCCGGAAGCCGTGAACTTTCCTCCTTATCCCTCGCGTGACGACCCCTATCGGCCGCTGGTCGAACATTATGCGCCGTTCCTTGCCCAGGAAACCTGGTTCGAACCGAAAGCGGATATTCCCTGCCGGTTCGATTACGACGGCGACTGGCACGGAGACAATAACTGGGACAACCTGGAAACGGGCAGTTCCCAAGCTTTTGTCCATTATGCCGTCATGGAGACGGAGACCCACTGGTTTCTCGTTTACAACGTATTCCATGCGCGGGATTACTCGGACCGCTGCGTCGTCGGAACCTGCCACGAAAACGACAACGAAGGCATCATACTTACCATTCGCAAGGACGGCTCACCTTACGGGCGACTGGAGGTCATGGAAACTCTTGCCCACAACAATGTCTATTCCGTGACCAATAACCCTCGCATCCGTCCCGGCGCGCACAGGATAGACGGAGGCATCGAGTTCTATCAGGAGACTCATCCCGCGGTTTTCGTCGAATCCGGCGGCCACGGCATTTACGGCACGCTCCTGCCCCAGTCGCGGTATTCGCTTGCCCGGGATCAGTTTCTCGACGGCACGGGAATTACTTTCATTTACAAAGGCGTGCCCGAACGGCCTCGCGACGCCAACGACCGGCTGGTGGGTTACGATCTGGTTCCGATCGAACGGGAATGGTGGCCCAAGGCCCAGGAAGGAAAGTGGGATGCGCGAACCTTCGACGAGTACTTCCTTTACGAACCTTTCGGCGATCGCCCGGCGTTGAGTTTCCGCATCGGCGGGGCGTTTTACGGTCGCAAGGAAGCGGCCAACAAGGCTCGGCCTTTCTGGGGATGGCACGACAGCGCTACGCTGAAGCGCAAGATCCTTGCCGTGGGACAATGGGGGCTTGATCCCGCCTATGCCGTAAGTCGCAATCTGCGCTTCCCCGCCGACGAGCCTTTCTCGCTCGACTACGTTTACAACCCCTACCTCGGTATTGACCGGCGCCCGCAGCGCCCGGCAGCGTCGGCGGCACCGGGTCCCTCAGCGCCCGCCGCGGCAGGTGAAATCGAGATCGAGGCCGAAGTGGACGGCACGGTGGACATCCTCATTCAGGGCGACGCCGTTCGCTTCGAGGTGCAATCCGGTCAGCCCGTTGCCCGCCAGCAGGCTCGCTTCGGCACCCCGCTGCCCGCCCGACCCGGCCTCGCCCTCACTCTGCGCAAGCTCGCAGGACGAGGCCGGGCCACGCTCCTTGAGCAGCCATCCCCGGCCAACAACTTCACCGCGCGCATCCGGGTGGAGGATCCCCGCGGCGGCGCCGACTTCTACCGCCTGCTCGTGACATGGGGGCCGTGAAGCAGGCGCCGCGCGCTCGTCAGCTCAGTAGTAGAACTTCAACGCGAACTGCATCAGGCGGGCGTCACCGGCCAGCCGTGAGATCGTCCCGAAGGCGCCGCTGGCCCGGTTGTTTTCCGGCAAGCCGAACCGCGGCGTGTTGAACGCATTGAAAACTTCCCAACGGAACTCGAAGCTGCGGCCTTCGCCGAAGTACGGGAATGTCCGCGCCAGGGCGAAATCGAAGTTCACCGCCCCCGGCCCGTCCAGAATGTTGCGCCCGCAGTTCCCCAGCACCCACGCCCCCGGCCCCTGGGTCAGATACGACCCGCCCTTGCCCAGTGGCGGTTCGTAATTGTAATGAAGCACCAGCCGGTGACGATAGTCGAAGTCGCTGCGACCGCGCTGCTCTCTGAGGTTGTGCGCGTTCTGCGTAAAGCTGCTCGAGCCGCCGCTGAACAGGTGCTCCATGGCGTAGTCAATGGACTTGGAGAAGGTGTACGCCAGCCCGAAGGCAACGCCTCGGCTGAATCGCTTGTCCAGCGAGGCGTCCAGGCCGTGGTAATGCGAGTTCACACTATTCTCGCGATACTCGATCGCGCCCAGCGCCGGGAAGCGCACCGTCGCCAACCCGCCGGGTGAACCATCGGGATTGAAACGCTGCTGGTTCAGATTGCGCAAGACCGAGAGATGGGTCCCCTTGGTTCCCACGTAGTCCAGGCTCAGCACCAGATCCGCCGGCAGCCGTTGCTGCAAGCCGAAAGACCACTTGTCCACGGTGGGGATCACGGAGTCGGGGTTGACCGCCCGCTGCCGGACCAGCCGCAAGCGCGCCGGATCGTTCTCGATGACCGCCGGATCCAGCGACAGGTTGAAGCCCGTGCGCACCCGCATGTTGTTGGCGGTCTCGTTCACGCTGGCAGCCCCCACCGCGTTGTTAACGACCCAAGGCAAATTCAACCCCATCTGATCTTCGCTGCCCGCGCGCTCGAACAGCATGTAAAAGCGCCCGTAACCCGCCCGCAGCACGGTGCGCGACCCGATCTGCCAGGCCAGCCCCACTCGCGGCGCAAAGTTGTTCTTGTCGGAACGCACCAGGCTGCGGCCAAAGGGTGAATTGGCCGGCGTGAACCGGTTCCCGTCGCCGGGTCCACATTGGTCATCCGGTTTCCGCCCTCGTAAGGCCAGGTGGCGAAGTCATAGCGCAACCCGAAGTTCAAGGTGAGGCGCGGGTTCAACTTCCAGTCGTGCTGGTAAAAGTAGGACATCATCCACAGCCGCGTGGTGATGTCGTCGGTGTCATCCACGATGGAGGGACTCCGGACGAAATTGAACGTGTTCAGCGGTCCCGCAGCGGGAACCAGATTCGGCTCGGGAAGCATGTCCAGAATGCGCTTGGCCACGGGATCGAAGCAGGTGGCCGGGATCTGGTTGCCCGGGAAAGGCATGCCGCGGCCCATGCAATCGCCCACCCGATCCACCAGGGGGGCGTAACTGGTGCGGTTGGCCGCAGCCGCGGCCGGAGAAAAGTCACCGCGGCGTTCGTTGGCCAGCGGCACGCTGCCCAGCCGCGTCGTACCCTTGCGAATCCGCGTGCCCTCGTAATCGAAGAAAAAGAACGCGCGGTCTCCCACGATCGGTCCACCCAGATTGGCGCCGAACCGATTCTGGATGTGCTGGGGCTTGGGCTGACCCGAACGGTTCAACACCCAGTTGTTCGCATCGAACTTGCGGTTGCGCAGGAACTCATAGACCACCCCGCGAAATTGGTTCGTCCCGCTCTTGGTGGTCACGCTGATCGCAGCGCCCGGGCTGCGCGCCCGTATTCCGCCGAATAGGCGTTGGTCGTCACCTTGAATTCCTGGATGGAATCCACCGAGGGTCACACGATCTGCGTAGTCAGCTCCTGAACGTTAGTGGAAATGGAGTTGTTGTCCACTCCATCCAGCAGGAAGTTGTTCTGAAGGGAGCGCACGCCGTGAACGTTCGCCCCGCCCGTGCGGCCTGCCGCCGTGCCGCCCCCTTGCTCGGTATAGCGGTCGCTGTGCACGCCGGGAATCAGTCCCAGCAGATCATCCCAGTTCCGCCGGCTCAACGGGAGATTCCTTACGCGCGGATTCTCGACGACCGATCCCAAGGAAGCTTCCTCGGTGGCCGCCAGCGGCGCCCCCGCTTCGACCGTCACGGACTCGGCCAACGTGCCCAGGTCGAGGCGGAAATCCAACCGCGCCTTTTGCCCGACGACCAACTCGACGTTGGTCGCCACCGCTTTCTTGAAGCCCTGTTTTTCGACCGAAACTTCGTAAACGCCTACCTGCAAGGCGGGCAGCGTGTAATATCCCGAAGCGTCGGTTTGGGTAACAAGCTCGACGTTGGTGGCAAGGTTTCTCGCCGTGACCCGCGCGTCGCCAATGACTGCGCCGCTGGGATCGGTTACCAAGCCGGTCAAGCTTGCGGTGTGGACCTGCGCATAGAGAGCCGCTCCGATCAGACAAACATACAGATGGACTCTGATCACTTCCGATCTCGCCTCCCGCCCTGATCATAACCGGCAGGCGGGAAGCTGTCAAGATAATTGTCGGTAAATGCCGGGTTACCACGCGATTGCGTGAAACAAGACTTCATGGTCCTGTTACCACAGGATCTTCAGCGCCAACTGGATGTTGCGCATCGGCGCGATCAGGCCGGTGATGGCGCCGGGACCGCCGGTGATGCCGGCTTGCGACGGCCACCGTAGCTGCCCGTCGGGTCCGCGGACCGGTTGGAAGCCGGCTTGCGTGTTGAGAGTCCGGACGGGCAATCCGAACTGGGGCGTATTGAAGAAATTGAAGAACTCTGCCCGGAATTGCAGTCGCGCGCGCTCGCTCAGGTCGAAGTTCTTGAAAGCCGAAAAGTCCACGTTCTTGAAGCCCGGACCCTCGAGGATGCCGGTGCCTGAGTTGCCGTAATGGCACGTCTCCGGAATGGCCGCGTTGACGCAACTGACCAAACGAAAGGCATCGGGATCGAACCACTTCTGGAGGGATCGCTGCTCGAGTTTTCCGCTTGCCACTCGATCAGGACGCACCGGGCTGCTCGCGGTATTGATGATATTGCCCTGGCCCACGGTGAAGGGGAATCCCGAGCGCAAGGTGACGATGCCGTTGGCTTGCCAACCCCGGAAGACGGTTCCCGCCACCCCGCGCGAGAGGCGAGCGAGCGTGGGGATATCGTAGACGAAACTCATCACGACCACGTGGCTGGCGTCCCAGCCCACCCGTCCCCGGTCCGCTGCGCGGTTGCGAGGGTTCTGGTAGGTGTTGGGATTGATGCCGTCACCCTCGTTGCGCCCGTAGCCTTCCATCAACGTCTTCGACCACGTGTAGGCCAGTGTGTACACCAATCCGTGCGAATACTCTTTGCGCAGGCTTACCTGCATGCCCTCATACCACGCGTTGGCCCCGCTGTCCAAGAAACGCAGCCGGGTCAGAGGACGAACCACGTCTCCGTCCACGATGAACTGGATGGGACGGCGCGCCTGAACTGTGTCGGCAGGCCCCGAAGGAATGAACGGATCCGGGTTGTTCTTTTCCACGGTGTTATCCAGATGAGTCGTCTTGTTTCCGACATAACCGACGGTGAGCGTGGTTCGCCACGGCAGGCGCCTCTGAATATCGAAGCTCCATTGCGCCACATAAGGCTGGAAGTTATCCGTGTTCAGAACGTTGGCATTGGTAGGCGAAGCCGGGTTTACAGGCCCGAAGGGATTGGCGAAGCTGTAGACGGGCGTTCCCGGCACCAGAACGCCGTTACGCACCGTGTTAGAAAACTGCGAGCTTCCGGAAAGCGGCGGGTTCAGGTTCAGGATCGTATAGTTGTTCAGCTGGTGGACGTTATAGAAGATGCCGAAGCCGGAGCGTATCACCCAGTCTTCCCCGAGGCGGTAAGCGACGCCCAGCCGCGGCATGAACTGCGTTTTCTGTGGATCGTAAAAAAGGTAGACGGTGCGGATACGTGCCGGCACAAACTCGGGTGGATTCTCCAGACCGCGCCGCCACTCGGCGCTGCGCCAGAGGCCTCGAATGTCGGTGGCCGCCGTATTATACTCCCAGCGCAATCCCAGATTCAGCGTCACGCGGCGGGTCGGCTTCCAATCGTCCTGCACGTACAGAGCGATCCGGTTCTGACGCACGTCGGTCAGCGGCAGTCCTTCGGGAGATTCGGTAGAAGAGGGGACGCCCAGCAGGAAGGCGGCGAATGAGTTGCCGGCCAGATTTCCCGTGAAGTTGAAAGCGCCCCTGGGGACGTTGGCGGCGCCCCGGAACAGCGAGACCCGACGAAAATCCAAGCCCGTCTTGAGAGTGTGCGGACCGGTGACCACGGAAAGGTTGTCGTTGACCTGATACAGTCCGTTCTGATCGAAGCCGTTGCCGCCGTCGCGTTCGACGAGTCCCAGAAAGCCTGCCACGTTCATGTTGGGGATGCCGGCTTCCCGTTTGGTCAGCGGGCGGTTGTTGTCATTGATCACGTTGAAGCCGAGGATCCCCAGTTTTTCCAGACTGAAATCCGTATTGGCGCGGGGATTGAAACTGTCGTCATCGGATTGGGTCCACCCGAAGCGCGCCTCGTTGATCACGGTAGGCGTGAAAATATGCAGCCACTGAGTGGCTACGTTGTCGTTGCGACCCACCACCAGGTAACTGAAGTTGGGATTCGTGGTGACGCTGAACCAGCGCGGCGTGTTGGCCGCATAGCGGACGAACATGCGATCACGGCTGGAAAAGACGTGATCGAATTTCGCGAAGTATTGCTTGTCATCAATGGAATTCTGGCCGGGGTTGCGGTAATTGATGCCCGAAATCGGGTCGGGCAAGGGATTCTGGGCCCGCGGCCAGAAATCGAGCAGGGCCCGCGCGGCAGGGGCGATCCGCGAGGACGGGATCCGGTTGCCCGGGAAGGGGGTCGGAGAGGCAGGATCGGAGAAAGGATCCACGATGGTGATGGCGGGCAGCGGCTGTCCCGCAGCGCTTCGCCGCTCCAGCAGTCCGCTGAAGTCGCCGCTGCGCAGCCTGTCGTCCGGCACCAGTGCGGTGTAGATGGTTCCAGGTTCCCGCCTTCGCCTGCCTTCGTAGTTGAACAGGAAGAAGCTGCGGTTCCTGCCGTCGTAGAGGCCGGGGAAGAAGACCGGTCCCCCGATGACCCCGCCGAAATGGTTCTGCCGCAAGGCCGTCTTGGGCACTCGCGGCTGGCCGGGAGGCGTGAAGAAATTCTGGAAGAAACCTTCCGCATCCAGTTTCTCATTTCGCAGAAACTCGTAGGCCGAGCCATGGACCTCATTGGTCCCCGACCGCATGACCATCACTAACTGAGCGCCGGAATTGAAGCCGTATTCGGCCGAGTAACTTCCTGTCAAAACGCGAACTTCCTCCATCGCCTCTGGCGAAGGCGAGAAAGGCACGGTATTGACACGAGCCTCGGTGGCCACGACGCCGTCCAGCGTGGCATGCTGGTTCGTCTCCCGCTGCCCGTTCGCCACCAAGGCGATCGTCTGCCCGGGGATCGGCACTCCCCCGGCCGCCCCGGACTGCCCGTCGTAGCCGTGGCGCGGGCCGAACATGACACCCGGGTTCAGCACCGCGAAATTTCCCACGTTGCGGCCGTTCATGGGCAGCTCCACCAGCCGCCGTCGCTCCACCGTTCCGCCCAGACTCACCTCATCTGTCCTCAGCGCAGGCGCTTCCGAAGTTACTGTGATGCGCTCCGCCAAGGTTCCGACTTTGAGCCGGAAATCCACCCGGACCTTTTCGTTCACTTGCAGCCGGATGCCCGCCCGGGTCTCGGCCGCGAAACCAGGCGCCTCTGCGGTGACCTCGTACTCACCCACATCCAGCAGCGGGATGGCGTAGTCGCCCGTGCTCGTCGTGACGGTTTCAGTCACAACTCCGGTCCGGACATTCCGCGCGGAGACCCTGGCCTGTGCGATAGCAGCGCCGGTTGGATCCGTCACGGTTCCGACGATCGAGGTGGAGGTAGTCTGCGCCTCCAAGATCAGACCAACTACGAGGATCGGAAACGTCGCACGCCAATCCATTTCCCTGCCCCCTTGTGGCTATCACGCGGCTTCCAAGAGCATGGCGCGCCCTGCGCCGCGACTTCCCGAATTATAGACCCGTTGCGACTGGCCGTCAAGCTATTTTCACTTAGTAAGTGAATAACAGGCGGCGCGGCGAGATTTCTGACCCGAACCTCCGGTAATCCTTCTCTCTAACGGGACCCAACCGGCGACCCTGCAGGACTCGAAGTCCCGCATTGCTAGTGGGTGGCGACTCCAGCCGGGCAGCCCGCCGCTCGCGCGGGAGCGGAACCGAGATGGGCAGTCCGCTGACTGGACGCAGTAAATTGGAACAAGGGTAGTCCAGTGGCAACAGACGAGGGCCCGAATCGCGTCAAATCTCAGCTCCTCGGCCGGGTAGCGTTATTTGCCGGCCTGACCCACGCCGAGCGGGTTGCCCTGGCCGAGCGCGCCGTGGAGAAGCGCTACCGGGCAGGTGAGCTGCTTTTCGTCGAAGGGGATCCTTGCCCCGGAATGTACGTGCTCATCGAGGGTCGGGTGAAGATTTACAAGACCTCGCCTGCGGGCCGCGAGATCATGCTCGCTATTGAAGAAGCGCCGTCCACAGTGGCTGAGGTGCCGCTATTCGATGACGGTCCCTTCCCGGCCAGCGTGATGGCTTTGGATGACGTTACCGCCTGGCTCATCCGCAAGGAAGACTTCCGCCAGGTGTGCCGTCAAAACCCCGACCTTGCCTTGAAAGTTCTGGCCGTGGTCGCCCGCAGGCTCCGCGGCCTGGTCAACCTGGTGGAAAGCGTCACCTTTGGCAGCGTGCGCCAGCGGCTGGCCAGAGCGTTGCTGGAGTTCTCGCAGCAAGCTGGAAGCGACGTCTTCCGCCTGCCCGTCACGCACGAGGAGCTTGCCTTGCGTCTAGGTACCGTGCGCGAAGTGGTCTCGCGGAACCTGAGCCGGTTTCAGGCCGAAGGTTTGCTCGAGGTCACCCGCGGGCGGGTCCGGCTGCTGGATCGCACGGGACTGGAGCGGGAAGCCGAAACTGAAATCTAGCCCGGGGACCTCGGACTCACGCACCGCCGCCGGACCGTGCCCCTTCCAGCAGCCGCCGCACGGCTTCCGCCAGCATGGGGGGCGCGAACGGCTTTTGCAGCAACTCCACACGCGAACGCAGTGGTTCGGGAATCGAGCTCAGCCGGAAAGGTGATCCCGTGCATACCAGCACCCGCAGGTTCGCGCTCTGTTCCAGTAACTGCCGTATCATCGCAGGCCCGGAAATTTCCGGCAAACTAACATCGGCAATAACAAGCGAATAGCCGGCAGGGTCCGCGCCCAGGCGTTCGAAAGCTGCCTTTGCCGAACTGAAAGCCTCCACCTGGTAGCCGAGCCGGGCAAGGTATTGTTCCATCAGGGTGAGGAGCGGAATCTCGTCGTCCACGATCAGGATGCGTCCCGGCGTGGCGTCTTTCATTCCCTTTCACCACAGCGACAGCGGAATATCTCCGGGACTGAAACTGAGCCCGACCGAGGTCCGCATGTGGATCCTGCCGAAGCCCGTGCCCCTCAGGTTATACTTGCGGCCGTCCACCCGGGCAAACAGGGAGAGCGCGCCTGCCAGTCTGTAAGTCAGGCCTGCTCCCGCGTGGTAGCTGCGATACCTGCCCAGATTTTCCGAGACGCTGGAGAGGCGCGAGTAACCGGCGTTGGCCGAAAAGTGAAGCCGCCGCGTTCCCGTGTAACCGAAGGTGATGCCAGCGCTTTCCCGCGCCGAAGTCAAGTACAGCGCATTGCCCGGAGACATGCCACGCCGGTAGTGCACTCCGAACGAGCCCCGCCGGAAGCGATAGTCGAGACTGGCTTCCAGACCCGGCATATATAAAATGCGATGGTAGACCTCGATCCCGGTGCGCTGGCCGATGATGGCGGCGATCACCGGATCAATCTGCACCTGGCGCAGACGCTCGGTTTCCACCCGATAGCCACCCGCGCCCACCGCCAGCGACCACGAGCGCGTAAGCTGGCGCGCCCACTGCCACATCGCCCCGTGGATGTAGGCCTCGCCGAATGCCCCGGGATACCAGTAATACGCGAACGTATAAGCTAGCCCGATCGTGTCGAATCGTCCCGCGCGCCAGGCCACATCCCCTACCGCTGTGGCCCCCCGCGCTCGCACCAGCGCCCGCGAGCGCGGCTCCAGCGCCAGCCCGGCCCCGCCGAAGCTGAAGGAAAGCCGCGGCGTCTTGTGGTAGATCATCCGCGCCGAGCTGGTCACGATGTGGACGCGGGTGTCGAACAGCAGATCCTGTGATAACTCCTCGAATTCGCGGCTGTAAAAGCGGTAACCAGTCATTCCGAGAAAGCCGCCGCGCCGGCTGGCGGCCGACTCGTTCAATTCCAGCTCGAGTCGCCGTGAAAAGCGATGGGATAGCGTCAGGGCCAAGGACTGGTCCACGCCGTCGTAGTAAGTGCGCCGGGTGTAATGACGCGCCTGTCCGTCGTAACTCAGGCCCAGCACCGTGCGCCGCCAGGTGTGGTAGCCCAGCGCGCCGAAAGTCGCCACCACGCCGTAGGCGTCCTGCTTGGGCAAGCGTCCGCTCTCGTCCGTGAACACGCCGGTCAGGCCGGTGTCGTACACTCCGGCCACGGTGAGATACGGACGCAGCCGCAGCCATTCCTCCGTCGCGCCCTGCCGCGGCACGCTGCCCCGGCTCAAGATGGAAGGCCCCGTGTAGGCGGGCCGCTGGGTCTCCTCGGTTTGGGACGGTGTCTCCACCTGCGCAGCGGCGCGCCACGCCGTCAGGCTGCACAGGCAGACCAGCAAACCAACCCCGGTCCGTTCGATCCAGTCAGAGGGAAGCAACTCTCAAAGTCTGACGCGTCGCAACCGCCGTTGTCAAGCCGGGCGCGCCCGCCGTCGGTCACGCGTCCGCGTGGTCGCGGAAAAAGCGCAGCAGCCGCGCCCGCTGGCCGACCAGCTTCTGCCGCAATTGCTCCATCTCGTCGGGCGACAGCGGCTGGAAGTTCTGCGCCAGTTGCGCGTTCGCCTCCAGGTGCTCGATCTTCGGCATGCCAATCACGGCCGCGGCCACCGGCAGCGACATCGCGTACCGGATCAGCATCTCCGCCGGGGCCTGCCCGGTGAGCTTGTCCTGCGCGAAAACCTTCATTGCCGTCACGCCCATCTTCTTTCTCAGCGCCACTGGCAACGCCAGTTCCTCGAACGTGGCGCCGCGCTGTGTCTCCGGCGAGTAGCCCCGGCCGCGACCCTCCGCCATGGTAGCCATCGCCGCATTGAGCGCCATCTGGACGCAGTCCAGGTCGTGGCGCTCCAGCATGGTTTTGAGCGCCCCGGGATCGGCATGGCAGGTAACGCCGATGAAGCGGCAGACCTTCTGATCGCGCAGCTTGTAGAGCAGGTTGAGCACCCCGTCCCTGGCCTCGATGGCGGCCAGATCCTCCTGGCTGGCCAGCGCGTGGATGTGGATCAGATCGGGGTTGCGCCGAAGCTTTTTCAGGCTGGCTTCGATCGTGCGCATGGCCTCGTCGGCTTTCCGTGGTTCAACGTTGGTGACGAGGAAAACGTCCTTGCGCCCGGCCAGCGCTTTACCCACCCACTCCTCGCTAACGCCTTTGCCATAGCTGGCGGCGGTATCGAAATAGGTCACGCCCAATTCGATCGCACGGTGGATTGCGGCGATCGCTTTGTCCTCTTCCTTGTACATCATGAACCGGCTTCCGCAGCCGAAGCCGAGAATGGAAACCCGGACGCCCGTCCGTCCCAGCATTCGGGTGGGCATGCGGGGAGCAGCGTGCGCCGCCGCAGCCGCGGCGGTCGTGGCCAGAAATTCCCTGCGCGACAGATTCATATGCCCAAAGTAACCCACGGCGAGCGGCCAGTCAATCGCCCGGCCGGCCCCACCCCAACTGCTTCAGCATCCGGTAAACCCGGGCTACCGGCAGCCCCACCACGTTGAAGTAGCACCCCTCGATCCTGACGACGAACTTCGACGCCAGCCCCTGCACGGCGTAGGCTCCTGCCTTGTCCATGGGCTCGCCGCTGGCCACGTATTCCTGCACTTCCTGCTCGCTGAGCGGCGCAAAGTAAACGCGCGTGGCCTCGAACTCCGTCAGCTCTACGGGACCGCGCAAAAGGCAGACGCCCGTGAACACCTCATGGCTACGGCCGGAGAGCCTGCGCAGCATCGCGGCCGCGTCCTCGGCGTTTGCGGGCTTGCCCAGAATCTCTCCGTCCACAACCACTACCGTGTCGGCGCCGAGGACCGTCTCTTCCGGGTCCAACCGGGCTGCCCGTGCTTTCTCTCGCGCCAGACGCTGCACGTGCGCGGCAGCATCCTCGCCCGGACGCCAGCTCTCGTCCACCTCTACGGGACGCACTAGAAAGGAAAAGCCCGCCTTCGCCAGCAGTTCCCGCCGGCGTGGCGACTGCGATGCCAGAACCAGTCTCACACTGCGATGGTAAAACAGCCGCGTGCTAGAATACGGTACTTCCAGCCGCCATGGATCGCGCCGCCCGACTCATCGCGCGCATGAAGATTCCCGGCGGCCCGTCGCCGGAGGACCTGCTCCGCGCGGCGTGGCCCGCCGCCGTGGGCAAGACGGTCGCCCAGTGCACTCGGGTCCGCGAATTGCGGGGCGAGACGCTTTGGGTGGAAGTCGAGGACGACGCCTGGAGGCGGGCGCTGGTGCCGCTGGAAAGCCAGATCTTGAACAACCTCCGCAAGCTTCTCGGCGACCACCCTGCCACGCGCATCGTCTTCCGCGCCGGGCCTCCGCGTCGCGGCCCGATGCGCGCGGAATCCGCACGCGGCGCCGATGAAGCCGACGGCATCGCCGACCCGGTCCTGCGGCGGCTCTACATCAAGCAACGGGCGAGGTCTGAGGCGTGAAAATCACGGAAGAGCAGGTGCGCTACGTGGCCGAGCTGGCCAACCTCAAACTCACCGACGAGGAGGTTGCGCGCATGTGCGTCGAGCTCGGCGCCATCCTCGAATACATGGACAAACTCAATGAACTGGACACGCGGGACGTGGAGCCGATGGCGCAGGTGCTGTATGAAGCGGAAGAAACGGCCACCTTGCGCGAGGACGTGGAAGGTCCCACGCTCGGCGCCGAACTCGCCCTGGCCAACGCGCCTCTGGCCGGCGCCGGCTACTTCAAAGTACCGAAGGTGATCGAACGGTGACGCCGGACGAAATCCGCGAACTTACCGTCGAGCGCGTCAGGGAAGGCTTGAAGGCCCGTCGTTTTTCGGCCACCGAGCTGGCCCAGGCGGCTCTCGAGTTCGCACAGGCCGAAAATCCCAAGACCAACGCCTACCTTCACTTCTGCCCCGAACGCGCGCTGGAAGCCGCGCGCCGGGTGGACGCAAAAATTGCCGCCGGGGAGGATCCTGGCCCCCTGGCCGGCGTCCCCGTCGCCGTGAAGGACGTCATCCTGACCAAGGGCGTGCGCACGACTTGCGCTTCGCGGCTGCTGGAGCATTACATCCCTCCCTATGACGCCACCGCTGTCATCCGGCTGGAGCAGGCCGGCGGGGTCATTCTGGGCAAGACCAACTGCGACGAGTTCGCGATGGGGTCCTCCAACGAGAACTCGGCCTTCGGCCCGGTGCGGAACCCGGTCGCGCCGGATCGCGTACCTGGGGGCTCCAGCGGCGGCTCAGCCGCAGCCGTTGCGCAGGGCACCGCTGTCGTCGCGCTGGGATCCGACACGGGCGGCTCGATTCGCCAGCCCGCCAGCTTCTGTGGCGTCGTCGGCATCACGCCGACCTACGGGCGCGTCAGCCGCTACGGCCTGGTCGCCTTCGCCAGCTCACTGGATCACATCGGACCGTTCGCGCGGAATGTGCGTGACGCCGCGCTTCTGCTCCAAGTCATTGCCGGACGCGATCCCATGGACTCGACTTCCGCCTTCGCTCCGGTGCCGGATTATCTGGCCGCGCTGGACGGCAACGTGCGCGGCATGAAAGTCGGCCTGCCCCGCGAGTATTTCAAGGATCTGACCAGCGAAACCGGCGATTGCATTGCTCGCGGCGTGGAGCTGCTGCGCAAACTGGGCTGCGAGATTCGCGAGATCAGTCTGCCGCACACCGAGTACGCCATCGCCTGTTACTACATCATCTGCACTGCCGAAGCCAGCTCCAACCTGGCCCGCTACGACGGCGTTCGCTACACGCGGCGCTCGCCTCACTCGGAAACGCTCAGCGACATGTATCGCAATAGCCGCGGCGAAGGCTTCGGCGCCGAGTGCAAGCGCCGCATCATGCTGGGCACTTACGTACTGAGCGCAGGTTACTATGAGGCCTACTATCTCAAGGCCCAGAAGGTGCGTACCCTGATCGCCCGCGACTTCACCGAGGCGTTTGAGCAGGTGGACGCTATCGTCACCCCGGTCTCTCCTTTCCCCGCGTTCCGACTGGGCGAAAAAATCGCCGACCCGCTGGCCATGTACCTGTCGGACATCTACACGATTACGGGCAGCCTCGCCGGTATCCCGTGCATGAGCGTGCCCTGCGGCAAAACCCGCGAAGGCCTCCCGGTGGGGATGCAGATTCTCACGCGCCATTTTGACGAGGTCGGCATGCTCCGACTGGCCTACGCTTTCGAGCAGGCCGGCGGCGCGGACGTTTGAGCGGGAACTCTGCCGCGCCCTCGCGATACTTGCGACCGTTCCGCCTCCTCGCGCATCCTATCTACAGGCAAGGAGAGACGGTACATGGCACACCAACTGGTTGCAAAGAAGTTTGATCACATCATGCGCGATTTGGACGGCATCTCGGCCCGCACCATGACCGAGCACTATAAGATCTACCAGGGCTACGTCAACAAGTACAACGAGATCATGGCCAAACTGGAGGCGGCGGATCGGGCTGCCGCCAATCAGGTCTTCAGTGACGTGCGTTCCCTGAAAGTGGATCTGACCTTCGCCATCGGCGGCGTCAAGAACCACGAAATCTACTTCGGCCACCTGGGGGGCCGCGGAGGCGATCCGCCGGCCGAGCTGCGCAAGCTCTTCGAGAAGTATTTCGGCTCGGTGGATGCGTGGCGCGCCGACCTGAAGGCGACGGGGATGGCTTCCCGCGGCTGGGCCTGGACGGCCTGGGATCGTGACTGGGGCTATCTGTTCAACTACGCCGGCGACGCCCAGAACACATTCCCGGTGTGGAACGCGGTGCCCATCATCGCGCTGGACGTCTACGAGCACGCCTACTACCTGGATTACGGCGTGGCCCGCGCCAACTACATTGACGCCTTCCTCCGGAATCTGGACTGGGACGCCATCGGGGCCAATCTCGAGCGGGCCATGAAGTAACCACCGCCCTGCGGCTCAGGTCTCTACCGGGGCCCTTTTCAGGGCTCGCTCCCATCGTCCGCGACCAGCAAACGCCCGATCCCTCTCCAGGGATCGCCATGCTACGTGTCGCCATTATCTGCCCCGATCAGGAAGTCGGCGCCGCTCTGGAGCGGGCCCTGCTTGAGAGCCGCATGGCCGCTGTCGTTCTTCACCTGAACCGTTACCCGGACGCCGTCGAGCTGGAACGTCTGCTCACCGAGCGCACCGTCGAGGCCGTATTCCTGAGTTACGAATCGCCGCAGCGCTTCTCGGTGGTTGCCTCGTTTTTGGAGAAGAAGGCCAGCGGGATACCCATGGTGGCTGTGGCCTGTTCCTGCGACCCCAACATCCTGCTCGAACTCATGCGCGCCGGGGTCCGCGAGGTTCTCACCTGGCCCTTCGATCCCCAGAAGCTCCGCGAAGCTTTGGGCCGCATCCAAAAAATTCTCGACAGCCGTACCCCGACGATTGACCGCCTCTATTCCTTTTTGCCTGCCAAGCCCGGCGTGGGCGCTACCACCGTGGCGCTCAACACTGCGGTCGCCCTCTCTCGCATCCCCGACACCAGCGTGCTTCTGGTGGATTTCGACCTCAACAGCGGCATCATCGGCTTCCTGTTGAAACTCAACCCTCGTTACTCGGTCATTGACGCCGTTGAGCACGCCGAGCACCTCGACCAGGACGTCTGGGCCAAGCTCGTCTGGCCGATGGGAACCCTGGACGTACTGCCCACGGGCAGGCTCGATCCCGGCCTGCGCGTAGATCCCGAGCGTCTGCGCATGGTGCTCGCCTTCGCCCGCCGATTTTACAAGGTCATCTGCGTGGATCACTCGGGCATGATGGAAAAGTACTCGCTCGAGCTGCTGTGGGAATCAGCCCGGATCTTCATGGTGGCGACGCCCGAAGTCCCCGCCCTGCATCTGGGCGCCGAAAAGCTGCGTTTTCTGCGCGGCCTCGACCTGGCCAGTCGCGTGGAGATCATCCTCAATCGCGCGCAGCCCCGCAGTCTCTTGTCTCGCGAACAAATCGAGCAGATGCTGGGCGCGGCGATTCGCACCTCGATTCCCAACGACTACGCCGCCGTCCACCAGGCCATCATGGCCGGGCAACCCCTCAGCGAGGATTCGCGCCTCGGCCAGCACTTCCAGAACCTGGCCCGATCATTGCTGGAGCTGCCGGCCATCACCGTGACCAAGAAACGGCGTTTCTTCGAGTACTTCTCGCTGGCGCCCGCGCAGAACTCGCGTTGAGCACCGCGGGCAGGCAGGCAAACGGGCTGGGCAGGGAGGGACGCGGAAGCTCGCACAGACTCACAGTCGGCACACGCGGGCGTAATAGGCGCCGCACAGGTCCTTGCCCTCCGCGTCCTGGAACCAGCCATGCAGTTTGGTTTTCGTGCCCCCACGCAGCCTCACCCTGAAAACGGCGGCCTTGTCCTCGGGCCGTGTCTTCAAAGTCAGTTGCTGGTCGGCAATCACCAGCTGCGCGGCACGGATGGGGAGGGCAACGCCGGCAGGCATGACGCCCACCGTCATTTTCTTTTCGGGGCAGGGAGCGGAAAGAGGCAGATCGCGCTCGAAGGGCCAGCGGGCCAAGGCGATCTCATATTCGCCATCCCGTTCCACGTAGACGTTCCAGGGTCCGCCTCGGGGTCCGCCACCTCCTTCCAAAACCGTTCTGGCGTTGTCGCAGTAAACTTCCTGCCAGTCGGAAGAGGAAAGGGTGGTCGGGTTTTCTTCCGGCGCGCCGATGCTGATGGGGCAAAAGTCGTTCAATCTGGGCTCCAGCTCCGCCCACCATCGTTCGTAGTGTTCGCGCATTCGCGACACCACGTCCGGATGACGCTTCGCCACGTCCTGCTGCTGCCCGGGATCACTGCGCAAATCGTAAAGCTCTTCGCCGTTGACCAGGCGCCACTTGCGCCAGATCACGCAGGAGTCCCACTTTTTCAAAATCTGCCCGTACTGCACTACCAGCATGCGATCGGGCAACGAAGAGGACTCGCCGCGAAGCAAGCCTGCCAGACTGATCCCGTCGAACCGCGCGTGCTCGGGCTTTTTCAGCCCGCACAGCTCGATCAGGGTAGGCAGAATGTCCTGCATCTGGGCCGGGATGGTGATGTCGCCGGGAGCGCGCAGGCGTCCTGCCGGCCAGCGCACGAAACAGGGTACACGATGGCCCCCTTCGTAGAGCTGTGTCTTCCGCCCGCGCATGCCCGCGTTGTACAGGGAGACGCCGCCTGTGCCGCCGTTATCGGTCATGAAAATGAAAATGGTGTTATCGCGCAACCCGGTGTCTCGCAGAAACGCCTCCAGGCGGGCCACGTTTTCGTCCAGGTTGGCGATCATGCCGAAGAAGGCGGCGGGGACGCCAGGTTTGCGATAAGGCGCAGCATATTTTTCCGCCACCCAGGCCGGCCCATGCGGCGTGTTCGTGGGCAAGTAGCAAAAGAATGGGCGGCCGGCGGCCTGCTGCCGCCGCATCCATTCCATGGCCTGATCAAACCAGAAATCAGTGCAGTAGCCGCTGAAACGTTTCACTACGCCGCGATCGCGGTAACGGCCGTCGAAGTAATCATTGTCGAACTCGGGCGCCGAAACGAGGCCCCAGCCCAGGAAATACTTGGCCTCCTGGAAGCCGCGATCCATGGGCCGGTAAGGGTAGTTATCCCCCACGTGCCACTTTCCGAACAATCCGGTGGCGTAGCCGTTGGCGGCGAAAATGTCCGACATCAGGGGCAGCTCGCGACGGATCACAGCGCGGCCGGCGGTCACCGAGGTGGCGCCGTTCCGCAAAGCGTCCTGCCCGCTCAAAAGCTGACCGCGGGTCGGCGCGCACATCGGCGCGGCGTGGAAATCGGTGAAGCGGACGCTTTCGCTGTGCAGGCGGTCCAGGGCCGGCGTCTTCAGCACGGGATTGCCGTGGCAGGAAAGGTCGCCATATCCCTGGTCGTCGGTGAGCAGGATCAGCACATTGGGCGGTTTGGCGAGCGAAGAGGCGCAAGCCGCGCCCGCGCAGGCCGCAACAAAACTGCGGCGCGTCATGGAGATGGCGCTCTCGCGATCGGGCATTCTTTAATGACCTCCGGATTTTCTCGCGGGACCCGAAACCCGGCGCATGCAAAGCGGGCTGGCGCAGGCGAATGCCGTGCGGGATCCCGGACCAGTCCAGTACATTATAGACCTCCGCTCGGCGTCGAGCCTCGGGATACGCCGTTGAGCCGGCTAGCCTGCAACTTACCCTTCGCACAGCACAGACGCCGTGAGCCCATCGGTGAATCCGGCCGGGCCCAGTGTCTGCCCGCGTGCGAGAGCAGGCTTGTTCGCCGTCACCGCGATGCGAAAGTCGAATCACGGGTTGTCAAAACGCGAGCTTGATAGCGAATGTTACCTGTCGCTGGCCGTGACCCTTTTCACCCGTGATCGTGCCGAAAGCCGAGGAAGTGGGGGAGGTGTTGGGTGCGCCGAACTGCACATGGTTGAGTGTGTTGAACGTTTCCATGCGGAACTGCGCCTTCCATCGGTCTCCAATAGCAAAGTTTTTGAAGAGCGAAAGGTCGAGGTTGTTGATGCCATCCGCACGCACCCCGGAGAAACGCAACGGGAAGGTCCGGATATTCCAGGCCAGCTGTTTGCGCGGATCGCGCTCGAAGCCGGCTTCCGTATTGAACCACCGCTCGGCCTTTCGTTCCCTGACCGGCAGCGGAATATCCTTGAGGTTGCCGTAAAAAATGGCGTTGCCAAAGCCCAGCGTGTCGCCGGTCTGGCCCTCGTACCAACCCTGCAATTGCCAGCCGCTGATCAGGCAATCGAGCAGGCCTCGCACGTTAGAGCCCAGCCGTTTTCCTTTGCCGAACGGCAGCTCATAAATGCCGCTGACGACGATGCGGTGCGTGAAATCCTGGTCCGAGATGACCTTGTGGGGCGCGGGGTCGGTGTCGTTGAGATAACTCGTGGCCTCCATGAATTTCGACCAGGTCCACGCTGCCTGGAAGTTGAAGCCCCTCGCCATCCGTTTCTCGGCTCGCATCTGCAAGGAGTGAAAGTAGGAATAGCCGGCGGGCAGGCTTACCGTAATGTCCTGGAAATGCGGGTACGGTCGCAAGAGCTGGGAGCGCGCCACGCGAACATTGCCCAGGCCCGTGCCGGCGAAGTCGGGTATGCCGTAAAAGGGATTGGTCACCTGAGCCGTGAGATAGTCAATGGTCTCCTGGTCGCGGTAAGGGAGCGTGGAGTAGTACTGGCGCGGGACCGGGTTGAGATTGGTCGAAATGGCCAGCTTGGCCGCCCGATTGCCCACATAGGCCGGCTCGATGATAATGCGCATCGGCAGCTCTCGCTGGACGGACAGGGACCAACGCTGGTTGTAGGGGTTACGGGGCCGGTCGTTGAAAAAGCTGACGCCGCGTCCGAGAAAGGTCCGCAGCCCACCCGCTGCTCCCAGCGGCAGTTGGAGCCCATCTGGGAATGGATTGGCCATGGTGGCGCGGAAGGTGAGGCCATTGTCCTGGCTGGGGATGAGGTTCGTCGGCTGGTTGAAGCCGCCTTGGTTGACATCGAAGCGGTCAATGCCCAGCACGTCGTAGAAGATGCCGTACCCGCCGCGTAAAACGGTTCTGCCATCGAGCTGGCAGGCAAAACCAAACCGCGGCGCGAAATTGTTCCTGTCGGCATTCCATAGCTGGCGAGGCTGGCCGCCGACACCCGCGAACAGCAGCCCACCCACAGGGCGGAAGCTGGCAGGTGGCACCTCGGGGATAGGAGCCTTGGCGTAATTGGCCATGGCCTGCGCGGCAATGGGACTCTCCGTATGGAAGTCAAAGCCACGGATCGTCCGATTAAAGCGTTCCGTGGTCGGGCTTTCGTATTCGTATCGCAGGCCGAGATTGAGCGTAAGCCGCCTTGTGAGCCGCCAGTCATCCTGAATGAACCAGGCCATGTAGCCGGACTGCTCCGCACGCGAAGCGTTGATGTTGATCTGACCTCCGGTCGGCAATCCCAGCAGAAACGAAGCGAACCCCTGGCCGATCGGCGCCGCCGGCGAATTGTCGAACGGGCCTCGCGTCCAAGCGGTACCGAAGTCCATGCGCGGCGCCACGTTTCCGTAGTTGTAACCATTCTCCCGCAGCAGCCGGTATTCTCCGCCCATGCGTAGGCTGTGATTCCCAGCCATCTTGGTAACCGTGGCGCCGAAGGTGTGATAGTAAGTGGTCTGCATGGAGCCACCTGTGTCGCCCAGTTGGGTGAGGCCGTCTACCACGATTTGAGGAAACGCGATGCCCGCTGGGGAATTCTTGGTATGGATCTCCTCGATCAGGCTTTTAGGAAAACCCAGGGAGGCCAGATCGAAACCCTGGCTGAAGCGGCTGGTCCGCGGCTGCTGATACGTGAGACCGTAACGTACGTTGAGGAGCAACTGAGGGTTGAAGACGTAAACGTCGTCCAGCGCCAGGGTGTAGCCCGTGCGGTCGAGAATCGTTCCCGTCGCGATGGTGGGCAGCGTGTTCTCTTTGTTGTCATGCTGGCTGTTACTGAGACGGAAGAAGAAACGGTGGTTCTGGCTGAAATTGTGGTCCAGGCGACCCACCATGGTGCGGTTGTCGCGGTCAATGTTGCGCGTACGGAAATAGTTCTGCCGCCCGTCCGCCGTGCCTGCCTGATTGGGCTCGGGCCAGTAGGGAAGAAACTTCAGGGCCATAGGCTCGATCCGGCTGGCGGGAATGATATTGCCGGGCAGCGGCTGGCGGCTGAAGCGTCCACCCGGAGCGGGAGCGATGGTCGCGGGGTCGTAGATCTGGTACTGGGAGCCGAGTTTCAGCAAGTCCGAGAAGTCCCCTTTGCGCTGAGCCAGCGTAGGGACGGTATAGGTTCCGCTGAGATTCCGGCGAATATACAGCCCTTCGTAGCCGAAGGTCCAGAAAGTCTGATTTCGCCCGTTGTAGAGGCGAGGCAGCACAACCGGTCCGCCCATGGTGGCGCCCCAGCGCTGGTGGAGCCACCCTTCCAGGGCGCGCTTTTTCTTTTCGGGCGTGATTGGCCCGGTCGTGGGGTCATAAATGAAGCGGTTCGTGAACCAGGGGACCGCCCGAATACGGGAATCGAAGTAATAGCTGGTGCCGTGCAAAGTATTAGTGCCGGATTTCATGCTTACGTTTGTGACCGCCCCCGCGGCATGACCAATGGAGGCATCAAAGCTGGCGGTATGGATCCGGAATTCCTGGACCATGTCCTGCGGCGGGGAAAAGACCGAATTTCGCTCCGCCATGTTGGGCAAATTGTCCACGGCACCTTCGCTCGAACCGCTCCGCGTGCCGTTGACGATGATGTCGCTGGCGGCTCCCTGATCCATGGGATTGCCCGCGTATCGGCCGCCGCTGGAGATCACGCCTGGCGTCAGCCGCACCAGGTAAAACGGATTCCCGCCCACGATGGGAAGTTCAGTCACGCGCCGTTCTTCCATCACCATTCCGATGGAAGCATTGGCGGCCTCCAGCAGCGGCGTCTCTCCGGTCACCACGATGGACTCGGCAACATTACCCACTTCCAGCGTGAAGTCCAAGGTAATGCGGTCTCCCACGCGCAACTCGATCCCCTCCCTGACCGCCTTTTTGAAGCCGGGCGCCTGAACCTCCACGCGGTACATTCCAGGCAGCAGGTAGGGTATCTCGTAGTTACCTTGCTCGTTAGTAACCGAGGATGCGCCGGCATTGGTTGCGATGTTGGTCGCCTGAACTTTGGCGCCGACGATCACGGCCGCACTCGGATCGCTGACCCGGCCAAGGATCGTCGCACGGGCTTCCTGCCCCCAACTCGCCACGGCCAGCGCGTACAGGACTACGCATCCGACCAGAACGCGCCTCATGGTCATACCCTCCCCCGGTGAAACCCGGAAAACCGAGGATATACTACCACGGGGCGGGCCGAGCGGCAAGTCCGAATTCAACTGTACGCGACGGCGCACGGACCGTCGCCGGCCGAGCTTCGGCTTCCACGCGCCGGTCGGTACCGGAAGAACCGCAGAATAGTGAACGCCCAGCTGCGTCCTGACCCGGTTGCCTGACTCCTCGGGACAGGTCGGCTTCGGCTTCAGCCGCGCGTCCCCGGGCCTTCGCGTAGCTCCACCGGTGGACTAAGATAGGCGCCAGCGGGTTACGAAGATGAAAATCACTGCCGCTCTCGACAGCCTCTCTCCGTGCTGCACGCGCCGACAATTCCTGCGCGGCGCCGCCGCGGGCGGCCCGCTGGCCGCCGCTCCACCCCAGCGGCCGAACCTGGTTTTCGTGCTGGCCGACCAGCTCCGGTACGCGTCCTGCGGCTACGCGGGCGACTCGCTCGCTCAGACCCCCAATCTGGACCGCCTCGCCAGACAGTCAGTGAACTTCCGCCAAGCTACCGTTTCCCATCCGCTGTGCGCACCGTTCCGTGCCACCCTGATGACGGGGAAGTATTCCTCCAGCACGGGCATGGTGATCAATGAACTGCGCCTCAGCCCCGAGCACGAATGCATTGGTCACGTACTCACGCGCGCTGGCTACCGCACGGCCCTGATCGGGAAGTGGCATCTTTGGGCGAACGAGTTAGGCCATCACGACCGCACCGAGAACGGCTTCGTGCCGCCCGGACCTTACCGTCTGGGCTTCGATGACTTCTGGGCCGCCTATAATTTCAACCACAATTACTTCCGCGCGCCTTACTTTCGAGACGAGCCCAAACGGTTGATTCATCCAGGCTACGAGCCGGACTCCCAGACCCGGATGGCGATCGAATTCATACAGGAAGCGAGCGCGCAGGGGCGTCCCTTTGCGGTATTCCTGCTGTGGGGCCCACCGCACGATCCCTGGACACCGGATAACGTGCCCGCCGAGGACCTTGCCGCATTCCACGAGGTACGGTTCTCGCGGCCGCCTAACTTCGCGCTCACGCCCGATCCTTATGCCGATAACTGGGCGCGCATGAGCCCGCAATTCATCGAGCGACTGCCGGAATTCATGCGGGTTTACTATGCGCAGACGCGCAGCCTGGATCGGGCTCTGGGGCGCCTGATGAGCGCGCTGGATGAGCTGAAACTGGCAGAAGATACGATCCTGGTTTTCACTTCCGATCATGGCGAGCTGTTCGGAGCACACGGGCGGCGGGCCAAAAATATCTTTTACGAAGAGGCCGTGCGGACGCCGTTCCTGCTTCGGTGGCCACGCCGCCTGAAGCCCGGGGTCACAGACGTATGCTTCAGCTCGCCGGACATCATGCCCACTCTGCTCGGCCTGATGGGCCTGCCCATCCCGCGCGCCGTCGAAGGTTTTGACTTCTCCAGTTATCTGTCGGGCAGGTCGTCTCGCGTTCCCGATGCGGCCTACTTGCAAGGTATGGGCACTACTGCGGCATGGCGCGACGGTTCGGAGTGGCGAGCCTTGCGCGATGGCCAGTACACGTACGCAATGTTTCGAGCGGACGGCAAGGAGCTGCTCTTTGACCACCGCGCCGATCCCTTACAAATGCGGAACCTGGCGGGTGAGCGCGCTCATCGCGCACGGCTCGAGCATTACCGCAACAAGCTGCGACGCTGGATGAGAGAACACAACGACACGTTCGAGGCGTGCACGTGGTACGAGCGCAACTGGACGGTGGACCGCAACATTATCATGACCGCAAGCGGCGTCAAGCAGGACCTTGGAATGCTGAAGGAGATCCTGCGCAAGTATTTCCCGGAGCAATCCCGGAGACCAGGTCCCTGACCACCGGGAACCTCGACTCCCAAACAATCGCCTCCTTTTGCCGGCGGGGCCGAGGACTTCTCGAACCCTGCGCTCCGCAGCACGGAACCTTGAAAGGCAGTTCAGGCCAGCGGGGCATCCCCCGGCGACTTCGCGAACCGTTACAATACTGGGACGGTCTGGCAGGCTTCCATGTCAGCGCAGGCCGGAGTTCGAGGCCGACGTTCCGGGTTCCGCAGCAAACTCTTCGTGGCACCCTTGGCGGAGGAATCCCGCTATGATGTCTGTTTCACGCCGTGACTTCCTGTGCACAATAGGCGCCAGTTCCCTGTCCGCCCCGCTGCAGACGTCACACGGGCCGCTCAACATCGTATTTATCCTGGCCGACGACCTGGGTTGGGCCGAACTGGGCTGCTATGGAAATTCTTTTAACGAAACTCCCAACCTCGACCTTCTCGCCAGCCGTGGCGTGCGCTTCACGGATGCTTACGCAGCAGCCCCAGTCTGCTCTCCCACCCGCGCCGCTATCATGACCGGGCTCCACCCGCCACGCGTGGGAATTACGGACTATCTCCGCGCCGACGATCCCAGGTATCTATCGCCTAATTACTTCAGCCTCCCCAAAGCCCTCAAGACGGCCGGTTACCACTGCGGCTTGATCGGCAAATGGCACCTGATGGGTGACTACGCCCTGCGCAAGGGGGATCCCAAGTTGCATGGTTTCGATGAAGTGATTTGCTCGGAATCCAGTTACATCGGGCCGGGCTGTTATTTCCCGCCTTACCAGCACATGAAGGAAGTCCAGCCCCGCCGGCCGGACGAATATCTGACCGACCGCCTCAACGAGGAGGCAGTGGAGTTCATCGAGCGTAACCGCACGCGCCCCTTTTTCCTTTTCCTGTCACACTACGCTCCACACACACGGCTTGCGGGAAAGCCCGAGCTGGTGAAGAAGTACGCCAGCAAGCCCGGCGCCGGCAAGAAACGGAACAACCCCGAGCTGGCAGCAATGATCGAGAGCATTGACCAGGGCGTGGGCATGATATGGGATACCCTTCGTCGTCTGGGGCTGGCCGACCGCACGGTCGTGGTGTTCAGTTCGGACAACGGCGGCGAGGAGCGGGTTACATCGAATGCCCCATTGAGAGCAGGCAAATCCACGTTGTACGAGGGCGGCATTCGTGTGCCGCTGATTGTGGCCGGTCCGGGATTCGGCAAACCCGGCTCCGTCAGGGCTGTCCCTGTAGTTTCCATGGATCTCTATGCGACGTTTCTTGCCATCGCCGGAACGCGGGCGCCGCAGAAATTGGACGGGATTCCCATCCAGGAGCTGCTCAAGGATCCTCGCAAGTATCAGGAACGCACGCTGTTCTGGCATTACCCTCTGGAAAAGCCGCACTTCCTCGGCGGGCGCTCTTCAGGCGCTGTTCGTCAAGGAAATTTCAAGCTGATCGAGTTCTACGACGACGGAACGATCGAGCTTTACAACCTGAAGGAGGATCTTGGGGAAACCACGAACCTATCCGGGAAGCTTCCAGCGCAGAGAGACCGCCTGCTCGGCTTGCTTCGGGACTGGCGCAAGTCCCTTCCGCGCTAATCCGCCTGACGCTGCGATGTCGCCCTGAGCATCATGGCCTGCGGCGGTAGGGCGCGTACCAGCCCCGGCTGGCCCACTTTACGGCATAGCGGGCGGTGGGCAGGGTGTCCTGCGTTCGGATCGTCCACGCCAGAAGTTCTTCGAGCAACTCCATCTGGATGCCGGCAACCTCGGGTCTGCCATAACGGTTGTCCAGTTCGTAGGGGTCTTCCTCGAGGTTATACAGCTCGCCGTTGCCCAACATGTCGAAGACGAGTTTCCAGGAACCCATGCGCACCATTTTGGTGTAGCCGCTCTGGGTGCAGGGGTTCAGTTCGTCGAAGCTCCGCGGCGCGCCGGTCGGACCCCCTTGAGCTATGGAATAGGGTAAGTTGTCGCGCTCGTCATAGTGCAGGCCACCGAATCCCACTTCTGCATACACGCTGCGAAACTCTTCACGCGGAAAAGGCTGTCCGCGCAGCAGCGGCCACAAACTCCGGCCCTGCGTGCCGCGGGGAATCTCGGCGCCCAGGGCCTCGCAGAGAGTGGGCATCACGTCTGCCAGCGAGACAAAGAGCCGGTCCGCAGCGCGCGCCTGGATGCCGTAGCCGGCCCAGACCATGGGAATCCGCACCAGCGCCTCCGGCAGTCCGACGCCCTTGCGCATGAGCCCGTAATCCGTCAGATAGTCCCCGTGATCGGAAACGTAGACGACGATCGTGTTCTCCCAGAGGCCGCGCTCGTCTATATAACGGAACAGCCGGGCGAGCTGGTCGTCAATCAGCCGGAGCATGCCCAGATAGTTCGACTTGGTCCGCTGCCAGTAATCGTCGTAGCCTGGATAAGTCGCCTCCTGGAGACCCCGCAGCCAGCGCCACTTGAAACTTTTCTTTTGCAAAACCTCCGGCCCGCAGCATCGGGATGGCACGCTTTCAGGCGGGAACATGTCGAAATAAGGCTTGGGGACCTGGTAGGGATTATGAGGCTCCGGAAAGCTGACCCAGAGCAGGAACGGCTGGTCGCCGGTCTCCTTCAAAAACTCCAGCGCATGAGAGACGATCCGGTATGGCAACTGGAGTTCGACGGGAAAAGGCGTGGGCTGCTTGCCCACCCCGTGATTGAGTTGCGTCAACCAGGCGTCAAATTTGGCCTCATCCGGCGTGACCGGCGTGGGCTTCAGCGCGCCGTTGTGCGAGTAAGGACGAAAATAGTCCATCTTGTCCGGCCCCAGATGCGAATGGTTCTTGCCGACCAGGCCTCGCCGGTAGCCGAGCGCCTTGCATATGTCGAATAAATCTTGTTCGAAGAAGGCGTGCTTGGCGCCGGCATTTTCGCGTACGCGGTGGGCGTGCGGCCAGCGGCCGGTCAGCATGCTGACGCGCGCGGGCACGCACAACGGCGCCGTGGTATACGCCAGATCGAAGCTCAGGCCGCGGTCAGCCAGACTGTCTAGGGCAGGCATCGTGTCCAGCGCGTAGCCGCTCCGGCGCGTCAGCCCGGCCCGATGCTGGTCCGCCATGATGAGCAGAACGTTTGGCTTGCGTTCCTGCGTGCCTTTCGAAGGCGCGCCGTTGCTAAACAACGCACCGCTGGCGCCCAGAAATGAGCGACGGGTCATATCCGCCTCCCTTGCCTGAGAAGTCCCCATATGCGCTCCGAAAGCTGTGTCGGACAGCATTGTAACTCGGGAGTTTTCTTGCTTGCGCTGCTGCGGAACCGTTGCGCCCGGCTCGCTCAGTTTCGCTCCATTCATGCGTGGCGGCCACGGCCACAACTCGGCTGGCGCGCAACCGGTTCTTCTTCACTTGGGCGGCCGCACTTTTTCCCAAGGTTCGACGCCACAGCGCGCCGCCCATTTCTCGTAAAGGGCAGCGATTTCGCGAACTCGATCGGGGTGCTGCGCCGCTACGTCGTTCGTCTCGGTACGGTCGGCCTCCATGTCGTAAAGCTCCCAGTTACCCGGGTGCCGGGAGACCAGTTTCCATCGCCCTTGACGGACCGCACGGTTCCCCTCGTGCTCCCAGTAAAGCGTGCGCTCGTCCAAGGCGCCCTCGCCCGTGATCAGCGGCAACAGGCTGACGCCCTCCAGCGGCAGCACCGGAGTTCCCTGGCGCTCCGATGGATATTTCGCGCCGGCTGCGTCGAGACAGGTTGGCATGACGTCAATGATGTGGGCAGCCTGGTGGATGACGATGCCCGCCCGGCGAATGCGTCGTGGCCAATGCACAATGAAAGGCGTGGCGATGCCGCCCTCGTGGACCCAATGCTTGTAAAGCCGGAACGGGGTGTTGGAAAGATTAGCCCATGCCAGGCCGTAGCTCTGGTACGTGTCCTCGGGACCCGGCATCACTTCGGGCAGGTTGCCCACCCGCACTGGCCTGCCGTCACGGGTCAACCGAGGTATATGCAGGCCTTGCGCTTTCGGACCGAGTTCCTCGGCACAGCCACCGTTGTCGGAGAGGAACATGATGACCGTATCCTCGTAGGCGCCACTGCGTTCCAAGGCTTCGAGCACGCGGCCGATCGCGCGATCCATGGCGTGGACCATGGCAGCATAGACCGCCATGCGTCGCACCTGCCACTCTTTGTGCGGTGCTTCATCCCAGGCGGGCGCCCGCGGGTCCCGTGGCGCAAGCTGCCAGCGCCTCTCGATGATGCCCAATTCCACCATCCGCCGATAACGCTCCTGGCGGAGTGCGTCCCAGCCTTGCTTGTAAAGCCCCAAATATCTGGCTACGTCAGTTTCTCGTGCGTGAAGGGGCCAGTGCGGCGCCGTGAAAGCAAGATAAAGGAAGAAAGGCTCTGTTTTGCCCGCCATCTCGCGGATGTACTGCAGCGCGCGGTCAGCCAGGGCGTCGGTGTAGTAGTAGTCGCTGCGGTCGGGTTTCGCAGGCTCGTTGCCTTCAGTAAGTGAGACGGGATCATAATAACTCCCGGCGCCGTGGATCGTGCCGTAAAAGCGTTGGAACCCGCGCTGGAGCGGCCAGTTATGTTTCGATTCGCTGACCGGGGTTACGTGCCACTTGCCGCACATGAATGTGCGGTACCCTGCGGAGCGCAGAACTTCCGCGATCGTAAGGCAGCGCGGGCTCAAATCTCCCCGGTAACCCGGATAGTCAGGACGCCCCGTGTTCACCATATGTCCCACGCCTGCCTGGTGCGGGTAGAGCCCAGTCAGAAGGGAGGCCCGGGTGGGGCAACAACGGGCAGTGTTGTAGAACTGCGTGAAGCGCACGCCCCGCCGGGCAAGCCGGTCCAGATTCGGCGTTTCGATCTCGCTGCCGTAACAACCGATATCGCTGAAGCCAAGGTCATCAGCCAGGATGAGCAGAATGTTGGGACGCCGCGGCGTTACCATCGCCGTCGCGGAAGTGCAGGAGACAGTCGCCAGGTTGAGGAACTCACGACGGGTCATAGTCGCAGCGCGGTCTATTTTACAGCTTTCCGGGTGCCAAGCTCGCGAAGCTTAGCGGCGCCGCGACCTGCTGCGGCCGGGGGGACGGCCAAGCGGCCCCGCCCACTACCGGCGTCGTGACCGCGCGGCACGGCCTCAGCCAAACAACCCGTGGCTTGTACCCCCGGCCGGCCGACACCGGATAGGCGGCCCACCCCGCCGCCCGCGCCTTCGCGGCTAGCCTGCGCAAGCCTCGCGGGGAGGCGCGGAGACGGCTGTTCTGAGCGAGCCAAACAAGTACCGCAGGGAACAACCGGAACGCTTGACTTCGTTCGACGCGCGCCAATAAAATAGGCGCCGAGCCGGAGGGGCCGACCCCGCGGAGAGCTAAGAACGTGGCAAACCAGCCATCCGGCCGAAAAAGGAGGCTGCGAAGGAGGCGGTCATGAAATCACTGGCACAAGCGCTCAAGGGCACGTGCATGTTGGTACTCCTCGGTACCAGCGTGTTCGGCCAAGGCATTTCGGGCTCCCTGGTGGGTACCGTCGTCGATTCCACTGACGCTGCGGTGGTTGGCGCCGACGTTACCCTGGTCCAGCGCGCTACCGGAGTACAGCGCAAAACGACGACGGATTCGCAAGGCAACTTCGCGTTCAGCAGTCTCATGCCCGGCGAGTACTCGCTCACGGTTCTGTTCCCTGGGTTCAAGTCGCTTACCAAGGACGGGATCAATCTGAGCGCGGCCGAACGACTCTCGGTGGGAAAGCTAGTCTTGCAGGTCGGCGAGGTTACCGAGTCAATAACCGTCCAAGCGCGTGGGGCTGTCGTCCAAACGGTCAGCAGCGAGCGCTCCGGTCTGATCGCCAGTAGCCAGGTGGAGAAACTGCTGATCCGCGGACGGAACGTAACTTCCCTGCTCGGACTCCTCCCCGGCGTCGTCACTGCGGCAGACCCGGACGGGCTCGTCCGCGGATATAACGTCTATGTCCAAGGCAGCCGGAACAACACCGTCAACGTTACCGTTGACGGCATGGCAACCAATGACATGGGCGGCTTCCAGACCGGCTCGCTCAGTGTCAGCATGGACGCTGTCGCCGAGGTTAAAGTCCTCCTCACCAACTACCAGCCGGAATACGGACGGGTCTCTGGTGCCAACATCCAGCTCGTAATGAAGTCCGGAACGCGCGACTTTCATGGCCTGGTCTCCTACTTCAAACGCCACGAACAATTCAACGCCAACAACTTTTTCAACAACCGCCTCAGCCTGCCCAAGCCGCGGTACAGGTTCAACACTTGGAATTACAACATTGGCGGTCCGGTTTATATCCCGAAAAAGTTCAACCGGAATCGAGACAAGCTCTTCTTCTTCTGGTCGCAGGAGTTCTGGCCCATGAAGACTCCACTAGGGGTGAGCCAGCTTACCGTTCCGACGGAAAAAGAACGGGCGGGAGATTTCTCAGAATCCCTTGACCTGAATAACAAGCTGATCGTCATCAGGGATCCTGCGACTGGAGCTCCCTTCCCCGGTAATTTGATTCCGGCCAGCCGCATCGATCCTAATGGCCGGGCGCTTCTGAACGTCTTCCCCAAGCCGAATTTTCTGGACCGGACGCTGTCTGCGGGCCGCTACAACTACGTGTTTCAGACCGAGACCGAGAAGCCCCAGTACCTGACCAGCCTCAAAGTGGACTACAACATGACCCCGAACAACCAGATTTCTGGCACCTTCTCGCGGCATACTGACCGGCAGACAGGGGCGATGGGGCTTCCCACGGGCAGCGCCAATTGGCCACAGCTGCGCCGGACATTCGAAACCACAGGCTCAGTGCTGGTTGCACGCTACCAGCGCATCTTTTCACCCACGCTCATCAACGAGTTCACGGTGGGTTACCTTCGACGTCCTGAGGAAGAACGGATTCCGGCGCCCGAGCTGGAGCGGAACGTGAGGGAAAAAGTGGGTTTCAGGCTGGGACAGTTGTTCCCGGAGGCGAACCCGCTGAAACTGATTCCCAACGCGACCTTTGGTGGAGTAGTGGGCGCAGCGAACCTCAACCTGGAGGGACGGACGCCACTTTCGCAGGACCAATGGGTGCTGAACGTGACCAACAACCTGACGAAGAACCTCGGCGCCCATATGTTCAAGGTGGGGATATACATCGAGCGCGCCCGGCGGGACATGCAGATGCCTACCACGTTTAATGGTAGCATTGACTTCGGTCGTAACGTCAACAATCCCCTAGATACGAATTACGCATACGCAAACGCCATCCTGGGCATCTTCAACTCGTACTCGGAGGCAACCGGACGCCCCTACATACGTGTCTGCTTCCAGCCGTTGGAGTGGTTCGCGCAAGACAGCTGGAAGGTGACGCGACGACTGACTCTCGAGTACGGGGTGCGCTTTGTGAGGATCGAACCGATGTACGAGCGCGACGGACGGGTCTCAGGGTTCGTCCCTGCCCGCTACAACCCCTTGCAGCAAGTCCGGCTGATCCAGCCTGCTCGAGTTGGCGGCAAGAGGGTCGGCATACACCCCATCACCGGGGAGGTATACCCGGACGTCCTTATTGGCGCGATCGCTCCAGGAACGGGCGATCCCGCTAACGGAATGGTCGTTGCCGCAGTGAGCCGGGATTATCCGCGAGGATTGACGGATAACCCCGGTCTCCAGTACGGACCGAGGCTGGGGTTTGCCTGGGATCCTTTCGGGAAAGGCAAGACCGCTATCCGGGGCGGATTCGGCGCCTTTTACAACCTTCAGGATGTACAGCTCTTGCGATTGTTCGGCGCTCAGCCGCCGCTGGTGAATACACCCGTGATCCGCTACAGCGCCTTGTCGGAGCTGCTGTCCTCGCCCGGCTTCCTGTTCCCGCAGAACGTTCTCAGTCTCGATCGCGATGGCCATGTACCGCAGGTGATGAACATGAGCCTGTCCGTGCAGCAACACCTTGGCTTCGGAACGGTGGCCGACATCGGGTACGTCGGATCACTGGGGCGGCACCTATTGTGGCAACGGAATTTGGAGGCGATTCCTTTTGGCGCCAACTTCGATCCAAAGAACGCCGATCCGACGAGCCCGGGCAAACCGCTGCCCCCTGCGTTTTTACGGCAGCGGATCGGGTATGAGAACGTCCATCTCCGCGAGTGGGCCAGTTCGTCCAATTACCACTCGCTCCAGGTCACCGTGAACCGGCGCTTCACGTCGGGTCTCCAGTTCGGAGCAACATGGACGTGGTCGAAGGCGATGGATTTCAACGACTCCGATTTCGATGAAGTGAGCACCCTCGTCCCGGTACGCGTGTGGAATTATGGTCTGGCTTCGTTCGATCGCACTCACGTGTTCAATCTGAACTACTTGTGGGAGGTACCGCGAGCGCCGTGGAAGAATCCGCTGGTCCGGCGCATCTTGAATGGCTGGGAGGTCTCGGGCATCACGAGGTTCGTCAGCGGGGCTCCGCTCGGGATCGGTTTTTCCCAAGTGGTGCCAACCGACATCACCGGTTCGCCCACGCATGGAGCGCGCATTGTGGTCACCGACAATCCCGTCCTGCCCAAGAGCCAACGGACCTTCAGCCGTAACTTCCGCACTGAGGTATTCCGCCTCCCGGCGGTCGGGACCATCGGCAACGCCGCAAAGACGCTCATTCGGGGGCCGGGAATCAACAACTGGGATATCGCGATTTTCAAGAACTTCCCTTTGACGGAACGCGCGCGGCTGCAGTTCCGTTCTGAAATGTACAACGCTTTCAACCACACGCAGTTTTCGGGCCTCGATACCACGGCACGGTTCGATCCTCAAGGCAACCAGGTAAACGCCCGTTTTGGTGAGTTCACCGCGGCCAGGCCACCACGCCAGATACAACTTGCCCTGCGCTTGTACTTTTGAGGGAACCCACCGAAAAGTGTCGAAGCGTTCCGGAACCTCACACGCGGACGCCGTGCGCGTCGCCGGCGCGCCGCCGGGCGACCGGTGGAGGGGCTTTTTAGCGGGGAGTGTTCACAGGAGGGCGAGCGGACTGCCCCGGAGCGAACAGGGATCATGTGCGGGCCACGCGCGGTCCGGAGTGGCGGCACCGCCACCTGCTGCGGCGGGGCGCACCATGACGTCTGGCCCAAGCTCCCTTTCTGGTGCGAACCTCTGGCGGGCCTGCGTCCCCGTCCAAACGCCCGGGGCGAGTCCAGAGCGCACCTCGCGGCCAGGCTGCGCGCCAACGATGCGGTTTGCGCTTCTGCGTCCCCAGCACGACGCCAGGTGCGCTGTATCTTGCGTGGCGGCCGCAGTCTGTGATACAGAACTCTAGTTTTCAAAGGGGAGGACGGCGTTCATGCGGATTTCGAGGCGCAGCTTTGTCGGCGCGTTAAGCGGGTTGGGTCGCTGGCTGTGGTCTGGCGGCACAGCGGCGGCTTCGGCGGAGGGGTCTCTGTTGGACCGGCTCAAGGCGGGCTGGACGATGCCGCCGCGCAGTTGTCGCCCGCACACGCGCTGGTGGTGGCCGGGCAACGCTGTTACCGCCGAAGGCATCACCTGGCAGCTTGAGCAAATGTACCGGCAAGGCATGGGCGGCGTGGAAATCATGAGCTGCTGGCGCTGGTACGAGAAAGGCCTCATTCCCTACCTTTCGCGGGAATGGAAGCAAATGGTGCGTCACGCGATCCGCGAGGCGGCCAGGCGAGATATGGAGGTCGCTCTGACCTTCGGCCCCGGTTGGAGCTTCGGTGGTTTCTGGGTTCCTCCCGAAGACCGGAGCAAGGTGCTGGCCTGCGCCTGGGTAGACGTGCAGGGACCGACGCGTTTCGCCGACCGTCTGCCCCAGTACCAGCCCACGCCCAAGCAGAAAACAGACCTGACGCCGGGCGCGCTGGATTGGCTACCGGCGGACCACAATCGCGTGATCGCCGTAGTCGCGGCGCAACGCGCCGGCGACCGGCTGGACGGAAAGACTCTGAAAGACTTGACTCATCTGGCGGACGGGGACCGCCTGCACTGGGATGTTCCCGAAGGCCCATGGCGCATCATGGCTTTCCGGCTGCTTTACACCGGCCAGCAGAACCAGGCCCAGAATTACCTGCCGCGTAACTGGGTGGTGGACCACCTGAACAAAGGCGCGATGCAGCGTTACTGCGACTATTTGATCGAGGAGTTCGCCGATGCCTTCGGAGAGGAACTCGGCAAGACGGTAGATTCGTTTTTCTGCGACAGCTTTGAGATCCATCCTCTGCCCAACACCTTGCTTTGGAGCACTGACACCCTCGATCTGTTCCGGCGTTACAAGGGTTACGACCTTACACCTTACCTGCCCGCCGTCTGGTTCGATATCGGTGACCTCACTCCGCGGATCCGGTACGACGTCAATGAATTCCTGCACTGGCTCGGGCTGGAGACCGCCTTTCGCACGTTTATCGAAACCGCTGCGGCGCGCGGCGTGCAGGCGCGCATCCAGCCACACTACCGCTTCACCGAGGAAATTATTCAGGGCGCCGGCATGACGCCCCGTCCCGAGACCGAAGTCACCACCGCCCGGTTCGCCACCATCGCTGATCCGCGCAAATCCACTGCCGCCGGCGCTCACTTTTACGGCCGCCCGATCGTCTCCGCGGAAGCTTACACCTTCATCCACCCAGAACGTTACCGTACTACCCTGCAAGACCTGAAAATCGCCACGGACGCCTTTTTGCGCGATGGCGTCACGCAGTTTTACAATCACGGCTACGTTTATTCACCCGAGGCCGATGTCGCTCCCTCACGGGACGTGCCCTGGGCTAATCGCATCAGCCACTGGAACACCTGGTGGCGTTACTACCACCACCTCACCGCCTATATCAGCCGCTGCTGTTTCCTGCTTCGCCAGGGCAAGCCGGTGGCCGACGTTTTACTCTACTCGCCGCAGGCCACCGTCTGGACGCAGCGCGTACTGTTCGGCTCCGAGCGCCGCATCATGCCCTATGGCAACGTCCCGCTCACGCTGGTTGCAAACGGCTACGATTACGAACCTGTAAACGACGACCTGCTTCAGAATTACGCCAGCGTGGACAACGGCGAACTCAAAATCCGAGACCTGCGCTTTCGCTTCCTGATCCTGCCTGCAATTACCGCTCTGCCGCTGAAGACCCTCGAGGTCATGAAAAGGTTCGTCGAGGGCGGCGGCATTCTCATCGCCCTGGAGAAATTGCCGCAGTTCTCGGTTGGCCTGAAGGCCTATCCGGCGGAAGATGACCGCCTGCGACAGTTGGTCGCAGAACTGTTCGGCCCGCAACGCGCCGGCCGGGAGTTCAAGAGCGGCGGTCGAAGCTACTTCCTCGAAGCTTACAAAATCGTACAGCTCGAATTCAGTCCTCAGGAACAGCCCTGGCAACCGCCGCCACCTCTGGACGCGGCGCAGAAGCAACTGCTCGAAATCCTCCGTCGGCACAAGGCGCCGGACGTGGTTCTCTCCGACTACCAGCAAAGCGAAGGCATTGCTTTCCTCCACCGAACGGTCGGCGAGTTGGAGGTTTACTTTGTCACTAATCTCGCGCCCAAGCCGTCGCAGACTCCGCTGCTTTTCCGCGTGCGTGAAAAGTGGCCGACCCGGTGGGATCCTTACACCGGTGAAATTGCGCCTGTTCCGGCCTTCCGCGTGAGGACCGAGGGAATTGAAATCCCTCTCAAGTTCGACCCCTGGCAATCAACCATTCTCGTCTTCTCGCCGGGCGATGAACCCTGGCATGCGGTGGACGTCAAGCTGGACGAGCTCGAGCGAGTGGAAGAGACAGAAGTCATCGGCCTGGCGGGATCGTCCGGCCCATGTGCGGCCCGCATCCAGCGCGGGCGAGCAATTCGTGAGGGCGCGGCCACGGCCGGCCCCGTGCCGCCCCCGTTCCCTGTCGCCGGGCGCTGGAAGCTTACGGCGGAAGGCGTCAGGTTCGCGCGCAGAGAACTTGTGATGGAGCAGCTTGTCCCGTGGGGCGAGCGCGAAGAGTTGCGGTTTTTCTCCGGGACCGGAACTTACGAGGTGGACCTTCAATTGCCCGATGCGTACCTGTCGCAGGATCTGGAAGTTACTTTAGACTTGGGACGGGTGGGCGACGTCGCGGAGGTCTTCTGGAACGAGCGGCCTGTCGGCGTGCGCTGGATGGAGCCATACCGGCTGACCGTAACCAAATACCTTCGGCCAGGAACCAACCGCTTGCGAGTTATGGTCACAAACACCCTGATCCATCACATCGCAGGGTTGCGTGAGCCTCCACCTGTGCCTGCTGAGCTCGTACCTCACTACGGGCAAGAGTTCGCTGAGTACCGTCAGGGCCGGGAAGCCTTTTTCAAGCGGGACCGCCTCTTTCGGCCTTTGCCTCTCTCCGGACTCGTCGGCCCGGTCCGTCTGGTGGCTTGGAGGCGCATCCGGATCCCCATGCAACCCGCGAGGACCGCGTGACGCCAGGGTGATGGGAGAGACGCTCCGCTTCTGGTCAGCCAACCGCCCGCTGCGCGTGGGGACACAGGCGGAGGCCCTCAGCCACCGTAAGGCCCCATCAGCACGGTGCCAAATGTGCCCCGTGTGATTTCCCAGCCGGCCTCGACATGCTTGCGCAAGTGCTCCCGCAGTTCCTTCACCACGGAAGGATGCCCGCTGGCCACGTTGTTCAGTTCCTCCGGATCCTTTCGCAGGTCGTACAGCTCTTCGAACTGAGGCCCGCGGCTCCAGCGACCGATGTAGCACCACTCGGGCGTGCGCACCGCGCCGTGCTCTCCCCAGCCGGTGACGATCCGTTCCCCGTGGGGAGATCGCTCGCCGCGCTCGATCATGCCCACCAGGCTGTACCCGGTGACCCGCTTGGGTGCAGGCACTTCCAGCAGCTCCAGCACGGTGGGCATCACATCGGTGTGCAGGGCAAAACCCTTGATCCGCTTGCCCGCCCAGCTCCGCCGCGGATGGTAGACGATCAGAGGCACGCGCGTGACCTGGGTTCGCATCCTCTGCTCGCCCTTGTGGATCTGACCTTGCTGGCCGAGCATGGTGCCATGGTCCGCAGTGAAGACGATCACCGTGTTCTTGTCCAGCCCCAGCGCTTCCACCTTGCGCAGGAATCGCCCGATTCGGTCGTCCACGAAAGTTACGAACCCGTGATACAAAGCCCGCACGTGCTCCAGTTCGACCTGGGAAAGAACCTTGGTGGTTCCCGGCGGCGAGATCAGCCGCGGCCCTCGATAATCCGACTTCATGTATTGCCGGTAGAAAGAATCTGGGGGATCCCAGTATTCATGGGGTGAAAAAGACTCGATGTGTAAGTAAAAAGGTTGGTTTTCCGCTACGTTGTCTTCGAGCCACTGGGCAGCCTCGTTGAAAACGCGCGACGCCAGCCAGTCCTCTTCGCTTTTCCACCAGCTCCGGTTGGTCAGATACTGCAACACCCCAGGCGCCATGCTGGGCAGGGCCATGCCAGAGACGTCCACACCCACGCCTGCCCGCTGAGAGGGATGCAAGTACTGGTTGAGATCTATGTTTTTGCGCGGCCCACTGGCCCAGCGATCGGCTTCCTGGCCGCGCACGTAACGCCAGCACTCGAAGCCGCGATGGAAGTTCTTGCCGGGCTTGAACTGGTGATAGACGTCGCTGATCCACGCGGTCAAATAACCGGCCGCGCGCAAGGTTTCCGAAAGCGTGACGTCCTCTTCGTACAAGCCGTGCCAGCCGCGGATCCTTACCTGATCGTCCCTCTGGAGCACCAGGTACGAAGGGAAGATCTGACGGCCCGTGTACAAGGCTCGCCTCGCGGGCAAGGTGGGCAGCGCCTCCGCGAAAGCTTCCTCGAAAACAGCCGACCGCGCCGCCAGCGCGTCCACGTTCGGAGTTCGCACTTCGTGATTGCCGTAACAACCGTACCAATGGGCGCCCCAGGTGTCCACCACGATTACGATCAGATTCAGCCGATCGGACTGCGCACGCCGGACTTGCGCGCCGGCAAGTCTCCTTTGCGCCGGCGCCGCGCCAGTAACCTCGAGAAATGTCCGCCTGGTGATCTCCATGCCTGTCACCTCCTTGTGCTTCGCACGATCCTACCACAACCCGAAAGGATTGTCCTTCGCACTGCGGACACTGTGAGTGGCGTTAACGCGTCTGAGTAACCCGCTGGCCCGGGCAGTACGGCTTGTGCGGCTTTCGACAAGGCTTGACTGCGCGCGCTTCAGGAACCGCGCAACCCGAGGCGAGGCGCGGACCTCGACGGGCGGAGAGTTAGATTCGACGAGCGGGTGGCTACCGGGATGTGAATACAGTAACTCTTTGGGGGCTGGGGCCTACGGCTGAGCGCCACTGGCACAAAGGTCAGGTACCCCTGTAGGGCCTCGCTACAAGCGGGCACAAAACATGTCCCAGTGGCTCCGGAGATCCACCATGCCCACTTTGACGACGTCGTTAGGTCCCGGTGCGCGAAACCTTGGCGCGCGGAACGATCTCACTGAGTGCCATTCCGATTCAGTCGGAGAGGCCTTCAAGAGCTCCGGCGACGCCGCACTTACATCTGCCGCGCGCCGCAGTAACCACAGAAAACTGCGTTTGCGGGCAACGCCTGACCGCAGTTACGGCAATACTTCATTGGCTGGGCGCCCGCGCGAGGCGCAGGACCTGCGACGGGCTGCACCGGAGGCGTCGCGTACTGCGGGGTTTGCGCGTAGGCGGACGGGGAAGGCGCAGCGTGTTCCGGAGCCGGCGCATAAACAGGCGGCGGGGCCGCCGGGTATTGCACCAGCTGGGGCCGTGGCGGCGGCCAGGCGGGCGCTTTCGCGGCGGGCGTGAGGACCGTGTCCAACACTTTGCGAGCATCCAGAATCGAGACGCCTGCAAGGGTTACTTCCCCGTCGGGCGGAATGTCCATGAACCAAAGCGGCTGATCGGAGCGCAGCAGACAGCAGGCATGCCGGCCCAGCGTGCCGTCCGGCCCCGCAGCCGCCGTATCTACGGCGACAGTTACGGTGCGGCGCTGGAACGATTCGGACAGAAACTGGCCCGGCAGCGTCCAGACCGATCCCGCGCCGCGAGGCTCGACCAGTCCTCTTCGCGCCAGGCCCTGCAAAACGGTCGCTGTCTGTTGCGATGCGGCTGTGATAGCAGCCGGATCCAGCAACCGGGCCAGGAACGGCAACAGCCACCGCGGGTCGGGCACATTGCTTTCCCGGCTGCAATACTCGGCGATGTCTTGGGCCTGGAAGACCTCGGGCCGCGGCTGGTGCGCGATGAGGGAAAGACGAAAGTGGCGCGAGCCTCCAGATCCGTCCACGCCAGGAGCCCGGCCAGGTGCTGCTGTCCCAAGCGGTTGGTCGCAGGCAACGACTCGTACCACGCACCCACCTGCGCGGCATAGGCCGCGTCCTCAACTTCGTCGAACAGTGCGCTGCTGAGCACAGAGCGGCAGAGGCCGTAATGACGGGCCAGGGCGGCAATCACATAAGGCTGCATGCGGATCATGACTGGTTCTCCTCCAGTTCTAGAGCCAGGATTTCGGCCCTCGTCCAGACGCGGCCGTCCTGGACGTACTGCATCGAGCGCACGCCGGGCAAGTTCAGGTACGGGCAACCGTGGACGGTCCGCTGGAGGGTCAGGCTTCGGTCCCCGGGAGCGATCCAGGCCAGTTTGCCGCGCTCGATCCACGGGGCCAGATCGAAGTCCCAGTCCTCTTCGAAATCCGGCGCTTCGGTCCAGCCGCCGTAACTTTCCCCGCCCTCTGCCCAACGCACGTTCGTGCCCCAATCGTTGGGCCACTCGACGCCATCCATTCGCTCAGGCGCGAAGTAAGCGATGCAGAAGGCCTGGTGCCTGCCGCAGGGCAGCGTATTGATCACTGCCTGGACCTGGGGCAGCTCGAGCAGTCGCGGGATGACGAACGGGGCGCCGGGTCCGGGTTTGGCCAGAAACGGGAAGGGTTCGACAGGCAACTCGATGCGCACTGCATCCGTGATGGCCTGACAGGTGAGGACGCGCTCCCGCAGCGGCCGCGCCGGGGCGTGGACGTTCCACCAGAGGCCGTCGAGCCCGTAGGGGTCGAACGTGTGCTTCTGCACCCAGCCGGTGAAAGGACAGACGGCGAAGTCGAGCCGCGGCAGGCCCTCTTCGTACTCGCGGCAGATGACCGAGAGGCGCTCCGCTGCCTCGACGTCCTCCCAGGCGAGTGGCATCAACCGGAACACCTCGTCCAGAAGGGCGCGGCGGCGTGCGGGTCGGAAAGGAAGCGCCATTAACTAAATCCCTCCTTCGATGAACACGGCTTCCGCCTGATCCCCGGGCCCGATTGCGACCAGCGGTTCGCCTTGACGGAAACCAATCACGTTACCCTTTGCATCCCTGATGGGGATTTGCGCCTGGTGCTTTTCAAGCACGGCCCTGTCAATCATGGCGTCGTGACTCTTCGAGGGAAGGTGATCATACTTCCAGTCCATGTGAGCGCCGTGCTGCGCTTGGAAAGGGCCGTTCTGAAGTTCCTTGATGATTTGCTCGCGCAAGGGGTGCAGTTTGGGCTGGCCCGTGGCGGGATCTATGATCAGATTGCCGTCCTTGTCCACGGCGTAGCGAGGGAGAGGCTTCCCGGTTCGCGCATCGCGGATGTTAAAAATGTCAATATCGCTTGCCATGGGCTTCCCGGTGGCCTTGTCATAGATCACGCCGTTTTTCACTTCAATCTTTCCCTGGGCCTTCAATTTATAAATGTTTCCGTGCTCATCCAGGTATTCTT
>Ga0080004_1110808_pt1 | contig 43263 bp, 52 predicted proteins | sample WasSprMetagenome_FD_69207 | JGI IMG/M metagenome (GOLD analysis project Ga0080004, IMG submission 69207) | Sulfidic aquatic microbial communities from Washburn Spring, Yellowstone National Park, USA - WS (SPADES assembly) (version 2) | ecosystem: Environmental > Aquatic > Thermal springs > Hot...
GGGACCTCTCAGAGAAGAGAGCACCAAGCATGTACGGATTAGAGAGCGTAGGTAAGGCACCTAGCCAGCTCTTTGACGAAAAAGACGCAGAAGATGCTTTAAATAAAGCAGAGTACGTCCATAAGATATCTTCAAAATTCCTAGAAGAATTTTACGGCTAAATCCGCATAATTAGAACCTTAGTGTTTTACCACTAAAGGCCGCAAAATTATTATAGAGACAGCTATCGAAGGTGGTAAGATGGGAGTGCTCTTGAAGCGGCATCTGCTTATGATCTTTGTGTTGATGTTCGCCCTTACCGCCCAGCAGATACTGTGCGCATCAGCCCAGCAGATTACACTATCAAGCGTCTACTCACACCTCTATGTAGATAGAGCAACAACCCTCAACCTACCTGTAAACGTCACTAACTTCGGTTCAGCGACCAAGGTTTCTTTCAGGGTAGATGCGCCTATGGGCTGGGATACATCTCTGAACTATGAAGGCTACACTGTTAGAGAGTTGAACCTCCAAGCTGGGCAGACCGTAAAGCTCATTCTAAAAGTAAACGTGCCAGTAAATGCTTCGAGAGGTGATAATACGGTAACCTTGTTTGCGTTTGACGGGCAAGGTGCTGCATCAAACCTACGTTTCATAATTGAATACGCTGCTCCGCCTACGCCTCCTCCCGGTGTAACCTTAACCACAGTGTACCCTACATTAAGCGGTCCTTCTGGAACGAGCTTCGAGTTTACTGTTACGGTGAAGAATACTGGTGGTGAAGATGATGTGTTCACGTTAGTCGCTAATCAACCTCAAGGTTGGACTGTCACCTTTCGCCCTCAGTTTGAAACAACCCAGATTACGAGTTTAAGTTTGAAGGCTGGTGAGAGCAAGACTATAACCGTCACAGTCAACCCTCCACCTAAAACTGAATCTGGCATATACAACATTACACTAACAGCTGCCTCAGCTAAGACGCAGAGTAGCGTTAGGCTTGCGGTTGAGATAACAGGAACATACTCCCTCTCTCTGACCACAGTTGATGGAAGGCTTAATGCAGACGCGGTTGCTGGGGAAGAAGCATACCTAACCCTTGTGGCGAAGAATACAGGTTCAGCTCAGTTAAGAGATATATCAATTTCATCAAACCACCCAAGCGGGTGGAGCGTAACCTTCGAGCCTACACTCATACCCAGCTTAGCGCCAGAAGCAAGCCAACAGATAAGCGTGAAGATCAAGCCGTCGAGCACAACCCTTCCAGGCGACTATATGGTAACCTTCACAGCCTATAGTGGTAGAGTCTCTACTTCTGTCGATATCAGAGTCACGGTCACTTCGCCTCCAGGTCTTACTGCCCTTGGGTTAGCGGTGGTTGCTGTCGTCGTAGTTGTGTTAGCGCTTATATTCCTTAGGCTTGGTCGAAGATGAGCTAGGCGGTGAGGATGCAGCCGGCGATACAGACGTGGGGTTTAACCAAGAAGTACGGAGACCTTGTTGCCGTGGATTCGCTGGATCTTGAAGTGGAGCAGGGGGAGATCTACGGTTTTCTAGGACCAAATGGTGCGGGTAAGACGACCACTATATTGATGCTTTTGGGCTTAACAGAGCCTACAGCTGGTAGGCTGCGTGTGCTCGGCTATGATCCTATACGCGAACCCCTTAAGCTGAAGAGGGTGGTTGGGTATATGCCTGAAAACCTAGGCTTCTACGATGACTTGACAGCTAAGCAGAACCTTCTCTATACGGCTAAACTCAACGGCATAAGTTTCGTCGAGGCTGAGCGCAGGATCGCAAAGCTACTCGATGCACTTGGGCTCTCTGAAGCTGCTGACAAGAAGGTTTCAACCTTTTCCAAAGGTATGAGGCAGAGGCTGGGGATGGCTGATGTTTTGCTCAAAGACCCTCAACTTCTACTGCTAGATGAGCCTACAACTGGTATAGATCCAGAAGGCGTAAGACAGATCCTGGAGATGATAGTTGAATGTAAAGCGAAAGGTAAGACCGCTCTTCTCTCATCTCACCTACTCTATCAAGTGCAGAAGATCTGCGATAGAGTTGGAATCTTTGTGAAGGGTAGGTTAGTTGCATCCGGCACCATACAGCATCTGGGTAGAGAGGTTATAGCTGGAGATAAGTACGTCGTAGAAGCAGAGGTTCCAGACGCAACACCAGCCCTAGAGGAAACCTTAAGGGGGTTAGAGGGTGTGATCAAGGTAGCTAGAGCTGGACCAACATTAACAATAGAGTGTAAATCTGATATAAGAGGTGTGTTGGCGAAGGCCATCGTAACCTCTGGCTACACATTAACTCAGATCCGAAGCCACGAATACGCTTTAGACGAAATCTACGCAAGATACTTTGAGGGTGAACCTAAAGGTTGACCGGCACCTTAACCATAGCGCTAAAAGAACTCTCCGACTACCTCGGAACAAAGAGGTTCTGGTTCTTCTTCACCATAATTTATGTTGCTGGCTTGATGGCAGCATACTTAGGCATACAGGCGTTAGTACAAGCTAGGGTTGAGAGAAGCTTTTTGCTACTCTTCAGAGCCTCTAGTGGTGCTCTACCGCCCTTCCTCTTCTTCATAATATACTTTGGTCCTCTGCTTGGTATCGGTCTAGGCTTCGACGCCATCAATAAAGAGCGTGCTAAGAACACTTTGGTTAGGCTGCTTTCTAACCCTGTGCATAGAGATGCTGTTATAAACGGGAAGTTCTTATCGGGTTTGAGCACAGTAACCATAGTGGTTTTCGGCATATTAGGTATAGCAAGCGGGTTGGCCATACGGGTCGGTCTTGTACCTAACTTAGATGAGCTGGCTAGGCTGGTGGTATTTGCAGCGGTAACTATCCTCTACATAGCTGGTTGGCTAGCCCTGTCGCAACTCTTCTCCATAATATTTACGCACACCTCAACCTCGGCGATAGCCAGCTTCGCAATCTGGGGGTTCTTTACATTCCTCTGGACCCCCATCGCTTCTCTCATCGCCGCCAATCTCATACCAGACCCAAATAGCTTAGAAAGGATTACTTTAGAGTTGAACCTATCCAGAATCTCCTCCACAATATTATACTGGGAGGCTGCCGTTGTTATTCTAACGCCTACAGCAAGGTTTCTTAACCCAATCTTCTTGAGTGAACTACAGTATGTGATACCTAACCCACTACCTTTACTTCAGAGCCTAAACCTAATTTGGCCACACATAATTGCGTTAATAGCATTCGTTTTAGTCTGCTTCCTGACTTCATACATAATATTTGTGAAACAGGAAATCAGAAGTTAGCATACGTCCAAAGAAGAGAGATAAGCAAGGTTGTCAAAAAATACGAGTAACGCTGGAGATTAACACAGAAGCACCACCTAACCCAACCTTCTCAAGCAGCTCTCTTAACATCGTTGCATTTGATAATTTGTAGAAATTAAGAACGACTTGAACTTACCTAACTAAGCCTAGTTCTTGATATGTTTGATTAAGGAGGGTATGTAGATCTCGCTGCCATTCGTAAAATTTGCTCGGTTTCTCAGGGTAGTTTAGATTGTGGTTTATGAGCCTTCTGCTGGTTTCGGATACGGTTTTAAGTCCTTTCGCAAGCTTGGGTCTCTGCATTATCCTAAGCCACATCGTCGGGTTGAAGAGCTGTACTTTGTTGAAGGCTGGATGCTCCCTTCTCGTTATGTGCTCTATGTCGTCTTTGGAGAGGAAATGCTTCATCCCGTAATTTATGTCATCATTGGGTAATGTCTGGAGATATCTTCTTAAAACCTCGAAGCTAGCCATCTGATACCCGTAGATGCGCATGTACTCGAGGTTGTAGCGCCACAGCCCCTCTTCAGAAGTATCCGAGGCTTCTACCGCCTCTACAGCCACCTTAGCCAATATTGTGCCACCATATAGTGATGGCCCTATGCCACCAGCATCTATCGGCCTAGGCATCCACGCAGCATCACCAACCAGAGCGTAGCCGTTTGCAACCAAGCATTCGTTTTGCCTCCTTACAGGCACTTGCCAGTTCCCAAAAGTATTCCCTTGGTCATTTGGGTCTTGAGATAATCTGGGCTCACCTAACACGCTGTTGCCCTTAACATAGCTGTCAATCAGGCTCTGTAGTGTGTCGATTCGGCCAAGCCTTTTATTCCTCTCATCTAAAGCCCTTTTCTGCACACCAAGACCTATGTTTACTTTGTTTACACCTTTCGGGAAGGTCCAGCAGTACCCGCCCGGAGCAAGGTCTTGATCCAAGTGTATAAGACAGTACTCTGGGTCGAAGTATGTTCTATCCTCTTCCTTAGGTGTAAAGGTGTAGATGTATCTTCCAGTCGCCTCTAGGTCGTCTCTATCGATTTCACGCTCAACCTTCGATTTTATGGGAAGGTTTGCTCTGAGCCTTGAGGATGCCCCGGTTGCGTCCACCACAAGCTTACATCGGGCAGTAAACTTGGCGTTGGTATGCACATCCCTTCCTACCACACCAATAACTCTCTCATTATCGCTAAGTAAGCCAGTGACCACTGTGTTGAATCGGAACTCAACCCCAAGCCTTTCCGCTTCAAGCATCTGCTTCTTAGAGAAGAGTCTTCGGTTAAGCAGATAGCCCTCGCCTTCGAAGAGCACGCTGGTTTTGCGGTCTGGTGAGAAGAGAAGCACACCCTTAACTCTATGCTCTATTTCAGGTTCGCTGAAAACCACACCGCTATTTGAAGCTGCATACTCTAAGCTCCTTTTACTGACTGCGTCTCCACAGATCCACCCATTGGGGCTCTTCTTACCAACCTCCTCTCTCGAGTTCCTATCGACTACAAGTATGCGTAGATTCTGCTTAGAATACTTGGCAGCGGCAATGGCTGTAGTTAAGCCAGCTACACCCCCACCAACAATAATAATGTCGTAGTCCATCTGCTTCCCCAGGTTATCTAAGGAGCATCTTTAACCTTGCTATAAAGGGTTTATTTACCGTAAAGTGTGTAATAGAGGTGAGGATGAGAGCGGCTCTAATATTGGCTGGGGGTTTGAGTAGGCGGATAGGTAAGCCGAAGCAGTTCCTAGACTTTTACGGCACCCCTCTTATCGCTAGAGTAGCTTCGAGACTCACAAAGGTTGTGGATGAAGTCGTGGTCGCAATAAAGGTGGGAGACGATGAAGAGAACTATAGACAGCATCTTCCAAAATCAACCCTAGTAGTTAAAGATGAGGTGAACATCCAAGCGCCCCTACTAGGGTTCTGCAGCGGGTTGAAACATATTAAATCTTCATACACCTTCATAACTTCCTGTGACGTACCCTTTTTGAACCCTAGGGTGGTAGATGAGCTATTCAAGAGGGTTGATGGTGGAGATGCAGCCCTACCTATATGGCCTAATGGTATGCTGGAGCCTTTACACGCAGTATATCACACAACCCGAACGCTAGACGCAGCTTGTAGATGTGTGGAGGCTGGGAGGTTCAAAAATCTTTCAATACTCGACTATCTACACGATGTGCGTTACGTGAGTGTAGAGGAGCTGAGGAGCCTAGACCCGCAGCTGTTAACGTTCCTTAACATCAATACTGTAGAGGACTACCAGCACGCACTAAAGTTAGCCGACAAGATTGAAGGGGGTTGATGGCTAGCGTTGCAAGCAACTACCAAGGCTAGGTGCATAAGGTTAGATTACGTTAGGGGTGTTGAGGAGCTTCGCGAAGCAGAGGTTGCGCTCGAAACACCAGTGACCATAGTGGTCAACGGTGTGGAGCTGGTTACGCTCTTCGCAACACCGGCAGATCTTAAGGAGCTAACGGTAGGGCACCTTTTAGGCCAAGGGGTCATACGCTCAGTAGAAGAAGTGAAGTCATTGGAAGTTTTTAGTGGGATGGTATCTGTGGAGACGAAGCACGATGTCTCGGATAGGGTGTCTGAGTATGGTAGGTTGAGGGTCATAACTTCAGCTTGCGGCAGCACAGAAGACTTCTACCACATATTAGATCAGGTCGATCACCCTTATGTGAAATCAGAATACAGCGTAACCTTGACCACGTTGGTAGAGGCGGTTAGGGAGCTGAACAGGGTCTCTGTGAAAGGTCATCTTTTGGCGGTCCACACATCAGGGCTATTTGAAGAGGGTAAGTTGGTTGCCCATGTAGAGGATGTTGGTAGACATAACTCGATAGATAAGGTGATCGGTAAGGCAGCTTTGCAAGGCGTGGACTTCAGTTCAACAATACTTGTGACGACTGGTAGACAGCCAGCAGACGCTGTATTGAAGTGTGCTAGAGTGGGTATACCTATATCTGTTTCAATAAGAGAACCCATTCACTCAGGAATATTTGCGGCTTGGAGAACTGGTGTCACATTGGTCTGCGGGGCTAGGGGCTCGAAGATAGATATCTACACACACCCTAGACGCATACGCTACACCTTCGGCTCGCTCAAAGAACCTTTCTCAACGTAAAAGTATATTTCAAGCCAGCGATCTACTAGTTCGATAACCTTATGCCCGTTCTTCTCAGCCCAAGCAGGTATATCGATCTTAGCTGCGGGGTCGGTGGCTACGATCTCGATAACTTCCCCCACCTTCACCTTTTGAATCGCTTCTTCAGCTTTCCTAACTGGGTAAGGGCAGCTCAAGCCCCTTACATCAACACTTAAACTGACCTTCGGCGGCATAATGCTAAACCCCACATCCTATCCTAGCTATTTTGGGGTAGTATTCGCTTAATGCCCTTTCTATGCTAGCCTTTGTGATGAATGCGGAGAGGGCGTTGAGAGAAACCTTGTAGTATCTTTCGGGGTTACCTTTGTAGATTTCCAAGATGTATCTGAATTTCCTCTTAAACGCATCATACTCTAACGCTTCAGGCTGGTTTGCTGCAGTGGGCTCAACGAACCCTTCGGGTATGCGGTCGAAGAACCAGCCGTTAACATCATCGACAACAAACTCAACGATCCCGCCATCTCTTATAGAGAGAGTTGGCACACCATTTATTGCCGCTTTCATATAGCTTGTGCCGCAAGCCTCTAACCCGTATACTGGGGTAAAGAGTAGGAGGTCTACGGATTTGAGTATCTCCTTGGCGTCCTGAATCGTATAGTTTGGTATAAAGACGACATTTTCTTTCTCCATATGAAGTCTGTAAAACGTTTTCAGATATTCCAATCCGATGCCGTCTTGTGGGTGCGGCTTACCAGCAAGCACAAAGACCACGTCTTTGCTTGATGTGTCTTCGACGAGCTTCTTGGCGAACTCAGGCCTCTTGTAGCCTGTGAGCCTCCTACACCAAGCCACTAGCATCCTATCTTTAACATCGATATTCTTGTATTGCTGGAGATATTCTATGAATTTACTTCTGATACCCTTCCTTATCTTCATGAAGTCAGCTAGATTCAAGTAGCCTTTGCTGAAAGCTAATAGTAGCTCAGGGCTCATCCATCGCTTAACACAAACACCATTAGTAACATACCTAAGCTTCTCTGTAAAGTGTGGTATGATCTTCAGCAGCTGCTCAAAGTGTTTGGCTGAGACAGCAAAGGCTTCGCTAGCAGCAGCGAGACCTATCTCGGTTAAACAAACATCTTCGCTGAGGAAGGAGTAGCCGAACTCCTTTTCGAAGAAGCTTCTTGGGAAGGAGGGGTGACCCCAGGGTCCAGCGGTATGTATGACGACGCGGTATTTCCCAGGGATCTTAAGTATGAGTGGGAGCATACAGGCATAGCTTTCCTGCAGATCGATGAACTCTACATTCTCTATGCCCACACCGCTCTTAATGTATTCTGCTGCAGCCTTGGCTAGCAGCGTGTATTTTAGGAACTTTTCTTCTAGGCTGTTTTCTATGTATAGCCTGTCGGTTAGGTGCTGCGCCCAAGCTGGCTCCACTGGTTTGAAGAAGACCGCTTCAGCCCAACCTTCCCGATATTTTAGCGCCTCGACCCTGACATCTTCGCCTCTTAGCTGTATGGTGTAGATGTCACCACCCTTAAGCTTCTTTAAGAACGATTCTGGCTGCTGCTGGGGCTTAGGTATGGGGTTCCCTTCCTTATCAAACTCGTAGTCAACATAGCCCTGGTTGTAGAAGAGTGTCAGAACCTTGTAGGGTAGGTTGAGCTTAGCTGCAGCATAGAACTTGTCACCTTCGAGGACGCCTAATCCTCCAGCGTAGGTGAAACCTTCATCTAAGGCTAAGTCTGGTGTGACGCTGATTATCATAATCTTCTGCAGACCTCTGTCAGTAGATTCACATATAACTCTTGCTAACCACTAGTTACGCCTATTGAATAAGCTAAGCAATCAGCTGACGGAGCGGTCAACTATTTTTGGCGTTTATCCGTTAAAGCTCTATTATCGAGAGTAGAAGAGGGGGTAAAGGTGGATGTCTGATTTCGCCAATAAGTGGGTTAAGTCCCACCAGCCCTCGGCTGCTGATAAACTCAGAGAGGCGTTTCAACCCTCTACACCGCTCAAACCTAAGCTCGAGTGGGCGAGGAGGCAGCTACAAGCCGAGATTCAGAAGATGGATTCCATACTAGCGAGGCTCAAGAGAAAGGATGAGGATATCTTTAGAAGATCTGTAACCGCTATGCAGAACCACGACTCACAGCTCGCAACAGCCCTCTCCAACGAGCTAGCTGAAGTTAGGAAGATGAATAAGCTGGTAAGCCAAGCTAAGCTAGCGTTAGAGCAGATCTCGCTTAGACTAACGACCGTCGAAGATGTCGGCGATGTCGCGGTCGCATTAGCACCGGCAGCAGGTATCGTCAGATCCATAAGATCTGGGTTGGCTAAAGTTATGCCCGAGGCTGAAAGCGAGTTGGGCGAGATAAATAGTATGCTGAGCAACATTCTGGTTGAGGCTGGGCAGCTAGGCGGATTAACACTAAACTTTGAGGCAGCGAACGAGGAAGCGGAGAGGATACTTGCAGAAGCCGCTGCGGTAGCCGAGCAGAAGATGAAGGAGAGCTTCCCAGAGCTCCCAGCCTCAGAAACCCAGGAGAAGACCACACAATAACCTACTCCGCTGAAAACACTAATCAATGTAACCTACCCGCAAACCTTATCCCTACGCTTGTCGGTGGTTTTCAACCTCTCTTAGCACCTTCTCAGAAAACATAGGTATTTATAAGGGGGAGGAGTTTAAAAAGATGAGTTGAGTAGTGAGGAAGCCTAGGCGTTAAGAAGAAGGTCAAGCGACTACCTGCAGCATATGATTTTCATATCTCTAAAGGTATGTATGCTTTAGCCTTATTCGATTTGGAGCAAGCAAGTTCAGCCTTATGTCAAAGCCAGATTTCTTGAAGAAGGTGTAGCGTATCCTCGAACCCACAGTATAAGAAGGCTACTGGAGCTACTAGCGAGTGTCAAGGGTGATGATAAATTGAGGAAGGCTGCGAAGGAGTACGCGGTTGAGCTGAAACTCCTCGAAGAAGCGTATATTTCTTCAAGATATGTAGCCTCGGAATTCATCGAAGCAGAGGTTATGAGGGTTAAAAGAACTGTTGAGGAGATCTTAAGGTATGTATGATTTTCTTGTAGCTGAAGCCTTAGAGAGAAGAAAGATATTTCAGAACTTGCCTACTTACAGAAGCTAAAGGAAGCGGTGCTGAAGATCGATTCTCGAGCTGAAATCTACCTTTTCGGTTCTGTAGCAGAGAACCGATACAACTACAGTAGTGACATAGATGTTCTAGTGGTCTCTGAAGCAGATAAGCTTAGGGTGCTTGCGTTGGTGGAAGGAGACTTCCTGAAGGTGTTTGAGATCCGCGTGTGAAGACTTAAAGATACTGGCTGGTATAAGCGGACGACAAAACTGGTAAAGATTTGAAGTTACAAAGATATCTCGAAACACATTTCTAATTCATCGCAGCATTCTCTATAATCGTTAGTGCACGGATAGGAGAGCCGCTGGCACCTCTGATCTTGAGCGGCTTACCTCTGGATAGAAGTATCTTATGCGCTGGGCAGTGTTTTGCTTGAGCTTGATCTAGATTTGGAGTGCCTAAGGCTATCTAAACTCACTTCATCGACGTGCAAACCATCCTGGGGCAAAATGGTCGGTGCATCATCCGGTGTGCCTGTTTACGTAGCTAAGTAGATCACTTCAGCAGCGAATCCTTGCACATCATGCCTAGCCCAGCTCAACACAGCCATATTTGTATAGGCTGAGAAGAGAGTGTGTGAAGCTTCATCGAGAAGTCTATTATCCGCATCCTAACTACCGTTTACTAGCCATACCACGCAAACTATATTTCTTGAGTTTTAAGAGGGGCTAAAACCTGGGGGAAACAGCCTCTAAAGAGATTTAAAACAGAGGACCAATATTCTTTGGGCTTGGAGTTAAAGTGCAGGCTCTGCCACACGTACTCTGATGAGGAAGATATCTTCTGCCGAGGTTGTGGTGTTAGGCTCCTAGTGAGCCGAAAGTACGATCTAACTAAAGTGGATTATGCATACGAAGGGGATCTTGAGAAGCTTGCTTTGCTCAAAGAGTTGGCTACACCAGTAGCGCTGCTTAAAACATTCTACCTAAAGAAAGCAATATCACTACACGAGAAAGAGGTTTCCTCAAGAAGCACCGTCGTTGATAGAGATTGTGGACTCGGCTCTCTACTTGTTAGGTGTGCGGGCAAACTATGCCTAAAATATCTGCCGAAGATGTATGTGGATTCGGAGCTGGGTTACAATGCCTACTCTTTCGGCTTCGACGAAAAACCTTATGTTGTAATCGGTGAAGCGCTGCTTGACGCTCTTAACGAGCAAGAGGTTGTAGCACTGCTGGGTCATGAGCTTGGGCATATAGGTTGTGGGCATATGCTCTACCACACATTAGCGGAATTCGTCCTACAAGGCGTAAGCTTCTCAGCAACAGCTCTAGGAATACCGTTGTTGGAGGCTCCGCCTAGGCTCGCCCTACTAAGTTGGAGGCGTGAGTCAGAGGTTAGTGCCGACAGAGCGAGTCTGCTCGTGACAGATAGTGTGGATGCTGTTAAATCCCTCTTGCGGAAAGTTGTGGCACTTAACGACAGAGCAAGCTTGGCTTACGACGCTTTGACTGAGCTCGTCAGCTCGCACCCCCATATAAGCAGAAGAATTGCGCTCTTGGAGGAGTATTATCGAAGCGCGGAATACGGGAAGGCTAAGTGTAAGATCGAGAAAAGGAGTGTTGTGCATAAAGCCTTGCTGCCGATCTGCAGATTCTGTGGTGCTAAGAAGCCGCCCAGCTCCCTCTTCTGCCCAAGATGCGGTAGAAGCCTTGTGTAACTTCGGGTTTGAAACTGCAAGGAAGGTTAGAGTAAAAGGGTTCGAGATGCGCATCTACAGCAAACTGTTTAAGTGAAAAAGGTGCTGCTCATTTGCTTAGACTCTTTCCTCTACTGAAAAATGGCGAGAAGATTCAATCCAACTTCAATATGGCATAAAGTTAATTACGTGAGAGGAGCGGGCTTGTAGAGGTATGAAGATCTGGATAGACGTGCTCACACCTAAACAAGCGCTCTTCTTTACACCACTAGCGCAAGATTTGAGTAGAAAAGGTCATGAGGTGATCTTAACGAGCAGACAGTATCCAGAGGTCGAAGCTGTCCTACATATGCTTGGTCTTGAGGCTGAAGTGGTTGGGCGGCATGGGGGTGAAACGTTAGCTGGTAAATTGGAGGCAAGTGCTGATAGGGTGTTAAAGCTGGCTAGATATGTTGGAGAGAAGGCCCCTGATGTGGCAATTTGCTTTGCTTCCCCAGAGTGCTCGAGGGTAGCTTTTGGGTTGAACATACCACTCTTCTGTGTGAATGACTCGCCGCACTCCGATAAGGTTGCTAGGCTCACAACACCGCTCGCGACAACACTATTCACCCCTTGGGTTATTCCACTATCCATCTGGGTTGGCTACGGCATATCAAGGGATAGAGTTGTAGCGTATCGCGCATTAGACCCGGCGGCTTGGCTTAAACGTAACTTGCAGCCTAAAAGCGAATCCAAGCTAGCCCAGATAGATCGCTCCAAGAAGATCATCGCTATCCGCTTAGAGGAGTCGCAAGCCTACTACCTAAACCCAGACAACCTAAAGTGGACCACAAGCGTAATAGATAGCCTACTCAGCGAAGCCGCGGAAGCAAACCTACTCATCTTAAGCAGAAACCAGGCGCAAAGAGAAGCGCTCAAGGAGAAGTATGGGGATAAGCTCACCATCTTAGAGGGGCCCTACTTCGGACCAACACTCCTTAAGAATGTTGATGTCTTCGTAGGCATGGGCGGCACCATGACCGCTGAAGCAGCGCTCATGGGTGTGCCGACGATCTCAGCCCAGCGCATAGGCAGACTCTACACAGAAGAATATCTGGTGAAGCAGGGGCTCGTAGTAAAGCCTGGGAGCCCAGAGGCGGTGGCAAAGGCTGCTAAAGAGATGCTCAGAGACACAAAGCTCAGAGCACAGCTCCAAGCCAAAGCGAGAAAGATACTAAGCAGGATGGAGGACCCAGTTGAGAAGATAGTATCGACCATAGAGTTAGAACTCAGCAAACCAAGGTAAGCGTTATAAGCAGTTAAAACAAAGAGTAACACAGCCCGGGCAGCCCGGTGGAGCCCAGGGGCGCCGAATGTAGCGGTCAAGCAAAGGCGAAAAGCCTCTTGAATACCGGCCTTTGGAGCCGGTGACGGCAGTTCGAATCTGCCCCGGGCTACCAACTTAACCCTTTGAGGCGCTTCGCGCTTCAAAGCGTTAACGGAAAAGGTGTTTGTGTGGTCACAGTTTTCTGTGACTTGATCACAGATTTTTGTGACCAAGTTTGTAACCTTGTCCTTAAACCTCGGATCTTTGGCTAGAAGTAGAAGCTCATCTTGTAGGGTTTGTAGCTTGAGTTCTATCCTTCTCTTCAGCACTATTGAGTAATGGTATGAAGGCTTCTTTTCCCCCATTAGATACTTCAATTCAGCTTTACTTAGCAAGCCCCTCATCATCTACCACCATCTCATGCTATCGACGTATTTTCTTACGTTCTCACCTTTCTCTGGTTTCCTGAATATGAAGAGATGCTCATAATAGAGTAGATAAAAGTCCATGTAGTATCTTTTGTTTTTCTTGTCTATGTCAACCCAACATTCTTCGGCTACTTTCGTTAATCCTCCCCATTTTTCCCTAGTGGTTTTGGTTTTCCACTGATATTTTATTATGTCTTCACGTAATATGAAGCCTGCTTCAAGAAATGCTTGCATCACTCTGAATGCTATTGGAACGTGGTGTCTGTTTCTCCTTGTATCGCCAACTAGTATTGCGCAGAATCTCCCGGGTTTAAGTACTCGATAGCTCTCTTTCGCTATTTCCCTCATCCCGTTTATGTATTCCTCGAGGCTGTGCACAGCGGATAGGTCGCCTTCGATCCTCTTTTCTTTAGAGTAGGGTATGACGTTTGCATAGGGTGGGTGTGTGGCTATGAGGTCTATCGAATCATCTTCTATTAAATTTAAATTTCTCGCATCGCCGACGTAAGTTTTTATTGTAGGCTTTACGTAGTCAGGGTCGAGTGGTGTGTAGTCGAAGTTTAGTCTATCATGTGTGAGCATTATGCAGTCTAGGTTTATGTCAACACCTATCGCATTCCTTCCTAACAGCTTACACTCTATTAGTGTTGTTCCTGAACCACACATCTGATCTAACACCGTTTCACCCGGTTTGGAATATCTGAGGATTATGTTTCTTGCCATCTGTGGAGGCCAGTTCCCTCTAAAGTTTCCTTGGTGTGTCGCCCACGTTCCCCTTTCGGGAAAAGACCAAACGTTAGTTGTTTCGAGTTTAAAATCTTTCGGCTGATATTCAGTTATTTTCTTTGGTTGCCCGATCTTAACCTTAACATTTTCTATGGTTATCTCCTTGTGCGTTTTTATGAACTCCTTATAATCTTCGTCAGTGATTTCTTTCATGGGTATGTAGCCTTTTTGCATAATTATCCCCCCTCTTGTTCTTCTTCACCCACTCCCAAAGCGCCTCTTCGACGGCTTTTTTCAAAAAGCCTTTTCTTGCCTCAAACCTTTCCGCTGCGACCTTACGGAACTCCCTCTCTAATTCATCGTCGATCTTCAGGTTTAGCTGCCCCATCATATATAGATAAGTTGTTTTCTACTTATAAACCTTATCCAGCAAACTTTTAATCCCATCGAAATAAACCGGTGTCAGCATGCGTGAGATTAAAGTTGGCGTATATTTGAGAAAAAAGCGGATTTTAGATGTAATAAAGCTTTCAAACGGGTGGTACCTTGTTAAGACGGAAAATAAGAAGTCGGAAAGAGATTTTAAAGTAAAGGTCATTTTTCAGACCACTCCAAGCATCAGATCTTTGACGCCTAAACACGCCCATTTTGTGATAGACTTCTTTGGTAAGCTTTGCGCCGACAGAGAAAAAGCCATGAAGGTTTTGGAGGCCATCGTTGAAGTTTGGCGCGGGAAACCGGTTAAAGAAATCCTAGCCGAATATGAGGGGTTTGCCTACCAGCTACCCGGCTACCCCCTCGAATATATTCTATACGCTTTGAAGTGGATTTTTGAGCAAGAGGATGTTAATTTTACCGGGAGACCGAAGGACAGGCAGATCGAAATTAACGAAACTTTGCGGAGATGCGGAATAGAGCCTCCTCCAAACAGAGCGGGTAGTGAATTGGCTGTCTCGCTTTTCTGTAACATAGCTCTCGGGATGCATCCGGTGGATGCGTTTCTGCGGGCGAATCTAGATGTGTTACCCGTGAAGAGGGCGAGAGGCGCTGTTTAAACCAACTATTTAGCGCGGTATGTGCCTTTACCAACACGCTCTATCAAACCAGCTTTCGTTAGGCTTACTACTGCGCTTCTTATGGTATTATAGTTTATGTTGGTTGACGCTTTAATGTCGGCGAGCGAAATCGTGTTTGCTTTTTTGATTATTTCGTAAATTTCCTTCCTCTTCCCTCTTACCCTAACACTCATTAGTTCCACGCGAACGGATCTGATCGCTTTGAGCAAATAAACCTTTTGCTTACCTTTAAAAGCTACATTAGAGGGGCGGCTCTATGAACCCATCGTAGAATGCATATATGTTCCATTCCCCTTTGCTGTTTACGAACAGTAGTAGAGGCTCGCTTCCATAATTTGTGTAAGCCTCCCATAACACTGCTAATTGATGCCACCTGATAACGACGTCCTCACCTCTACCCGAGCCCTTCAATAATGTATTGTTTGCCATCTTTTTCTGCCTCAAAATCCCATCTAGTTCCCCTTCTAATATTCACAAAGCCCAGTCTTTTCAATATCTCTACTGCAATCTGCTCAAATACCGCCCCACCGGTGTACTTTTTTGCCATTTCGTCCGCTACTTGTTGAAGCCACATGGTGTTGTACACCGTTTTCTCTTTCTCTACCTCATCGCTTCCCGCGGTCAACTTAATCTCCAGAGGAGAGTGTAAATCGCCCGTTAAATAAAATGCTTTTTGTAATCTACCTGAATGTCACCTTCAATTCTAAGATATCTTTGTAAAGTTGTTCGTCGTGCTTCTGTAAAACAGCGAATGCTCGGCAGCAGTCCCCTACAGCTCTAGCGTAAACCTCCTCTACACCCTTAATACCCCTCCCCTCTATGTGGCGGTCTAAAATCTCTCTTATCTTCATGTAGTCTGAAGTGCTTATTACAACATCTTCTTCAACGTCATACTCCTCTTTTTTGAACAGAATAATTTTAGATAAGGAAGAAGCGATAAAGGAAGAGGAAATCAAAGAGGAAATCAAAAGGAGAATCGAAAAAATTGCTGGAAAGGATTTCGAAGTTTATGTTTGGCCTACATCTAATGCTGATATTCCGGATAATAAAAAGCTAAAGTTGGTTATCCTACCATTAGAATTAATTGTAGATAATCCTAATATAGATAAGTTCATTCAAGATATACTCACGAATTACTCAACTGGTTATAGAACCTATAAAAATACGCTTATGTTCCTCGTGTCAGATCCTAATGAATATGATGGTTTGAAGGAAAGCGTGCGTCGCTATTTAGCCTTAAAAACAATAACTTCGGATAAAGAGGTCTGGAAAACTTTAACAGAAGCTGACAAAGAGAGAGCAAACCAATGGTTCAAAGACAAAGATTCAGAAGTTTGGTTCAAAATAATTTCAACATACAGGTATCTGATTAAAGGTTCAAAAGATGGACTTAAAAAATTTGACTTGGGGATACCTACTGTTGGTGAAAAACCAAGCTTCACGATGAGGGTAAACACTATCTAAAGGATCAAGAAGTCCTATTAGATAAGCTATCGCCTAAAGTCCTTTTGGAAAAAACGTTTTCGGAAAAAGATGAGCGAAAAAGCTTAGTCGAAATATGGGAAGCCTTCTTAAAATATTATGAGCTTCCGCTGTTGGAAAGTGAAAGCGTTCTTAAGAATGCAGTTGCCAAAGGTGTTCAGGACGGAGTATTCGGTCTTTCAATTGGCGATAAAGTTTGGTGTGAAGAAAGCGTTTCGTCTCCAGAAATAAGCGATGATACAATCGTAGTTAGAAAGGAAATAGCAGCTAAAATGAGAGAAGAAGTAAAAGGAGAGAAGATCGAAAGAGAAATAACTCCAACAAAACCAGAGGAAGTTAAAGCTCCTCCACAAGTCGGTAAAGAATCCTTACGAAGAATAGCAATTGAAGCTGAAATTCCGTGGGATAAGCTCTCCGATTTAATACGTGGGGTATTTATGCCACTGAATCGTGAAGGAGCAAAGATCTCACTAAAAATGAAAATCGAAGCAACGTCAGAAAAAGGAATAAGTAAAGATACTCTTGATCTAAAAGTGAGAGAAACTCTGCGGCAAATAGGAGCAAAAATAACTGAAGAAAAAGCTGAGTAATTCGAATTCAATGTGATGAATTTTGTCAGAACGTAAGTTCATCAATAAATTGTATGAGTTGATTCTCAAAGAAAAAGAATTGGGTAAATACGGCTGGTTAAGAGGTGTTTACAAAAACAAGAACCTTTCAACCAAGGAGTTTCAAGATATTTGGTCGGAATGGTGGAAGGGAAGGTTACCTCCTAGAACAGAAGTCGATATGATACTTATTTTTGAAGATCCGATGGAAGTATTAGACAAGGCGTTAATAGGGCGTATAGAAATCGAATATTTCTCAACTAAGGATATAACCAAGAAGAACTTTTACGAAGGCCTGCAGCAAGTTTTAGCTTTTTCGATTTTTGGCTTTGATGGACTTTGCCTTTGGCATATGTTTTCTCCTGAAATAGAAGAAAATGTTATCGTAAACTATGCTAACACGATGGGGGAGTTAATAAGCGGTTTTAAGTTACCTATTTTCTACCTTGCTACTAAAATTCTGGATGAAAAAGAGCTTAGGATGAAGTGCTTTAAACCTTCTCAAATAGAGGAGGAAGGAGTAGAGTATTTTATCGATTGGTTAAATAGGTATTGGATGAACGAAGAAAACAGAAACCCGCGTTTAAAGGATAGTGAGATTAGAAACAGGAGAAAGATACTCAAAATGTTACTTAAAATACCGGTATGATAATATAGCGATGATTAATCTTTTTAATTTTAACCGTTTCTTGTTTTTTGTTCGTGAAACCTTAGAAGAAATTCAACGACGCTAAATGTAAGTTGAATGCAAAAGCGTACCTCATAATTTGAAAGAATTTTCTTCTTTTCAACATGTGCTCTCTCAGATAAGTAGGCCCATGTTCTTTCTATTAAACTTACAGAATCATCAGGAAGGTTGTGAGCCTTGAGACAGGTTTTTAAAGGTGCTATATCCACAGTCTTTCCTGGCGAAATGTATATGGGGCTTTTTTCAAGATCCTCATAAACATTCTTCCAAACCATTAAGAGACCCATCCGCAAATTGTTACAACAATCTGATAACCTCTCTTCTTTAAACGCATTTAAGCAACGTTCAAATTCTTTCCAAGCGTCTATCCAATTTAGAACAAACAAACGCTGTTTAATGTAGGCATAGCTGAACGGAGAGATTTCGATCTGGGATTCATTAAATTCTACGATAAGATCAAAGAAGGTAGCTAGTGCTATTCTAGAAACCCTAACTTTTACTTCGCTACCATACATTTCTTTTACTAATTTATCAGTCTCTTCTTGTTCAAGCAAGGCTAGTGCATTTTTTAAAGTGTTTTCTACAAAATCTCTAACCAATGGAAAATGTTGTTCTATCATTTTTCGGTAGTGCCATACAACCCAAGCGTAATAAATTCTGTCATCGAAGCGAATGTCACTTTCTGATATTTTTCTATAGCATACTTCTACAAGATTGTTTAAGCTGCTTTCTTCCTTTAACTTTTCTAGAAGCATAGAAGAAAAGACCAGATTTTTAGCGTCGTTAATAATAGTGCGATCCTCAATTGCATCTTTTATTAGTTTGAGTGATTTATCAAAGGAAGGCATGTAGGATCTTTTATCGATCAGAGAGAGAAGGATTAATATAGTATATGTGAAGTTATCAAAATAAAGACCATTGTTAATGTTCGAAGAAAGAAGCCTGATCAATTTACTTTCGTCTAAGGAGATTCTAAGCATTTTATTTGTTTTTAAAGCGTAATAACCAAATATAGCAGAAGCTAACTCTCTATCGATGAATCTACTAATTTTTTCCTTATTAATTATAAGATCTATCCAGGCATTCATCCAGTCTACAATATTATCTAATGCGGGACTTGCGACTTTGTTCTTAAGTAAGAAAAAGAGATAAATCGAAAGACCAAAAGGGTCCCTTGGTCTTTCCTCAAAATTTATTTGGAGTAATTCGTCTTCTATATATTTTTTTATCTTGTTCTCGATTTCCATTAATCTGTTCAATAAACACACCTCAAATGAACCATGGTTTTGCATTTAAGATTACGTTTACTTCTGGTCTGATTATAGACTGCCACTCTTGTTCAGAGATGGCAGCTGTTAAGTAACTAACTTCTTTTGAAAATTGCAAGGTTACTGGTTCTCGAACTAGCGGAGTGACGGTAGCCCAATCAATTTTAGTAAGTGAAAAAACTTGTAAAGCAATTTCGTCGATGGTGATGAACTCACTAGGATATTGTTTAGCTCTCACATGAAGTAGTTTAGGAGTCCCCATTCTTTTAGCAGCTAATGTTGTAAAACCTGTGGTAGAAAGTAAAATCTCGTTTTGATTAAGGTATGCATAGTACCCTCTCGGAAAACTGCCATCATCAACTTTTAGATCATACAACCTTAAGGGATGACTGTCATCAATTGAGATAAAAGCTACTGAATATTCGCCGATAAGTTCATCTAGAATCTTGCGGGTAGTCTCAATTTCTTCATTTCCGAACTTTTTATAATAGTGTAAAGCAATACTTTTTGGTAAAAACTTCTTTTTGGCTTTAAATCTCTCTATAGCCTTTGAAAGCAACTCTTTTAGTTGATCAGCACTTTGACCCTTTTCATAAAGCGTTGCTGTTCCTTCAATAAACATCCAACCTCCGTGATTATCAAATACATTAACGTAACCTACATATCTTGGACGCAGACCAGCTCTATTTCTGTAAGATACGACATTTGATATGGAGATGCCAAGAATCATATCGATATTTCTCATTTCACTTTCCAACACCCAAGGAATACAACCAGCTTTCGAAAAAATAGCAGAAGCTAAATTAAGATAAGACCATCTAAGATTTTCAAATGTCCATTCGGTTATCATCTGGCTTGAAAAACCTTGAGAAGCCAAAATAGCTTTCAATCTATAATAGGGAGTATTAGAAAAATACCGGCTTGTTTTTGGTATATAAGCTAACACTACGTCCACATCCCTAGGATCATTTTTCTTCACAAAACTTATGCCTGCCTTCTCATAATCCACGGTGTCTAGAGACTTCACTAAGACTTCGTCAACCACATCAATACTACACCTAAAAAATTGAGGCATACCTCCGGGTAAAATGGGTGTTCCTTTGTTTAGCTCTTCAATCAAATTCTTAACTTGTGATATTTTCTCTTCAGGACATATTATAGCTAGCCTAATTTTAGAAATACTCTTATCGTATGGTCCAAATCTTCTCAAACCCCAATAAGCCAGAGAATCAAACGCTGAACTATCAGCTTTATCAAATAGCAAGTTTGGTTCATTTTCTATTTTGTTTCCGGCCAAAAAGGCTACCATTTAAATCACAACTTTACTACAATGGGCGTTATTTCTAAATCGACTTTCCAGTCTCCAAAGTTTAGAGGAAAAACACTTTTCTTAAGCGAATTTACGATTTCAAGTGTCTTATAAAACCTGTCTTTTGATGCTGTTTTGCTATTCAAGAAAGAAAGTTCTCTTTGTTTTTCTACTAAGTCAAAATTTCTACCAAGAAGAAGTAGAAAGTGTTGTATTAACTCGGGCTTAGGTTCTGGAAAGACACTATCGGCTGGTAAAATCTCCTCTTTGAACTCACGATAATTTTTTATTTTACAAAGGAAACATTCTCTTTCAACCACAGTTTCGACTAAATAACCATCAATTCGCCCACCTTCTTTTCGCTTATACCGAACTGAAAAATCTTTTAACTTATCAGGGTTTATCCCTGCGTCAATTAAATATTTGATTGTGCAATTTGTTTTGATCGTTAGATGCGGGTTAATGCATAGTAGTAATTGGTTGTTAATAATTACAACCCTGTACTCAAAACCATCAAAAATACTAAATATGTCTTTATGTGGATGCTTTACCTCGTTGTCTTTCGAATACACTATATACTTTTTATTTATTATGTAGCCAGTTTTCTTAAGTTTCAGAACAAATTGATTACCTACAATCCTCTTTATAATCTCAGGAGTTGGTTGCACTTCCAGGGATCCTTCTTCATACTCATATGTAAAGTAGTTTCCTTCAAAAAATATTGTCTTCTCATCATTTTCATTACTGCTTGGCAAAGTCTTCCGATATAACTTCCCTACTTTGCAGTACAAAGGAAAAAGATTCCCAAATCTATCGTAAATTGTAAAAATTCCCATTTCATTTAATGGAGACATCGAATAAAATAAGGTATGGAGGCTTTTTAAATTTTTCTTGTTCAGTATTATGCTCTTTTTTAGAAATAAGCAACTTAGCCGTTGAATTCTTTAGTTGAACTCGCAATTTTTACGCTAAAAAGAGAAGGAGCTTTTTCTAGCCTATTTCTAAAACTCCGTTGATTAAAATGAAGTATTGTGAATACTCTGGCTGCAACAAGAAGGCTGAAGGAATTTTGAGTTTCGGTGGAATCAGGAACTACTACTGCTTGGAGCACTTGAAGAAGGTTAAGAGAGAGCTTGCCGGAATCTAGTGGTTTTGACGAATATTCCAGCTTTGCGATTTCAGAATTTCTCTACCAAATAGCTTCGAACCCAACAGTTATGACAATCCTGCTTACTCTCATAATTGCGATAACCTTTGGTGAATTGTTTAAAAGAATCTTCAAAAGCAGAATCTTAGGCTTCTTAGTTACAACAACAGCTTTGATCTGGATTTACGGTAAGATTGTTAAAGGAAAAAGTGTCTTCGATATCTTAATCTCAATGATCTCTTTGCTCGCATTCTTCATAGCCGCCTTCATTGTAGCCCTAAAGCTTTTCGTCAAGAAGCTGATTCCTTCAGGTGGTTGATTGTTCAACGCTACTTATCCGCTTCGAAAGCTGAAGACGGATAGAACGAAAAGCCCAAAGAGAGTTTCGTGAAAGCGTGACCTTTGTTTAACAACATCCTACAGTTGATCTTTTAATCCCTCAGTACTTTAGTAGAGTTTTTAAACCCGGTTCTTTGGCGGTAGGTTGTGTGAGAGGAGTTGCTCGATAAATATGCAGCTCTCTCCACCCAAAGAGGCAAGTTTCTCATAGCCCTTTGGGCTATCGTAGTAATTATTCTGGGTGTAAACCTCCCAGCTTTAGAGGAGCATATCCAGCACAGCTTAGACCCCTTCATCCCCAGCACAGTAGAGGCTAAGAGGGCTCAGCAGATCATATCTGAGAAGTTCGGCTCAGACCAAGGGGACACAGAGATCCTTGTAGTTAAGGCTGAGAGAGGCGACATAATCTCGGAGGAGGGTAGAGGCTACCTATCTACACTAAGCAAAACCATTGAATCTAAGGGTAAAGAAGATCTAAAGGGGTTTGTTGGCGTTATAAGCGCAACCACAGTCTATGACGAGATCCTATCAAAATACTGGGCTAAGATGAACGAAACATATCGTGAAATAGAGCAGAAAATCAAGGCCAACCTGACAGAGGCACATAAACAATTCTACAGAGCAGCAGACGAACTCCAAACACTACACAAAACACTCTACACACTAATCGAAAACATAACAAAAGCGGCCCATATAATATATGGGGTCCCAACCATCTACCTCCAGGCTTGGGTCTCAGCAGCCCAGCAGATAGCCCAAGCCAACCCACTCCAACCCATACCAGTCAGATCACTCAACGAAATCGCATATAACACGGCAGTTAAGATGCTACCAGAGGAGGGGAAGCCGCTCACCGAAGCTTACCTCAAAGCCTTCCACACAGCTTGGTCTTCAACATTCACAGAAGAATACATAAAGATCACAGACATCAAACCCCAACTACTCTACACAAAAGCCCAAACAGCGATAAACACGGTAACACCACTTGTCTTTACACCAACAAACGTTGGCGAAGCTTCAAAACTCTTTACAGATGTAAGTAAAGTTATGAACATAACACAATGGGTCGACCCAATAACAAGGCAGCAGCTAATCGAAGACATAGCAACCCCCATAGTTTCCAAAGAATCCGGTTTAAGCGAAAACATATTCAAAGGATTAATCAACCTAGGACCAAACGCGACACAACACGACATAGAAGCATTCACAGCCACTCTGCTATCAGAGCAAGGTCTTGAAAAGAGCATAATCCAGCTCTGCTTAGAACTCGGCAGAGAACCAGCACCAGAGGCTCTAGATGCCGCCATCCAAAACCTAACTCAACAAGTTTTCGCAGAAATCAGATCCAAGTTCCCTACACCAGCCTTCCCAGACAGCATACCAAAAGACATATACAATCGACTCGTTAGCGGCGATAACAAAACAGCGCTCATCCTCGTTCGGTTCAACAGCAGCCTATCTGAAGCAGAGCAGCGAGAAGCTGTTGGAGCCCTCCGTAAGATAATTGCTGATGCGAAGCAAGCCGGGTTTACAACACTATTAACAGGGCCCATGACCTTATCCTTCGACGTCAGAAAACAAGACATTGAAGACATAGGTGTCATCGATAAAGTAACCATCCTGCTGGTCTTCATATTAGGCGCAGCGTTAATAGCGTCGCTAGTTGTCCCAACGCTTTCGCTACTAACCGTAGGTTCAGCACTCGCCGCAGCAATAGGTCTATTGGCATTACTCGCTCAGATAGGCCTCAAACAATATTATCTGTTAAGGAGTATGATAAGCGTAGTCATACTAGGCGCGGGCGTAGACTACGTAATCTTCATGATCTTCAGATACATCGAGGAGAGAGGAAACAACATCGATCAGACAGCAGCGGTCAAAAGAACAGCCATACATGCAGGAGGCGCAGTAATTCTAAGCGCATCAACAGTCGTCATAGGCTTCAGCTGCCTAGCGCTCTCCTCAATAGGCATACTTCAAAGCATAGGCATAGGCTTAGCCCTAGGCATACTCATAACACTCACAGGCGCTCTCCTAACAACCCCCTCAACACTCTCCATCATAAAAGACAAGATCCTCTTGCCTCGAAAGACCATACCAAACTTCGCGATCAGAATAGCCATTTTCAGAAGAATGGCACACTACTGCGTATCAAAGCCGAAGAGGGTTCTGGCAATCGGGCTACTAGCCACCGCAGCCTTAGGAGCAGTAATCACCACAATATCAATCACATACAGCGACATAGAGATGCTCCCACGATTTGAATCAAAACGTGGAGTCGATGCCATACTCAGCTCCTTCGGAGCCGCACCCCTATCACAGACGCAGATCGTGGTTGTCAGCCAAGAGCCGCTATTTACTGACAGCGGAATCAAAACAGACCTCTACCAAGCGCTAGACAGGCTACACACCGAAATCTCTAAACTCGATGGGGTTTACCCAGAGTACACCTATGGTCCAACTAGACCGAGGGGCGAGTATGTTGCACCAGAGGATGTTGATCGGAGCGGCTTAAGACAGTTCGTAGATGAGGAGGGTAAGACCTTTATTATAACGACCAGCCTAAAGAGCTTCTACACAGCAGATGAAGCTTTCACAACGATCAAAAAGATCAGAGAGAAGGCTTGCGAAGTCGCTAGAGAAGAAGCCGCGTTAAGAGGCGCTGAAATCTTAGTAGGAGGTGGTGCAGCCTTCTACCTAGACTTAACCACCACTATAAACCGCGATTTCTTCTACAGAATAATACCAGCAGCGTGCATAGGCATATTCGTCATCCTATTAGTAGCCCTAGGCTCCGTCTTACTACCACTAAGACTTCTAGCAACCACCGCAATGAGCGCAATCTGGTCTATAGCCATACTCACACTTGTCTTCCAATACGGGTTAGGTACAAAGATATACTGGCTAACACCACTCCTCACCTTCTCCGTGCTGATGGGGCTCGGAATAGATTACGACGTCTTCCTCATAACAAGAGTCAAAGAAGAAGCTATGAAGGGTTTGAGCGACGAAGAAGCGGTTGTGAACGCGGTAGAAAGGACAGGCCTAGTACTCACAGCAGCCGGGCTGATCCTAGGCTCGGCGTTAGGAAGCCTAATGCTCAGCCCCAACCTAGTACTCAAAGAGATGGGTTTCGCCCTAAGCCTCGCGATATATATAGACACATTCTTCATGCGCATCTTCCTCAACCCATCTATCATAGTCCTCGCAAAAAGGTGGAACTGGTGGCCTAGAGGGCTAAAAGGTGATAAAGATCAAACTTTTCTGCTTCCCCACCCGCATCTTTAACCCATCAAAATGGGTGTTGCAAGAGAAGGTATATCAGTAAGAGGCAGAGGTTCAAAGTTAAATACTTTAGAACACTCACTCTACCACAGATTGGATTTCCTTAAGAAGAGGGCATTAGAGATGCTTACATTAGCTGGCAAGGCCTTCGAGTTAGGTATGTATAACTTGACGCTTTTCAACTGTGAGCAAGCGATACAGTTCTACCTAAAGTATCTGTTGGCTAAACGGGTAGGCGAATACCCGAAAACTCACAGTATCGAGGTTTTGCTCGCTGAGCTTAGAGAGATAGGTGTTGAGCCACCACCGCTGCCAACTATGGTTCTAGATCTGTTGGAGGAAGCATACATAACCTCAAGGTACCTACCGAAGGATTACTCGAAAGAAACCGCCGCGACGATACTACACTCCACAGAGGACTATATCAGGAGGCTATCTGAGGTTGAGCGAAGCATTTAAGCGAGTAGTAAAGAGGAGCCTTAAACTATCCGCGATGAGAAGTAGTTATCAGAACTTGCTCCAACAGTTCAAAGCCGAACTCGAACAACTACTACAAACCAGCGTTAGAATTCTTGTCTTCGGAAGCGTCGTTGAAGGTAAAAGCGGACCATTAAGCGATGTAGACGTTATGGTGATATCTAATGAGTTTAATGATGTTGGAAAGAGGCTTAAAACCTACGATTTAGCTAGAAACATCTTCAGCACACCCAACCCCTTCGAACTCCATCTAATAACCCAAGAGGAATTCAAGTGGTACAAGAAGTTCATCTCTAACTATAAAGAGATCGTCTAAGTAGAGAAGAGAACCTGGATAGTTTCAACCAAAGTGTGGTGGGCCCGAAGGGCTTCGATCCCTTGACCAACCGGTTATGAGCCGGCCACTCTACCTGGCTGAGTTACGGGCCCAATAATCTCCTTCAATAAAAGCTAAAGACGCTATATTTAAGGTTAACGGACTAAAACTGTTTCTAAATCATATGTATTCACGCTACCTAACTAGGCTTTACGATGAATCTGCGCAGTTCAACTAGACAAGTAAACAGGTAAGAAGGTGTTATCCGCAAGTGTCCGTTGGGTATCTTTAATGTACTCCAATGCTTGGCTCACTTCTTCATACACATCTTTTACACCGATCTTCCTTATCTTCCTTTTATAGAGCCCGGCTGCCAGCAATGCTGTACCTAATGCATTAGAGATTATGGGCTCGGGGAAGGTTATCAGAGCCAGACCAAGTGTTATAAGTTTGGAGCCACTTTTCTTCGCCTCTCCCTCACTCACATATCGTTTCAGACTTTGTTTGCGACCTCCTCCAGGTTTCTACAGACTTTAAGGTAAGTTGCTGCTCTTCTTTGTAGATGGGTTCTCAGATTAGTCGCTGCTGTTGACGTTAACATACAATCCGTACTTTCTCTTGATGGTTTATTAGGGTTCTTTGTTAACTTTTTTGACACTGTTTATCAAGTTGGGTTTTAGCTTAAGACTTCTTTTAGGGCGAATGGTAAAGATAGTTTAGCGAGGTAGGATGGTTCTCTAAAGCAGTTGGCTAAGCAGAGGTCGCAGTTGAACCTCTTAAACCTCTCCGCCCCCTCAAATATGTTGAACAGCTTCCCCCTCATGAAGCAAGGGTAAACATCACCAAGCCAATCTATGTAAACCACCGTATAGCCAGCTAAGCAGGGGTGTTTAGTAGGCTTATTCTCTGTGTGGCGTATAGCATCTTCTATGTAAGCGAGGGCGTTGGTTACACTGCCCGGTCTACTCTTCTTAAAATAGAGTATGGTTTGTAGAGCTTTAAGTAAATCTGATCGATTTTGAGCCTCTGGTTTGAGAGTGAAGGAGTTCTTCGCATCTGTAGGGTAGCAGAAGCCCCAAGGCAACCCAAGTTTGTTCACGTATCTGATAAGTTTCCCAACACCATCTTTGGCGATCTCCGGTCCTAGGTATGTAAGGGCATATGGTCTTAGATCCAGGGTCTTTGCGTAGAGGAGAGACTTGATCTGCTTCTCCATAATATCTTTGAAACCTCTGATAGACTCGCAGCGCTGCGGATCGTAGTGGTCTAGTGAAACGCTTATGCTCTGGAGCCCGCTCTTCTTTAGCCTCCAAAGAACCTTTGGAGACGCTGTTCCGTTGGTGGTTAAGGTGGTTATGAGACCCCTAGATGAAGCGTAGCTGACTATCTCACATATACTTGGGTGTAGTGTTGGCTCGCCTCCTGTCAGGTAGAGTATTAGGAAGTGCCTTTTTGCTAGGAAGTCGATTATCTGCTTAGCATCGGTTAGAGAGATGTGCTGCTTAGGCTTCTCCCACATGCCGCACATCACACACCTACAATTACATTGTGAGGTGACCGCGAAGACCGCTGTTCTCCTATAGCCTCTTAGGAATAGGGCGACATTCTTTGGCTTGATGGCGGCTAAGTACACTCACAGATCAATAAAAGGCAAGGCAATATATTATATATGTTAAGCGCTTCCAGGGCTCTTCGCTATATTAGTGATAGGATGTATTTGGCTAAGTTTATTTCATCGTCAAAGCTCTTCATTAAAATATTACTTGTTACCACTTTAATACCTAGTGACTCGATTTTCTCTTTTAGAGCTGAGTCTACTAAGTCGATTAGAAATATGTCGAGGAAGTCTTTGTAGAGTTGTGCTACACCGTATGCTGACACCTCCACACCTAAGGCTGACATAAGTTTGTCCGCTGGCCCTTTTACGGGGGCGCCGCCTATAATTGGGCTGATCCCTATGATGGTTGCTTCTGTTCTCTGTAAGGCCTCTCTAACGCCTTTGACTGAGAGTATTGTGCCGATGCTGACTATCGGGTTGCTTGGACATATTAGCACAGCTCTTGCTCCTAGGATCGACTCTAAAACCTTTGGTGCGGGTTTGGCTTCTTCGGCGCCTTCGAAGATTACGCCAAGCACTTTATCGCTACAACCCCTTTTGACTAGATATTCTTGAAAGTGGATGGTGCCGATTTCAGTCTTAATCTTAGTTTGAAACGGATCGTCTGTCATGGGGAGTATTTGAGCGGCTACTCCGAGGCTACGCGCAATCTTAGAGGTTACTTCAGAGAGTTTTAACCCTTGCCTTAGGAGGTGGGTTCGGTATATGTGTGTGGCAAGATCTCGGTCGCCTAGATTAAACCACCCCTCGCAGCCAAGCTTCTTTAGCATATCGAGGCAGTTGAATGTGTCTCCTTTAATGCCCCACCCCCTCTCCGGATCTACTATTCCGGCAAGTGTGTAGGTGATTATGTCGATGTCTGGTGAGATGTGTAGCCCGTGTAGAGTGATATCGTCGCCTGTATTGACTATGATGGTGAGGTCTTCGCTTACAACCTTGCTGAGCCCTCTGAGAAGCTTCGCAGCCCCCACGCCACCAGCTAACGCTGTGATCAAAGTTTTTCGCCCCAGATATTGTGGTAGGCGACTTCCTCAAGCGGCTTTCGAGGAGGGGTGCTAACCTCTGTCGCAGGCTGCCCGATTTCGATCAAGGCTATGGGGTCAACCCCTTTTGGTATGTGGAGTATTCGCCTAACAACGTTCTGGGCGAATAAAGGTGCGCACCGCCAGCAAGCACCTAAACCCTCGTAATGTGCTGCGAGCAGCAGATTCTGGATGGCTGCTGAAACCGATTGAATAGCCATAATATACTCAAACCTCCTCCTTCTACGGTCAGGGTAGGTATGCATGCCCTCCATAGTCACGCAAGCCACTATTATTAGGGAAGCGGCTTCGATCCTAGAGATAGACTCCTCCGCCTCCCGCTTCGCCTCATCCCCACTATAACCATCTTTAATGAGATCACGCATAAGTAGTGACGCCATCCCCTTGGCCAACTTAGTTTTAACAAGCGGGTCATCAACGACTATGAAGCGCCACGGCTGCGCGTTGTGGGCTGAAGGAGCCATGGTGGCAGCGTAGAGAATCCTTTTAACAACATCTTTACCGATGCTGATCTGCTTGAGCTTTTTGACGCTCCTCCTTGTTAGAAGCATCTCCATACCATCCATCTTCACCACAGAGCTCACGTCAAGGACTCACCAAAGACACCTTTTCTCCCAACTTTAAGACGCTTAAGATCTAGAGGGGTGTCTACGTCAAAAGAGAGGCTAGAAGAATGGTAGGTTAGATATGGCAGTCCTTGCCTATGTGCTTCGTTTATATGCTTGTAGAAGCTTCTGGGGCCGAAGCGCGGCTCAATTATATTAGGGGGGCTGCAGAGTAGAGCATTTGTGCCTCTATCTGTAGATGGGCATAGGACTATCCCTCTCCTCCCCTGTAATAGAGTCACCATATTATCAAGATCCTTGGGCGGTAGTAGGGGTAGGTCTGATGGTATCGTTAGGGTGGCTGTTGCTCCGCGCTTCGCACACCAACTCATAGCCTTCGTGACCGCCGCGTTGAGATCACTCACATCCTCTATTACCTCTGCGCCAAGCCTCTTCGCCTCCCTGAGAATAAAATAATCAGGGCTCACTACAACAACTCTACAAACGCTTTTAGCATTCAAAGAAGCCTGTATAACATGTCTTAGCATCGCTAAAGACAGCTCACGCCTCTCAGCAGGTTTAAGTAGCGTTGAAAGCCTACTCTTCGCCCTATCCAACCTCTTAGCTGGTATGATCACGAAGGTCTGCAGAGTTTTCACCTCAGCTTAGCGAAGCTCTCCCTAATCCCCCTTCTCGACAAGATGATCTCGATGATCACACAGGAGATCGCAACCTCTAGAAAGGCCTTTACATTAACGATCGATGTGAACGCTATTATGGCGGGTAAGGGGACCTTTAGCACATAACCCGCCCAGAGTATTATACTCCCCCACAGATATGGTGTTTCGGCAACCTCACCCAATAAACCAGCAAAGATCGGTCTAAGACGCCTTGCAGCAAGCCCGGCGACCCCAGCTAGAATAGCGTTACCTAAAGGCACGAAAGGGTTCCCCAACTTTGTAGTTTCGAGTATGAGGCTTAGAAAGCCGGTTACCGCACCAGGAATAGGGCCGGCTGTAAACGCGACAAGTAGGGGTGGTAGCTGCGAGAAGTGGAGTTCGATTCTGCCTGCTCCGATAGGTGAAGGTAAAGGGAGGCTAACTAACCCTAATACGTTACCTAAGGCACCCATAATAGCGATATACGCGACAATTTTCCGATTCATAGCAACAATCACACTACAACATACTATCAGCGTAATTATTATTTATGTCTTTTGCCATAATAACTTTATGCGGATGAATGATAAATTAAATGTCTCCCTCCAATAAATTACGTTAGCGATGGTGTTTAGCTAGTGGTAGATTAACGACAAACATCAGAAAGAAACAAATCGACTATCCATCTTTTTTCAAGAAGGGTATAGAAGCGGATTTTAGGTTGGTTGTGAGATAGTAAATTGGAGGAGCGTTGCTGATAAGGTCTGTAGCCACATCATTCTTAACGTATCGAGGCAAGATTCTTATCTTAAAGAGGAGCACGAAAGTCGGAACCTATCAGGGCGCTTGGGCTGGTGTGAGCGGCTATATTGAGGAGGGTGAGCAGCCGCTAGATACCGCGCTTAAGGAGGTGGAGGAGGAGACCGGGTTAAAGATCGGTAAAGAGGCGCTTCTGAGGGTGGGCGAACCCCTCCCAACCTACGATAAGGATAGGGATGTGCTGTGGCTCGTCCACCCCTTCCTCTTCAAAGCCCCAACTGACAAAATAAGGTTGGATTGGGAGCACGAAACCTACGCTTGGATTAAACCGAAGGAGATCAAACAGTATAACACTGTGCCCCGTCTGCGGGATACGTTAGAGAGGGTTAAGCCCAGCCCCATTAAGCTGAGCACCAGGCTACAAAGATACCTTAAAGAGGTGGAAAACGATTTGACACACGGCTCAAGTTGGCTAGCTGCTAGAGCCGCTGAAATTCTCGTAAAAGCATCAGACTCGTTTAAAGGAGGTGATGTAGAAGATTACATATCCTTCCTCAAGTTTTACGCAAAGAAGTTAGCTGATGCGAGACCGAGTATGCTTGCTATAGAGAATGCTGTCGCATATCTACTTGGGCGCGTTATGGAGGGGTACAGTAAAAGCTTAGATGTGGATGCTCTTAAAGAGGTGTTGCGGAGCGAGGCTAAGAAGTGGCTTCAAGCCAAAGATGAAGCGTTTAAGCGGTGTGTTGAACACGCCGCCAAGATATTTGAAGGGGCTTCGAAGGTGTTGACGCATAGCTTCAGCAACACAGTTCTTGAGGCGCTCAAGAAAGCATCGTCTAGGGTTAAGCTGGAGGTGTATGTGAGTGAATCGAGGCCGCTTTACGAGGGTCGGGCTATGGCTAAGGAGCTTGCTAAAAGCAGGTGTAAGGTGACACTTGTGACAGACGCCTCTCTTGGGTACTTTGCCAAAGAAGTAGATTTAGCGGTCACAGGAGCAGACACGATCGCCGCTGACGGCTCAGTAATCAATAAGATGGGGACATACCTACTAGCCTTAGCAGCCAAAAGAGCATCCCTACCATTTTACGTAGCTGCTGAAACACTCAAGATAGGCAACAGGACACTATTTAGCAAACCTAGTTTAGAAGAGAGGTCGCCTTCACAGGTCTACAGGGGCTTAAAAAGCCTTAAGGTGAAAAACATCTACTTTGATATAACACCTCCAGATCTTATCACAAAGATAATATGTGAACACGGCTCCATAGACCCGCAGAAGGCTTATGATTACGCGGTTGAAGCGCTCAAATCCTCCTACTTCCCATAGCTCTTGATGAGGCTGGGTGTTAGTTCTCTCCCTTGCCTCAACGCTATGAGCCTAGCCGCTCTAAGGTCTTTTACGCACCGCTTATTCGGCTTACTCGCTAATGCGGTGGTGCCAGCTTCGTTCACTATCTCGATTCGAATCTGCTTGCCAAACTCCTCAGCTAAAGCCTCGGCTATCTTCAACGCCACCTCAATATTCCCATCACCTATCCTCACTATCTTCCTTTTAGCCGGAGTGCTCTTTAGAAGCTTAGAGACTGTGTTCGCAGCCTTAGCAGCAGAGTAGACTACACAGCTATAGACCTCATCGCCCAAGTAGAATGCTGATATCCCTATTCTCACACCTGGGTCAATGCCGACAATATACACAGATTCGCCAGCAGGCTCCTTCAGCATGTAGAGGATCTTAGCCGCAGCCAACTCGCTATCTAAATCCTCGACGCATAGCACCCGGTCAAAAGGTATTAGGGGGCGCTCTTTTCTTGTAGAGAGCACTAGCTTCACGTGCTCGTCTATCTGCTCGTTCGGCGTTAGGCTTCTGAACCGTATACCCATACTCTTTAGTAGGCTCGATATGAAGAAGTATGCCCTACCATCAAGCGTTGATACCGCAACATCAGACACCTTCTTTACATTAACCAACAATAAAACTTCTACAAAGACCGTTATATCAGCCTTACCATCTACGCCACATGGTAAGGTTCAAGTACCATAGTGTAGTGCTAGCTGTTGGAGGCTTAGGTTTGGAGGAGCCGCAAGATCTACCTGAGGAGGGTGAGCTAGTATACGCTACAGTAACTGAGATAACACCATACGGTGTATACGTGACTTTAGACGAATACGGCGGATTGAAAGGTTTTCTGCACATCTCCGAAATATCTACTGGTTGGGTCAGGAATATCAGCAGATACGTGCAGGAGAACCAGAAGCTTGTCCTTAAGGTGATAAGGGTAAACAAGGTTAGGCGTGAGGTAGACCTCTCACTCAGGCAGGTTACTGATGAAGAGAGAAGGGCTAAGATGCTTCAGATCAAACGGGCTGAGAAAGCCAGAAGCGTGTTCAACACGGTTAGGAAGAAGCTCAACTTGACTGAAGAAGAGGCTATGAAGTATGAGGATGCCATACTGGAGGAGTATGACGAACTATATGGAGCGCTGGAGGACTTGGTTACCGAAGGGGCGAAAGCCTTTGAAGGCTTAAACCTCCCAGCCAAATACGTTGCGACGTTAGAGCAAGTTGCAAAAGAAAAAATAACTTTGCCAACTGTTAATATTAAGGGGGTTATTGAAGCAAGGTCTACTAGCCCAAATGGTATCGATATAATTAAGGAGGCGTTGGATGCTGCTGAAAAGGTTAAGAGTGGATGTGCTGAGGTGAAGATAACTTACCTCTCTGCCTCAAAATACCTGATAACTATCACAGCGGAGAACTATAAGGTTGCCGAGAAAGCGTTAGAGGCTACTCTTAATAAGGCTAAGAGCATTCTTCAGAAGAACAACGCATTCTTCTCCTTCAAAAGGAGTTGATGAAGCCGTGGAAAAGCTTCTTCGCAGATGTGATCGATGCCAGACATACACGCTATCAAAGACCTGCCGCCGATGCGGAAGCGAAACTGTCTATCCACACCCGCCCAAGTTTTCACTAGATGACAAATATGCTACATACAGGTTAGTGGAGCGCTACAAAAACAGTAAGCCGAAAGAAGCTTAGAGCTGCACCTTATACACCAACACAGCAGCGAATACACCTTCGCTCGGGTTGTCTAGGCTGGAGGATTTAAAGACGAGCTTTAACAACCCACCTTCCTCAGTGTACTTCAGCTGCTTTGTGTAGAGCGCTATGTAACCAGGCTTGTATTCCGTGCCTTGCAGCCTACCCGATCTATCGACAAACCCTAGCAATTCAAAGGGCCACATCTTACCGAGTATCGTATTCTCCCAGAAGTATGGTTTTGGTGTAAACTCATCGTCGTAGAGAAATTGAGTAATATTCAAACCGCCTATCCGTATGAACCACTGCTTCTTACTTTCATCACCTCCTCCGCCCAATACGTAGTATTCAAAGCCTTGTGAAGAGAACCTCTGCCCCGCTACAAAGGTTACTATGTAGCCTGGCCTCAACTTAGTAGGATCTTTGGGGTCACGTAGCAGATCTTTAAGGAGGGATGCTGCCTGAGTCTCGTTTGACAAGAAGAGGCGTCCTATCTGAGCGATCTTAGTCGAGTTTAGGGTGGCGTTATCTGCCAGGGTTGTTCGGTTACCCATAACCGTTATCCAATATCCGTAATCCCACCAAGCAATTATAACCGCATCTTCAGGAGTATTATCTTTGATCCAAGCTAGGGCTTCACGCCAGTCAGGAAGCTCTGTTTTGAAACTTGTACCAGCATTCGCTAGGCTCACAGGCGAATCCGCCACATCTATCCAGCTAGCACCAACAGGATATACCATTGGAAGTGTTAGGAGTCCGATGAGCAAGAGGGAGTAGAAGATCTTGAAATCACTTCTAGCTTCGTGTAGAAACGCTTTCTTACCGAGGACCTTATGTGATCTTAAAACAGATGAGGAGAGTTCAACCAAGCCTATAGCCCCCAGAATCACCAGAGCCAATGTTGAGTAGACCATGAGTCGGGAGAATGAAGACGCGATGTAAACGCCTGATATGCCTAGAATTAGAGCTAAAACAGTAGCCGGGCTTCTACGCCTAAACGCGATGTAGACACCAAAGAGTGCTAAGAATAAGAGCACGCCATAAGATCTGAAATACTCTATATGTGTAGGCACAAAGTGCTCGGCCACGGATTCGACGAGAGGGTTACCACTCCTTTGGAAAGGGTAGACCACCGTAAGGTATCTACCACTGACAGCCGAAACCGCACCGAAGCTCGCAACAAGTAGACCTGCTAGAAGTAGCGTAAAGACCGCCTTTAAGGAGCTTCGTAAAAACATCTTCTCCTGAACAGAAGCAAGCCTATATGCTATTAAGTTAAAAAGATACCCAACGATAAGCAGTATACCTATAGGGTTCAGGATAAAGGATGGGCCTGGTCTTGGGAAGATCGAGCTGAAGATGAGTGTGAAGGATACTAGAAGCCCTCCAGAATATGTGGTCTTCTCTAAGTCGAATTTAAGTAGCGCGGCTATTATGAAGAAGAGCCCAAACACTATACCGAAGTATTGTGCTCCTCCCCAGCAGGTGTTAGCGTAGCCTAGCAGAATACCAGCCAAGCCAGCCCGCCACACAACCCCCCTCATCTTAACATTTGAATCGTAGATTGTGAGATAGAGGTAGGTGGCCGATAATGCGAGGAAGAGCGCAAGCGGCTCCGACTTGAACCAGCCTAGGCTTCCACGCCCAAGTATAGGTGGTGAGGTTGCGAAGAAGAGCGCTGCTAGGATCCCGCCTCCAGCACCAGCAAACCTCTTAACGAGTAGGAAGATAATCAGCGTAGTGAACGCGCCTAAAAAGACTGGTAGAATAACTAGGAAGTCGTATAGGCTCATCTGTATGTTAAATATTTCTGTTGCTATGAGGTAGAGGATCGCTCCTGTGAAGTGCAACCCAACTTGGGAGCTTGAGGCGACATCCCTCCCCTCAGGGAACCATGTGCTATAATCTCTCCACCTAAAGTATTCGGCTAAGCCGTCTAGACCCTTCGTTTTTATCCATTCGACTAGATGGTTTGTTGCGTAGTAGTCGAAGTAGGGGTCGTATTCGTGGAGGTAGTATCCGTATTTTGCTGGGTATGTTCTGAGAGAGAGCGCTATTGAAAAGACAGCAACTAACGCGAGTGTTAGTAGAATGGTTTTGGAACTCACCGTCGGTCTGCGAATAGACTTTAAAGCTTCTTTAAGGGAGCGTGTTAGATCTGCCAACCGATCTCGCGCCTAACCTTGTGGTTAAATCTGATGGTTTTTATAACTTATGCGATGCACCTTAAGACTTTTCTCGTTATAACCTACTATAACTTTATAGTAGCCTTCGAGTTGCTGCTCTAGTTGATGGTCTCCTGTGTCTACTCTTAGGGCGTCTAGCGTCGCTATCTTCCCCATTGTCGCTATCACTATGATCCCGCTTCTGCCGACCGCTCTTATGAGTTCCGGGGCTTATCTGCTGGTTTCCTCGCCCAAAGATGTAGCCTTGCCGCCTTATTGGTGAAACGACTATCTTTGCCTTCCCCCCTTATCGCTTCAAGAATCTGCGCCTCGTTAACATCCTTTACGCTAACTCTATCCTTCTTTATCGCATCAACTCCGAGTAGCGTCTTTGGAAGGCCGAGCATATCTGCTATATCTTTAGTAGTGGTACCCAGAACTAAGTATGTAGATTTCGTCATCAGTCATCTCCTCAACGAGCCTCCTCGCTACCGCCCTCTGGTTCTCCAATTCGTCCCCGATAAGCAAGGTGGGTGTCTTAGATGCTTGCAGAAGGATCGGGTCTGTTAGTGTTAGGAGATATCCATAAAGTTTGATTGAAAGCAAATCTGATCTAAACTTCTCCTCATCAACGGCGAAGACCTCACTTAACCCGGCAGTTACTCTACCCCTCAGATACTCATAAATCAACCTAGCCGCCCTCTAGGTGTGGATGCGAAGACCGCTAAGTACATCTTAACACCCAAAGGCACACCGATCACAGGCACCCCCTCTTTTATAGCGTCTAATACATCTCTTGCTGTCCCATCCCCACCTACAAAGGCGATCAAACCAGCACCGCTTTTCACGCAGTCTCTTACAGCACGCTCCGTATCCTCAGCCGTACTCTTAGAACACTTTGCTGAGCCTAACGCTTTGAAGTCAAATCTTGCTTCTCTGGCTTCATCGCCTCCCATCTCTCCATCATAGCCTACTAGCTGTAGGACAACCCCTAACCTCTTTAGCTCGTTCAAAAACTCTTTAGCCCGGTTGAGGCTACTGGTTTTGCGCAGAGGTTAAGGGCTTTACAATCTCTTCTCCATCAGAGCCCTTTAACCCTACCCTACCACCTATACCAGCGACGAGGTTGACGATAAAAACCTATCTTCTCACTCTTTGTATTCATCTCCAACCTATTCAACCATAGAGCCGCAAACGCTAATCCAGCCTCTTTAACACGGTACCCAATATCTCACATTTGCCGCCAGTGTTGCGCGCTAGAGGTGCTCCGCAGTTATTGCACTTGATAGGTATAGTTGAGTATGAGAAGACTATTCGCTCGCCGCCGCAGTTTGGGCACTGGACTAAAAGGAAGCTACTTCTGGGTTTAGGTATGAGTATTCTCTCCCTCTTAACCATAACCTACACCTATGCTACGATCTCTAGCTTTCTCAGCCTAATACCCTCTCTGTGAGTAATTCTACCACACTCCTTACACTTCAGCTTTAGTGTCTGCTTCTTTGTCGTCTTTGCTGTCCTCTTAAGCTCGGGGTACTTCTGCCCGCCATACCCCTTTTTATCTTCAGCGTGCCTTCTTGCGCCTAACGCTGTGCTCCGCTCCTTCCCCTTCTTGTAGAGCGTAACAGAGTGGGTAGTATACTTGTTACACTTCTTGCAGTATGTGTTTATCTCCTTAGGAACCTTCATCGGAAGGCACCATAATCACCATCCAACCCCTAGCTATATAAGTCGTTAGATTCAGATGCTTTTAAAAATCTCTACAAGGGTTTTAAGTTAGTTCTGACGTCTTAAATTAGCAAGTGCTGCCTTCTAATTGCACTATTCTCCTTAAAGAACCCTACTTAGGAAAGCCCTCTAAGTTTTCTGTAATAGATTGTAGACATATTTAAATATGTGGAAATGTATGGGAAGGTGGGGTACGATGATGCCTTCGTCTGATATACCGTCTTGGACTTGGGAGTTTCATGGTCACCGCTGTCCTTTGATGCCGATGGGGTTTAGAATGGGGAGGCTTGCGATGGTGACACTTGGGGTGGAGAGGGAGAAAGATCATGGGATGTTCGCACTTTCGGAGATGGGTATAGGGCATCCTCAGACTTGTATGATAGATGGTATACAAGCCGCGACTGGATGCACATATGGTAAGCTTCTGATGGAGCGGTTGAATTATGGGAAATTCGCCTTCATCTTATACAAGCCGGGAAAAGGGGCTGTGCGAGTATCGGTCAAAACTGATTTCTACGATAAGCTGACTAAAGAAGAGTTCTTTGCCTACCGTAAGAGAGGTGTGGAGCCCTCGCAGATCCCTTCTGATGTCGTAGAGAAGAGTATTAAAGTCGTTTTAGAGGCTTCTGATGAAGAAATGTTCAAGGTTGAGAAGTTATCTGAGTTCACGTTTAGGAGACCAAAATCTAGCTTCAACAAAGCCAAATGTTCGAAATGTGGTGAATACGTCTTCGAAAGGTATCTACGTATAGTAGATGGAGAGAAGGTATGTATACCCTGCGCAAAATACGAGGGTGAATACGTGGTTAATACGATATTTGAGGTGTGGAAATAGATGTTTAGTAGGTGATACAAGCATTCAAATGCTCCAGTTTAAGAATATCCGACACAATCTTCCCACCCTGACGTTAAGCACAGCGTCTAAGATTAGGAAACGTAGTGAGTGATCAACATATGGATGCCAATACTGCGCTTCTCCTCGCAGTCATCTTTAGCTTTTTAATAGCTTTCGTGTTCTCGATGTTTGGGCAAGGCGGCGGGTCAGTATATTCGCCCTTGCTTCTTCTTCTTGGTTACGCTGGCATTATCGCCACATCCACCTCTTTGGTGCTGAACCTGATAACATCTGTGTCTGCTGGCTATATCTTCTACCGCCATAAAATGATTGACTTTAAGATGTCGTTTTTATTTGTGCCTAGCATTGGTGTCGGCGCCTTTATAGGAGGAGCTTTAGCCAAATTTGTTAATACCACCGTTTTGATGTGGTTATTCGTGATCTTCCTACTCGGTCTTGGGGCGAGGATGATCTATACTTACTGGGAAAAGAAGAAGGTTGAGGAAAAGGCTCCAGAACGCCTGTCCACCGTCACGCGTGTGCTTATTGTGCTCTTCAGTTTCGGAGTCGGATTCATCTCCGGTCTGCTAGGGGTCGGCGGCGGCGTATTCATAGTTCCCTTTATCGTCTACGTCTGCAAGTATCCGACAAAGTTCGCTGCCGGGTCCTCACATCTGATCATATCCTTTTCAGCGCTTTTTGGGATCATAGGCCACGCAGCATTCCACAGCCTCGATCTTCCTTTGATTTCAGCAACAAGCGTCGGCGTTTTCATCGGTGGAATTCTTGGGGCAAAAACAAGTATGAGGTTTAAAGCTAGTGCAATAAGATCTGGTCTTGGTCTCATAATGTGGGTACTTGCAGTTCAGCTCTTACTAAAACTGCTTGGATATTTGTGAAGCAGAGCCTTAATCGTAGCCATGCAACCTACACGTTAGAAGCGCAACATAATCTGCTACATTTTTCATGTAGAGCGCTGTTGTAGGGAAGCGTATAGGTTTAAGTGCATAAGCAACCCACCATTAACTAGAGTTAGAGGCTTGGAGATGCCAGACGCTGAAGAATTAAAAGCGAAGATACTCAGTCAGAGAAGAGACCTTACTGAGGAAGAGTTAAACAGGCTTATAGAGGAGAAGAAGCGGCAGATAGGTGCAGGGTACCTTAGTGATGCTGGGGCTTGCTGGCTCATAGCCTGTGAGCTGGGTGTGACGCTTGAGGAGAAGGTGGAGAGAGGTAGTGTTGAGCTAACCCCAAGCGCGGTTCGGATAGGGTTGTCGGAAGCAACTGTCAGAGGCCGCGTCCTCTCAGCATATGCAACCAAAACTTACAGCAGAAAGGATGGTACAACTGGCAGATATAGGCGTTTAGTGATATTTGATAAAGAATCATTCCTACCAGTAACACTATGGGACGAGGCGGCTGAAGACTCGGAGCGGCTCCAGATAAAAGCGGGCAGCCTAATCAGGATCGTGAAGGGGTATGTTAAGGCTGGCTTAGACGGTAAACCGGCGCTACACGTAGGCCACAGAGGCTACATCGAAACCCTACCTGAAGATGAAGCCTTCATAACTCTAGATGAGATTAGTAGAGATGTTGCTGATGTGAAGGGTGCTGAAAGGAACCTTGTGATCAAGGGTGTAGTAGATTCTGAACCTAAGCACTCAGAGTTCGCGAGAAAAGAAGGTTCGGGGAGTGTAACACAATTCTATCTTAAGGGGAAGGGTGAGCGGAGGGTTAGGGTTGTGTTATGGGACATAAGCCAAGAGGTGTCGAGTAAGATAAGGGTTGGTGGTGGTGTGCTGATAGCTGGTGTGCGCTCCAAGACCCTACCTAACGGAGAGATCGAGCTACACGGAGACGTAGCGACAACCATCATACCTTATGAAGTAGAGGTCAGCAGAAGAATTCTCAGACTGGTATCAAAGGGTTCACAGGCTCAAGCAGACGGCGCAGCGACCATATTACTGCTTGATAAATCGGGGCAAGCGGTAACGTATCTAGTTAAAGGCGACGCACTGCAGATGATCAAAGAAACACCCTATGATACACTGGTTGAGGTAGCTCCACAGCGATCCGTGCTCTCCACAGCCTCAGATCTGCGAATAGTAAAGGAGGATGAAGGCACCATACCAAAGACCGCAAACCTACTCATCAAGGTCAAAGACGTCAAAGGGGGCTCCGACAAACTCTTCCTTAAGGTGATAGCCTTAACCAAACCATCGACACAAGACATCCACACAAAAGAAGGGGTTAGCGTGAAGAAAACTGAGCTAATAGTAGGCGACGAAACAGGAGAGGTCAGGCTGAACGCTTGGCGAGAACTCCACGAAAAGCTCATCAACATTAGCCCGGGTGAGCGGCTTCTACTGAGGGGTGTGGCGAGCCAAGTGGGGAGGGATGGTGCACCTTATCTGACAGTAAGAGCATATAGTGATGTAGAGAAGCTCAAATGATCTTTGAAGCAAACTCCTCTAAACTTCTTACTACAAACTCGCCCCTCTCTTTCCAGCTCCTATCTAGTAGATACGCCTTCACACCAACCCTCCTAGGGATCTCGAAGTCGAAGACTCTGCTGTCTCCTATGTGGTAGAGGTCTGAGGGCTGTAGGTTGAGCTCGGCAAGCACAGTTAAGTAGACTTCTTCATCCTTACCAGCCTTACCGAAGTCAGAGGTTGTGGAGAAAACTCTAGCTATGAAGGGTGCTAGGTTTGTGTATCTAAATGTCACGTCGATAAAGTCGCGTGTAGCGCTAGTTATTATGATTAGGGTAAAACCCGCTCTACGTAGCTTGTTGAGGGCTGGGAGCGTATCTGGGTAGAGCCTCAACCTATCTTTGAACCGGTGCAGCAGCCGATTAGGCTCCTCACTTAACCCGAACTTGGTCAACCAATAGCCCAGATCATACCACTCAAGCCTACTAGGACCGACCTTATCATACTCCTCATTAACCAACTTAAGCGCCTCATCAAATGAAATACCCCTAGCGTTAGCTAGAAGTGTGGGGACGCCCTCAAACCAAACAGCGTCTACAAAGCTGTAGTCCACAAGAGTGCCGTCTAGATCGAACGACACAACTCTCAAACAAACCGCCCATCCACTAGCACTCCTCCCCCTTCCCTTTAAAAGGTGATTCATCTACCTAGCGCAGATATCAGCTTCTCTAAGCAGTGTTGGCAGAACCACTCACCTTCCCTGTACAACTCGAGAGGTGAGTTGGAGTAGAGCATGACACAGGATTCGTTTGAGCAGTGCGGTAGCCCTAGGGTGTGCCCCGCTTCATGTATGAGCACCTTCCCGTACTGCTTTTCGAAGAAGAGCCTACCCTTAGATGCGTATGCGTAAATCTCATCTATGCCTCTCCAGAAGGCTGGGTCTATTCTCGCCTTAGAAACGACTGCACAACCCTTTACAGCTAAACCAAACACGTAGTTTAAGCCAGCAGTATAGATGTCTGAGGAGGTGAGCATGATGAGGATCCATTCGCCTTTAAGCCTCAACCCCTCTTCGACGATGGCGTCTGCGAGATACTGCTTACCAAATCTTGTAAGCCTATATGGAAAGCCCTCGATGTTTAGCCGTTGATCTGAAACCCTAACCTTTAGGTAGCCTCCAAGTCTACTTCTATAGAGGTTGTAAGCGTAATCAAGGTCTAAGCTGGCTAGATCGTTCAAAGGGAGTATGGTGAGGCCTTCAACACGCCCCATTTAACAGCACCACATCTTAAGGTGCTCGTTTCGGAAACCTCACACCCTTCTTTGAGACATATGCCCCCTCTATTAACAACCTCTCCCTCAACCTCATCAACTCCCCTTTAACCCCAAGGTTGTCTAAGAGTATCTGCCCCTCCAGTAAGGCTGATAAGACTACCGAGTTCCAGTATGCTGCCGATTCGAGCTCATCAAGCCAAACCTCGAAGATTGAAAGATTGAGGTGTGGATCAAAATTCCTGTATGCTGAGCTTGCGGCTCCACGCTTCTTTATGACGAGTAGATCGTAGTCGCTGAGAGCCGTCTGCTCACCCCTAGCCCTAGATCCGAATAGGATTAGTGTGATCGCCTCATCTTTAAGGCTGGCGAGATACCTTTCAAACGCCTCCTCCATAAATCTCTCTCTTGACCTCATCAACAACCCTCCTACCTACCTCAACCGCCTTCACAGCTTCCTCTCTAGTGTACTCTGATAGGCGCGCATTTGGGTATCTGGACTGCACATAGTGCTCCTGAAGCCACCTCAACTCTTCAGCGGACGGTAATCTGAGCGACGCGGCATCGCTTACCTCAGCTGCGAGCTCTGTAAGGAGGTGGGTGAAGGGTTGGTATCCTTTCCGAAGGATGATGAGCGCCTTCAACGCCAGCTCAGCAGCCTGTTGGGCGTGGAAGCAGCTATATGCGTAGAGATCTTCCTTAAGCGTTACTTCAGCGACCTTTAAGTTCTCCTCTGCCTTCCTCAACCACCTCTTTACGTGCTCACTACTCAATAACACTACCCGCCTCTATACACCAACACACGAATTTAATCGTTCCCCAACAGTTTTATGAGGTCGGAGGAGGTGCATCTCATCACCACATCAGAATGCAGGTCAAGCTCTCCTCATCCCATCAACCTAGATCGCCAACCAGCCTTATATCTTTCTTCTACGCTAACCTAAGAGAGGAATAGTGGTTAAGTTGACCTTCTCGGAGCCGTATAACAGTCTGCTAAGCTCCTTGAGGCGCTAAAAGCCGCTTCGGAGAGAAGCTGGTTTCTGTAGCCGTCTACGGCTCGCTTGCACGCGGCGAAATGCGTAGAGATAGCGATATAGATCTGCTGATAGTCGTTGACGAGCTGCCCAAAAGCAGGCTTAGGAGGCAGGAGTTATTTGAAGAGGTTGAAGCGCTTATAGAGGGCGATTTAAAGAGGCTCTGGGCTGAAGGGCTCTACATAACCTTCTCGCCGCTGATGAAGACGGTAGAAGAAGCTAGAAAACTCTCCCCACTATACCTCGACATGGTGGATGATGCCATAATACTCTTTGACCGAGAAGGCTTCTTCAAAGAGGTCTTAGATAGGCTGCGGAAGAAGCTAAATGAGTTGGGTGCGAAAAGAGTGAAGCTCGATAGAAGATGGTATTGGATCCTCAAAGACAGGTATGAGTTCGGAGAGGTGATCACTATTGAATAACCTAAGGATGGCTGAATCATATCTCAACCAGGCTGGCGAGAGGCTGAAGCACGCAGAAGAAGCCTTACAGCGCGGA
>Ga0080004_1124504_pt1 | contig 43235 bp, 44 predicted proteins | sample WasSprMetagenome_FD_69207 | JGI IMG/M metagenome (GOLD analysis project Ga0080004, IMG submission 69207) | Sulfidic aquatic microbial communities from Washburn Spring, Yellowstone National Park, USA - WS (SPADES assembly) (version 2) | ecosystem: Environmental > Aquatic > Thermal springs > Hot...
GGAAGCTTGCTGAAGGGCTTGCCAAGATAACCCTATACTCAAGTAGATATAAGATGCAGAGAGGAGGGGTAGGTAACTTAGGCGCATTCAAGGCGCTCTTCATAAGCGACCCAGATAGAGCTGGTCAAGACGAGCTTATGCTTGCAAGAAGCAGATTTGGAAAGAGCGATGCTCAGCTTGTTCAAGAGGTACTTTCAAGAAGAATCACAGCAGCCGATAGAATATTGGAACTCTTCTCTACCCACCCGAATATAGTTAAGCGCATACGTGCGCTCGTCGCTGCTTAGCCACTGCTCGCTTCGAGCACCTTAGCCAACAGCTCCGGTATAGTTACATCACCTAAGATCCGACCTGATCTATCTAGTACAGGTATGTCTGTTAGGTCGTAGGTCAGCATAAGCCTAAGGCACTTTACCGCATCGTCTTCCGGATATACGGTTGCTTTCCCACTGTAGGGATAGATCAGCTGCCCAGCGGTAGTATCCTTCGAGTATTTGAGGAGGTATTCTTCCAGCCCGCTTATGTCACCCAACTTTACCTTTGCCCAATGCAACAAGCTTTCACGCTTAATGAAACCTTGGTAGCTTCCACTCTTGTCTACCACGAAGAGACCTCTTATGTAAGGTGCTTCTACAAACTTTTTTACAATGTTAAGGAAGCTTTCATCTTCCCTTACTATTAGGGCTACCGTCTGGTTCGGGTTATAGAGGTCCTTGACCAAAAGCTTCTTCATACCTTTCCCCGATGCTACTTGATGCAGGGGGTTTAAGTGGCTATCGGTCGCTTAGGTTAAAAGCATATTAAGTTAAGAGCAGGAGTGTCTTCTGATGGCTGGAGAGCTGAGGATAAGGGTCAAGTTGGGCGAGTTTGAGGTTGAGTTGCAGGGTGATGTTGAGACTATATCTAAGGCGATGGATACCCTACGTGAGATAGTCTCTTGGATGCCTCAGCCAACGACTGCGCTAAGCCAAAGCGGACCTATTGTGACTACCGCACCTACTCAACCACCAGCAACCGAGACCACTCAACCGACTCTGCCAAACATAAAGATAGAGAAAGAAGACTCCCTAGCAGACATAATAGTGAAGATGTTTTCAGACCCGTGGGGTAGAACGCCTAAGAGATTGGGTGAGGTTCGCGAAGCCCTCGCATCTTACGGTCTAGTACATCCAAAGCAGTCGGTCGCGGTGGCGCTGCTGCGCCTCTCACAAGCTGGCAAGCTCAGAAGGTTCAAGGAGGGAGGCGAATACGTCTACACAGCCTCGCTTCCGCTCGTCTCAGAAGCGGGCAGCGGGCTCTGATGAGTACAAGTCTACTTCAGGCTGCTTTTTGCTCGGCGATTCTGCTCTTTATGAAGGCTAGTATCTGTATGTGCCGCTTTTCATCCTCTATGATCCACTCTAGTACGGTTTTGTAGTCTTCTAGATCGAAATTGTACTCGTTGGTTAAGAGCTTGACCACTTCTGTGTATAATATTGTTAGATATTCTTCACCAGCATACCCTTCGTAGCTCTCAAATTCTTGTAGGATCCCTTCCAGTTCGCTTAAGGTAACCTCATCCTCTCTCGCGGCGTATCTTTTAGCCTCTTCGACAGTCTTCACCCAAGCTTCCCCTAACATTTCTCCGCAATCGCAGCGATCTGTTTGATGTGTAAGGCGAGCAGCTAAAGCTTTAAATGCTGCAGCGTGCTTAAACGAATCTTTAGCGATATACTCAAGAAGGTAGGCTACCTCTCTCTCAGAAACCTTTTCTAAGACCTTCTGATAAGCCTTGGCAACCTCTTCTTCAAAGATTGCTGAGCAGTAAAGATATTTAGCTAAATCTTCTCTAGCCACCAAATAGGCTTAGCACCTTATCCAGCAGCCTAGCAAGTGATATAAAAGAATACTTCTATCATCGAAGCTAAATCGTGTTAGAGGTTGGCTAAGATGTTAAGGACCTCTTTGGGGTGCTGCTCTACATTCACCTTCTTGAAGATGTGGCGGATACGCCCCTCTCTGTCAATTATGAAAGTCACTCGTCTAGCCCGCGTTCCACCCACACCTAGAACCCCATATGCTCTACTAACCCACTTATCTCCGTCACTTAGCAAGGTGAAGGGTAGATGATACTTCTCTGCAAACTTCTTATGTGAATCTACGCTATCCAGACTTACCCCAAGCACAACCCCACCTTTCGCTCTGATTTCTGAGAAAACGTCTCTGAAGCCACAAGCTTCCTTGGTGCAGCCAGGGGTATCGTCCTTTGGGTAGAAGTAAAGGACGACGGGCGAACCTCTTAAGCCCTTTAGGTTAACCATCTTTCCTTCTTGATCTGGTAGCGTGAAATCAGGCGCCTCATCCCCCACCTTAAGAGCCATTCCTTCTCTAACCTATCTTTACTTTAGTACATCTATCTAATAAGGATGTGCTCATCGCAGTGTAAATATAGTGGGTTTCAAATGAGTAAGGGGTTGGATGGTGCTGGATAACGTCTTTAGGCAGTACGATGTTAGAGGCGAATACCCCACCGAGATAAACGAAGATTTTGCTGAAAAACTTGGTAGGGCTACAGCAAGGTATCTTGGTAACAGCGGAGCCGTAATAGTGGGTTGCGACTACAGACCCTCGAGCGGTAGATTAAGAGACGCGTTGATATCGGGTTTGACTAGGGGTGGTGTAAGCGTGCTCGATATCTCGCCTTGCACCACCGATATGCTGACGTTCGCAACCATAACCTACAAGCCAGATCTATCGATAATGGTTACCGCCTCACACCTCCCCCTTAAATACAACGGCTTCAAGTATGTATCTAAGCAAGGCGTGTATCTATCAGAGGCGGAGAGGTCTAAGATAAAGGGCATTTTAGCTAAAGGCGAATTTAAAGAAGGGGAGGGCAAAGTTGAGAAACTTAGCGTCCTCGACAAATACCTCAGCACCATGAAGACGCTTATGAGTTGGAGTAGCAGAAACCTCTCCGGCGTAAAGCTGGTAACCTACCCTATGGGTGGCACAGCCGTCTTAACACTACCTAAACTGCTCGAAGATCTAGGGGCTGAGGTGCAGGTGATAAGGGAGGTAGCCGAGGACCCCGAGCCCAAAGACGAAAACACCACCATTGTGCGTGAAGAGGTCTTGGCTAGGAAAGGGTTGCTTGGGTTGATAAACGATGGTGATGGAGATAGGCTTGCCGCAAGAAACCACGATGGAAGCTACGTAACCGGCGACCAGCTACTCTGCATCTTCGCAAGACTCTACTCAAAGCTAGGTAAGGTGGTGGTTACGATAGACTCGTCATCAGCGGTCTTCGAATACGTAGGAGGCGAACTTATAGTCAGCAAAGTGGGCGAAGCCAACTACGTTGTTGACGCAGTAAAGCACGGAGCAGTCTTTGGGGGCGAACCATCGGGACACTTCGTGGACCTCAGATTCACACCATCAGGCTCAGGCACACTCTTCGGAGCCATCTTAGCCGAGATCGCTAAGAGAGGCGATCTGGATAAGATGCTCGCGGAGATTCCTAAATTCTACACGTATAGGGTGAAGGTTGCGTGTAGAGACCGCTTGAGCACGATGATTAGGGTTGTTGCTGAGTTGGAGAGAGAGGGTGTTGAGATCCTATCTAGGATAGATGGTGTGAAGTATAGGGTAGGGGGTGCTACGGTGCTTATTCGCCCATCTAACACCGAGCAAGTGGTTAGAGCGACTGTTGAATCTAAGGATGCTGAGGAGGCTAAAAGTATGCTTGGACGAGTTGAAGAGATGTTAAGGAGAGTCAGCACCTAACCTTGGCTGTGTTCAACACCCTTACCACATCATCTAACGTCAACCGTTCGAAGGTAGGTTTTGTTATGTGGGCTGCTGCTACTGCGTTAGCCAGAAATAGCCTCTCTTCATAAGGTAGGTTAAGTACAGAGCCTAGTATGTAGCCTGCGTTCCAGCTGTCGCCCGCTCCGGTACTCTTCTGGGGCTTGACGTCAAAGGTTGGCACTTTGGTTACCTCCCCTTTTATGTTGTGTGAGGAGAAGTTTGGGGTATGGAGGAGTACCTCGCCTTCTAATCTTTCAGAGATATACTTCGCTAGCGTTACTCTATCATCGTTACTGCACCCCAAAACCTTACCGACCCAATACACCTCATTCTCATTTAGACTTAAGGCACCAACCCCTACTCTACACAACACTTTACAAAGCGTCTTTAGTTCATCTACCCTACTAGACGGGTCTCCTAAATCAAAGAATATGAAAGCGTCTTCACCAACTTGTTCAGCTATGTGAAGAAAGAGCTCTGTACCGAACTTGTTCTGACACCAATTAAATAGGCAGATGTAATCTGCATTCTTCAGTAGCTCGAGATCCTCTACACCAAGCTTTTGGGGTGAAAAGTCCTTTAAACCCCCCGGCTCCCCAATCATAACATTTACTAGCTTACCGTCGCTCTGCATCTCTATTATGCTTGACGTAGAGAGTTTAGAATCCACTTTTATGTGTGAGAGGTCAACACCCACATCCTTGAGAAAGTATTGTAGGCAAAGATAGCCGAAGTCGTTCGTGATGGCGATCAACGTCACTTTTAAGCCTAAGCGTGCTAATGTGTCAGCAAAGTTGGCAGCATTCCCCCCGAGCGTGTAATTTTGTGGTATGTTGATTATGTTTCCGCCGCCTTGCTGAGCGATCCTCTTCACCTCATGGATGAAGTGCTTCACCCCATATGGGTAGCTTATTATGTGATCTAAATAGAAGTCTGGTAGAGAGACGATATTCTTCGGCGGCTTGGGGTATAGGATAGCCTCAACCAGTCTACTTCGATCTACCAATCTTCTTCGGCTTAAGGAAGCCGATCTTCCTTAAAAGATGTCTGGATGTCTTTGTGAGATTGAGCCTAGCCGCCTCCTCTGGTGTAAACCAGCCTAGAGCAAGAACCTCCTCATTCCCCCTAGGCTCACCACCTTTTGGGACAGCTAAGTAGTCTGAAAGTATGTAGTGATAGCGTATTCTCCCCTCCTTATCACGCGTTATGTTATCAACTACATCTATCAGTTTTATCAGCCTAATCTCCAGCCCAACTTCTTCGTAGATTTCCCGCTTAACAGCATCCTTAACGCGTTCACCTAATTCAACCAACCCTCCTGGGATCGACCACTTCTCTTTGCTCGGCTCGAACCTCCTTTTAACGAGGAGAACCCGTCCATCTTTCTTTATTACAGCACCTACCGCTGCTAATGGGTGCTCTGGATACTCCCGCTTCAAGGCTGCTTCCTCTTGACCTCCCCTTTGGCTTCACATATTTCTGCGGTGAGCTGGTTAATTACCTCTTCCCTTAAAGCCTCAGCCTCAGACTGTGAAGGCTTGGTTACCGAGATGTAGATCTCCAGCTTAGGCTCAGAACCTTCAAACCCACGTGGGTGGCTCTTAACATAAACGCCACGCCACTTCTGAACAACTTTATCTAAGATTGGTGCGAGAGAAGACTCTGGTAGACCCTTAACTTCTAGACAGCCTTCGGCGACGAAAAGGTCGCCAACCATCTGCTTGATTACAGGTGCTACGCTTTCTGCAAATATGGCCTTCATTTCAGCTGGTACACCTGGCAGACAAAAGATCTTGGAGGTCTTGTAGTTTATCAGCACAGCAGGCGCGGTCCCAACAGGATTCCTTATCGGTATGCTCTCTGAGGGCAAAGTAGCCATCTTGACTCTGGCAGGTGTCAACTCAAACTTTGGTATGGCGCCCCTTCCAGCATGCTCCCTATATTTGGCCTCGACCTGTTTTAGAGCCTGCTCGTTGACTTCAAGCCTTCTACGGAGAGCCTTAGCAACACCCTCCAGCGTCTTATCATCATAAGTAGGGCCGAGACCACCAGTCACTATTAGAAGATCTGTGCGCCTCTCTAAAGCCTCTCTAACCGCCTCTGCTATACAATCCGCATCGTCGCCCACTACGGTATGCCTAGCTGCAACGCAACCTAGTTTATGGACCTCTTGAGACAGCCAAGTAGCGTTTGTGTTCATGGTTGAGCCTAAGAGCAATTCGCTGCCAACGCAGATTATCTCTATTCTAGGCGTCCACATCTGCATGGTGAGGTGTATTGGGTCAACCATTTAAGGCTAAGGCTTCTCTGCCATTGATGAGCAACTTTGTACGCCATATTTGTTGTCGGCACGGCTGGGAGTGGAAAATCTCTGCTGACCTCTAACCTTGCTGAGTGGTATAGAGCGAAGGGTGCGCATAGCATAACCGTGAATCTCGACCCAGGCGCCTTAGCCCTACCTTACGAGCCTGATGTGGATGTGAGGGACTACATCGATCTGCAGGAGGTGATGGAGAAGTACGGCTTAGGCCCTAATGGCGCGATGATACTTTCTTGCGACCTAATAGCGACGAGGCTAAATGAGATGCAAGATGCTATTGATGAGCTCAGACCAGACTACGCTATAATCGATACACCGGGTCAGATGGAGCTCTTTGCTTACCGAGAAAGTGGACCTTTCATCCTCAAGAACCTTAGGGCTGACGGTAAAGCAGTCCTATTCCTGTTTGATGGCGTGTTGGTCTCTCACCCTGTTAACCTAGTTTCGATTACGCTGCTCGCCACTTCTGTCCAACTCCGCTTAGTAACACCTCAGATACCTGTCCTAACCAAGAAGGATCTTATGAAGAATGTCAAGGAGGTGGTTGAGTGGTCATCAAACCCAGCTGCTCTAGAGGCAGCCGTGTACAGCAGCACACCGGCGCTGGAATCGCTATTGACAAGAGGGGTGCTTAGGAGCGTCATCAAACTAGGCTTCGGCTACAACCTTATCCCAGTTTCATCCGTCACATTAGATGGTATGCTTAACCTTGCGGCTGCTCTCTCAAGAATATTGAGAGCTGGAGAGGAGGCTGAGGACTAAACCCTCTTAACCCGATCTACAGCGAAAGCCTCAGTCAACACCTGGGGTGGACCAGCGTATAGCGTTGACGAGATTATCTTAGCAGATGGTAGGAGGCGATGAAGCTCTCTGATAAGCTGCGCAGCCTTCTCAACCTTCACTAGCGAGTGAACACCTCTTCCGATCATATTCTGGGCAGCGCCTTCCGCACCTGACCTGCATATGTAGCGGGCTAAGTCGAGCAGATCACGAGTAGCCAAGCCTGTCTTTTCAGCGAAGATTAGGCTCTGGTGTAGCAGTGTAGATGGTGTAGGATCATCTAGCACCGCCTCAAGTACCCTTCTACCCCAGATGTTCACAACCCTCTTCTTCCTTTCAGAAGCAAGAACCGTGGATTTATTTATAGCGCCGAAGACCACACCTACAAACACATATTCACCTGGGTTGCAGCTGAACATCTTCACCTCGCCTATCGATGGTGCTCCAGGCTCGGTGACCAACCCCATGCATCCACCTGATGAAGCAGCAGCTATAACGGTGCCTAAGCCTGTGAGGTTTCTGACCTCCGCTACATGCGCTAGATCGGCTGCTAGAGAAGAGTCAGATATGCCTAGTGCGTCTTGTATAGCGAGTATAGTGCCGAGCGCACCAGCTGCACTTGTGCCGAAGCCGCATCCTATTGGTAACTCAACTTCGTGCTCCACTCTTACAGATTCTTGGAAGCTGTAGACGCTTCTAGCCAGCTTCACAGCTTCTAGGCTTGTTCTCGCTGATGGTGTTAGGTATCCGTTTATCCACACTTCGTCTTCAGCAGCTAGCCCCATCGTTACCTTCGTTACTACACCTCTGCTCAATCTGAAGCCCCCTCCTCTTGCACCTATTTTAAGTGGGTCTATGATCTTCCTACCTTCTTGATCTTCGTCACAGACCTCGAAGAAGCTTGATACTGCGGAGGGCACAAATATGCTTCTGGAAGATCTGCCCAAACCCAAAGCCTCCTACGGTTTCGTTAGCACCGCAACCAAGGGGCCGAAGATGATTGTGGTTATGGCGGTTAACGCGGTTAGTGACTTTATGAGGAAGGAGTTAAGTTTGGCTGTTGTGAAGAGCAGATCGCCTAAAGGCGTCAACAGTAGGATCAAGGTGATCACGCCAAAGATGGCTGCTACAGCAACTGAATCCTTTACCACGGTTGAAGAGGATACAGTCCTCCACTTCAACCAAGAGCCTGAGGTTAGGCTGCTCAGTCTAGACTTAGAGACGACTTTCACCAAGGCTGGTACTATGGCTAGCACAAAGGGGAGCATAGTGGTTATCCAGAAGAGCGTGAATCCGATTGTTGTTGCTAGCTGCACATCAAACGGCCAAAGAGCGCCTAAGAAGGTTGATATGTAGAGAACCACAACCGATGCCGCTATGAGGTTGCCTACAGCCAAGCCTGCTAGCGAAGCCCAGAGGAAGAGCCTCCAGCTACTCCACTTGTACATCAACCAGCCCAGTAGATAGAAGCCGACGAAGTTAGCTGGCACACCGGCGATGAGGCTGAGGAAGGGGTTGGTTAAGCCGAAGGTTGAAAGATACAGATCGCCAACAAAGACCCCAATACCAGCACCCAAGGCTCCTACAAGAGGACCAAAGATGATTGTGAAGAAGGCTGGAACAACCACACCGGGTGCGAACTGACCTATACCCCAAGGTGTGGGTATGAAGGCTGTCACCGCTTTGGCTACCGCGTAGAGGGCGGCGCAGAGGGCTGCTGCAGTAACTTCTTGAACCTTCAACTTGACTATATGGAGACTGCGACTACTTGGTTAATTAATACATCCTCAAAAGAATCTAGATGAGTCTATAGTAGTTAAGAGAGCGTGCAATCTTATATCCCACAACCTATTTGGCTACTATGTGGTTGGGTTGGAGTTAAAAGTGGTGCCGATAAAGGTGCCTGAAGGAGTCAACATCATACTTGGGCAGAGCCACTTCATAAAGACGGTAGAGGATCTCTACGAAACCCTTGTTTCTAGCGGCACAGCGATAAGGTTTGGGTTAGCCTTCTGCGAGTCTAGTGGACCGGCGCTGATAAGGCATGATGGTAACGATAAAGAGCTCGAGGCTAAGGCTGTTGAGATTGCGTCTCAAATAGCCTGTGGACACACCTTCATCATACTTTTAGCCAACGCCTACCCAATAAATGTGCTGAATAGGGTTAAGATGGTCGAGGAGGTTGTTTCGATCTACTGCGCCACAGCCAACCCAATAGAGGTTATCGTTGCTGAAACAGACCAGGGAAGAGGTATACTTGGGGTGATAGATGGCGTAAAACCAAAGGGCGTTGAGGGAGAGGAGCATAAAGAGCAGCGCAGAGCCTTCCTCAGGAAAATAGGCTATAAGAGGTAAAGAGAATTGAGTAAAGAAAAGAAGCTCACGATCATAGCAGAAATAAGCATCTTCCCAATAGGCGAAGGGACCAGCCTAAGTCCGTATGTAAAGAAGGCGGTCGAGGCGATTCGAAGTGTAGATGGGCTCAAGCTTCAAGTAACACCGATGTGCACGATTCTGGAGGCAACCGACTTAGAGCAGATACTGGAGGCGTTTAAGCGTGCTCACAAAGCGGTTAGAGAAGCCGGTGCTAAAAGGGTAGTCGCACACCTAAAAATGGATGATAGGTTGGGTAAACCTCGAAGCATGGAAGATAAAGTTAAGGCTGTAGTAACCTAGAAAGGCTTTAATCCAGAGGGAGAGCACCATACAGCAGTGCATCATCTTGATCCGCTTAGGTGAGGTAATCTAGTGGAAAGGTGTAGGAGTTGGGTTATCATCCAGCGAGAAGCGCTGTAGTGGCGGCGTGGGGGAGAGAGGAGGAGAAGCTACCCAAAAGGTTCTTTCATCCAGAAGAGGATAGCACGGTGCTCGAGTATCTGCTTGACGCTGTTTGGACAGTCGCCGATGCTATCTACGTGATCTTTAGGAGAGAGCCTAGCCTTAAGCTGATAGAGGCGATCTCAACCTTTGGGGTTAAGATCATAATAGAGAACCGAAACCCAACTATTGTGTCAAGCCTTCTGATGGGGTTTAAAGCTAGTAGGAGCGAGCACTGCTTGGTGCTCAGAGAGAATATGCCTTTCATTAAGCCGAATGTACTTCACGCGCTCTTCGAGTATGCAAAGGGGTATGATGCTGCCCTACCCAAATGGTCTAATGGTAGGATAGAGCCGCTTCTAGCTGTGTATAGGAGAAAGAGTTTCATCGCCGTGGCATCCAAGCATCAAACCAAAGATAATCTGCTCCCTGTTGTGGATAACCTCTACTCCATAAGATATGTGAGCGTTGAGGATGAGATTAAGCCGCTCGATCCTGACCTCGAATCCTTCTTCACAATAGATAGCGCGGAGGACCTTGCTAAAGCTAGAGAAAAAGTCACTCTGAAATATAAGATGTAACAAATAGATATCGGGAGGAAACTTGGGCGACATAGGACTATACTACGGCGAAGAACTTCTACGATATGCTTTCCCAGACCCACATAAGTTCAACAGGCAGCGCATAAGCTCTTTTTGGGAGGCTGTTCAAATCCTCGGGCTTCTGGAGAGAAGAGAGATCAGGGTTATGAAGCCAGTCTTAGCGTCTGAGGATTTGCTTGAGCTATTTCACACAAAAGAGTACATAGATTTCGTTAAGAAGATGTCTGAGATAGGCAGCGGGCTGCTTGATTATGGAGATACACCAGCCTTTAAAGGCGTCTTTGAAGCAGCGAGCTACGTAGTAGGCTCTGTTGTAGATGCCGTTGATAAAGTGATGAGTGGAGAGGTGGGGCACTGCTTCATACCAGTGGGCGGGCTGCACCACGCAAGGAGAGATAGAGCAGCTGGGTTCTGCGTCTTTAACGATATAGGGGTAGCCATAGTGTACGCTAAGAAGAAGTATAGGCTCAACAGGATACTTTATGTGGATATAGATGCACACCACGGAGACGGTGTTTTTTACGAATTCTATGATGACCCAGCGGTGTGGATAGCAGATATACACGAAGACGGAAGATACCTCTATCCAGGGACAGGCTTCAGAGAAGAAGACGGCTCACCACAAGCACCAAAAACAAAACTTAACATACCTCTACCACCAGGCTCAACCGACAAAGAGTTCGTCGAAGCATTTAAGGAAGTCGAGGAGTTCGCAAGAAGAGTTGAGCCTGAATTGATCTTCTTTCAGTGTGGTGCAGACGGGTTAGAAGGCGACCCCATAACTCATCTTAGGTACACCTACAGAGCACATAGACACGCAGCAGAAGTTCTTCACGAAATAGCCCACCGATTCTGCAAAGGTAGGCTCGTCGCCACAGGAGGCGGTGGCTACGATGAAAAGAATACAGCGGCAGCTTGGAGCTCAGTTCTTATGGCCTTCCTAGGACCGAGGTGGGAGATGCCTACTTCACCCGGCTATATGTTATAAACATGGGTGCCCGGAAAACCTAGATCTTTAACTCTGGGATGAATGGGCTGGGTTTAAATAGATGAAAAGAGGAGGGGATGTTTGAGCATGTTGCGATGACCTATGAGCCTACTTGGCGAGGTGGAGGTCTAGCCCATAGGGTAACGAGCTCTATGGGATGGGGGAGCTGTGAGCCCCCTTGAACCAGCAGATGAGGAGATAGGCGCAAAGCCTACTCTAAGCGCTGGAAGCTCCCGACTTCAGTCGAGGAGAAGCTCACAGCCCCCATCTATGGCTTAGGGCTTCTAGTCTCTTAAGCGCCTCCTTTAGATGCTCTCTTTCTGCTTCTGCTGATTCTAAGTAGCCTCTTAGCTTGCGTATAGTTTCATCCATAACTCTGCGGTTGACAGGGTATGGTACACCATCCTTACCGCCGTGCGCGAAGGTGAACTTTGCTGGGTCTCTCCAAGATGGTGGTGCACCATATATGAGCTGTGAAACAAGCGCTAGAGCACGGACCACCGCCGGACCTACACCCCTAACCGCTAGGAGGTCCTCATAGTCTCTGGGTTGAATATCATACAGCTTCTTGAATATGCTCCAATCAAGCCGCCTCGGCATATCAAAGCTGGGGTAGGTTTCGGTCGGTTCAGAAGATTTAACCCAGTTGTCCAGCACGTGCTGCCCACTCAACAACCTTATGGAGCCGATAAGGTTTTCAGGCCTTCCTCTTACGAGGTCTACTGCGATACGCCTAGCCTCTTCCGACTCTTTTGCTGTCATATCCAGCACTTTCGCTTCCAATCTGGGTGCTGCTATACCGCTGTGTGGTGTGCAGACGAAGCTCTCCACTTGAGCACCAAGCCAATGGTATCGCCTCGCTAACCTCTCCTCTACATTCAACCCCTGCTGGATTATGCACCATTCACCCCTCTCCGATATGAATACTGCGTGGTGGTAGATGGGGTAGTTGCATTGTATGGCTGCTGTGTCCACTTTAGCTGCCATTCTGCTGCTATACTTTAGTTCGTTGACTGTATGCTCTGGTAGAGAGAGGGCTTCACAAATCTTCTCTATATCTGTCTGCGCCTTTAACGCTGACCTCCCCTTCCCGCCAGCAACTTCCACTCCGTGCTCCTCAAATCTAAGCGTATCCTTCAGCACACCACAAACTACTGTGGTTAAGCCTGAGGAGTGCCAGTCGAAGCCGAGCACACAGCCAAAAGCTTGAAACCAGAGAGGTGAGCTCAGCTTTTTTAATATGCCTGACGCACCTTCTTCTCTATACATTATCTTCAGCATAGCATCAGCTAGAGCCTTCATTCTTTTTGTGAGCCACTTTGGTGCGTGGCCGTAGTGTAGAGGAAGGTAGACTTCGCCCGTCTTCTTCAAAGCAACCAAAATAATATGATGCTGTTGGCTATTATAGTTGTTGTTAGGGTGTGAGGGTTACCGTGTCTCTTGGATACAGCACCACTTCCCTAATGTTCTCCTTCCCGGTCAGCACCATCATAAGCCGGTCTAAGCCGAGGCCCCAGCCTGAGTGTGGTGGCATACCCCAGTCGAAGACTTTAAGGTGTTCTGAGAAGGAGGCTGGGTTTAAGCCCAGCTCCACCATCCTAGCCTCAAGTTTCTGCCTATTTGATATCCTCCTACCGCCAGAAGCAAGTTCTAGCGCCCCATACTGTAGATCAAAGGACTTTGAGTGGTCGCCTTCCACATCTATGTAGAAGGGTTTAAGATGAGGCGGCCAGTCTGTTATGAAGTAGAAGCCTTTGTGGATCTCGCCGAGAACCTTTAGAGCTGAGTCTGTGAGATCTTCACCATCCTCTATCCCGTAGCCAGCCTTCTGCAGATCTTTTATAGCATCTTTATATGTGATCCTTAGGAAGGGTAGGTTCGGTTTCTCTAAGTTATGCCTGAGTACAGTGAGTTCAGATTTATTCTGCTCTAACACATCCTCTATACAGCGCGCAACCAACCTTTCGCAGACGCCCATCACATCCTCCATATCATAGTATGCCGCTTCGATATCAACACTTACGAACTCGCTAAGATGCCTTCTCGTATTCGACTTCTCAGCCCTAAAGAAGCTAGAGATTTCAAAGACCTTCTCTAAGGCGAGTGTGAGCTGCTCCTTGTATAGCTGTGGGCTTTGCGCTAAGTAGGCTTGGCGACCAAAATAGTCGAGTGCGAATAGCGTAGCACCACCTTCGGCAGCTTGCCCGATGATCTTAGGCGTCTGAACCTCAAGGAAACCCTCGTCTATTAGGCTACGCCTTATAGATTGCAGCGCGGTGTGGCGGATCTTGAAGACCGCTGCTACGCTAGGATTTCTTAGATCAAGCGCTCTTGCGCTGATTCGTAGGTCTAATGAGGCTGGTGTTCTACCTGTCGGGTCTATTGGTAGGGGGTGTGTGGCGTAAGAGAGCACCTTGAAGTCTTTCACTTCGATCTCAACTTTAACCGCTTTTGCTCTGCTCTTCTGCACAATACCATATGCAGTAATTATGCTTTGGCGGGGTGTTTTGAGCGCCTCTTCGTATAGTTGACCCATCTCTTTGCGGAGGAGGAGCTGTATTATGCCTGTGGCGTCCCGCACCGTGATAAACGCTAGAGAGCCTAAGGGGCGTATATCCTCGATCCAACCAGCTACCCTCACACTCTGCCCAATCTGGTCTTCGCTAAGCTGCGATGCTGTATGCGTCCTTAGACTGCTTAAGCCGCCTTTACCATAAGGCTCCTTACACTCCACACACAACCAGCACTTCGAGCGATTTAAGAACCTTTACCTACATTCTTTTTCGGGAGGTAAACGCCATTACAACCACCTTGTTATTCAGTAGCACGCCTACGAATCCTCAGCCGCTGTTAACCCCTTCTTCATATTCTCTTTTTGATCTTCCTTGGGGAATAAGGTAGGCTTTGTGACCCGCTACCACCCGGGCAGCGAATTCACCTGGTGTGTTTGTAAAAAGTGGTTGAGAAGGCTGAAACTGAGGGGGCTGCTTCTAGGAGAAAGATCGCTTCAGCTGCTTTTATAGAGGAGCCTTTTCGGCAGGTCATAGAAGACCAAAAATACTGAGAAAAATACAGTCCGTTCCTAAAAAAGATCACCATAGATTCAAACTGCATGAAAGGTAGGGCGGCTTATTGAAGGCAAGGAGAGGGTTTTAACGCCGAATGTGAGAAAAGTTCAATAAGAACCTTAGCTTACTTGAGGCGGTAATGAAAACGATCGTATTGGTGTTTGTGGTCGTTGTTTTACCGACTGCTGGTGGTTTCATTCTGTTTCAGGAGGGGGGTCAATCGTCATTTGCCATTACTGATTCTGATTTGAACAAGGGTGATGCGGTCGATTTGTTTGTCAGCGGGCAGCCTGCAGATTTGATTTTGGGTCCCTTAGGGTTTGAGAAGAGCGGTGGCCCTTCTTTCCTTCATCACCCTGGGAGCGTCAAGACCGATGGTCGAAGACTTTTCGTTGCGGATACCAGAAATAACCGTATCTTAATCTGGAATAGTATACCAACATCGAACTATGCGCCTGCGGATGTTGTGGTCGGGCAGCCGGATTTTGAAACCTCAACTACGCGCTGTAGCCAACGTGGGTTAGCTTGGCCGATGAGTGTTGCCACCGATGGGCAGAGGCTAATCGTAGCTGATACGAACAATCACCGAGTACTCATATGGAATCAGATCCCAACGACCAACTATCAACCAGCAGACATCGTGCTTGGTCAACCTGATTTCGACTCTTATAGGGAGCCTACTGGGAGTGAAAGAGGTCCGTCCACAATCTGTTGGCCGTGGGGTGTAGCAACCGATGGGAAGAGGCTTTATGTGGCTGATACGGGGTTTGCTAGGGTGTTGATCTGGAACAGTATTCCTACGCGAAACAATCAACCGGCTGATGTCGTCTTAGGCTTCCCGGATTTTCGGTCCGGGCCAGAGATGGAAAATGTTAGCACGTGGATAAAGGCGAATCCGAGAGCTGCTCTAGTTGGCAAGGGTGGTCCAAGAGGTATAGCTACCGATGGAAATAGGCTAGTCGTAAGCACTTATGGAGCTCCTCTCAAGATCTGGAACTCCATCCCCACTCAAAATGGCCAGCCCGCTGATGTTGTACTGGAGGAGTATCAGGAGTATACCGAGCCTGCAACAGATGGAACCCGGCTATTCATCACCTCCCAGGCAGCTATACTCATCTGGAACTCTTGGCCGACTAGGGACAATCAGCCACCTGATGTGGTTGTTGGGGATAGATGGTTTGGTGGCGTTACGAGAGATAGGATGAGCGGACCACTCAGCGTGGCCACAGATGGGAGAAGGTTGATCGTCGCCGAAACTCTTGGTAATAGCAGGGTGATGATTTGGAACCAGATCCCCTCGAAGAGCGATCTCACACCAGCTGATGTGGTGTTAGGCCAGGTCGATTTCAACACGAATGCGTTTATCTCCAGAGTCGGGTTTAGAGCCAGCGAAGGGATTTCTACAGATGGCACACGTTTCTTCGCGTATTCATCTGAGGGCAGACTCTTGATCTGGAACACCATACCAGAGGAGAATAATGCGCCTGCAGATGTTGTGCTTGGCTGGCCCGACTTCACCCCACCACCCTCACCTAGGTGGTGGGATGAGTATCGACAAAGCGAGGGCACTGAGTGGATCTTCAAGAGGTCATTAAGTTTCGGCGGGGTCTTCTCAGATGGTACTCGCCTGTTTGTCGTTGATAGAGCCAGAAACCGCGTACTGATATGGAACACGATCCCAACATCGAATTTCGCACCAGCTGACGTGGTTCTTGGACAGCCAGACTTCGACGGAGAGAAATCAACTCTACCACACGCTGGAAGAAGCGGGTTAAATAACCCCTATGATGTAGCATCAGATGGTAGGCGCCTCTTTGTAACCGATAGTGGTAATAACCGCGTATTGATCTGGAATTCTATTCCGACTAGGAACGGGCAACCCGCAGACGTAGTTATAGGTCAACCAGATTTCAGCACCACCACACCCGGTAGAGGGCGAGCAGGTTTGAATATGCCAGATAGCGTTGCGACCGATGGTAAGCGCCTCTTCGTCGGGGAGTGGGGAGGTAGACGCGTTCTAATCTGGAATTCTATTCCCACTCAAAACGGTCAACCAGCAGATCTGGTTATCGGTCAAACCTCCTTCGAGGCCGCTTCCGGAGAGCCCCCACCAGATCCAGCCTCCAATATGTGGCCCCGAGGTATAGCTACAGATGGCACCCGCCTCTTCGTCGCAGATTCAGACCACCACAGGGTATTGGTCTGGAACTCCATCCCAACCCGAAACGGTCAGCCTGCAGATGTCGTGCTCGGGGCGCCAGACTTCGAGTCAAGCGTATACGCTAGAAGACCGTCCATAAATCAAGACAGGCTCTTTATACCAGTAGATGTTGCCTTCGACGGTCAGCATCTCTGGGTCTCTGAGATGAAATTCAGTAACCGCCTTGTGAGGTTCTCCGTCACAAGACCTTCGGCAGTAATACTCAAATCACCTTCAGAAGTTAAGACCCACTCCGTAACGCTGATTTGGTCTCAAAGCCCGCTCGAAGACTTCGCACGCTATGAAGTCCACATATCTACCGAGCCAGGTTTCACACCCAGCGCCGAAACCCTGCTTACAGCGATAAGCGATGTGAAGAAAACCTCCTACACCGTAACAAATCTTTCCCCAGGAACAACCTACTGGTTTAAGATCAGAACCTACTACAATGATGGTAGCTTCGGTGACTCGGTCCAAAGATGGGTAACAACGTTAGAAGCCACAGCTACTACACAAACCTTGCCTACATCTACTGAGACAACAACCACCACACCAACTACAACAACTACGACAAACGCAACCACTACGACTACAACATTACCCACATCTACCACAACAACACCAACTACGGTTACTCAAACAACCCAGTGGACGACGACTATCACTAGAACGATCACAACCACTGTGACAACCACCGAAACAAAGACCCTTACAACCCCAACACCAGATTACACCTCGATGGGTATAACACTATTAGTAGGCCTGATAACCGGAGTTGCTGCAGCTAGAGTGCTAACAAGAAAGCGCAGCTAGGCTTGACCCACTCCCACACATTCCGAAGCGTAGGTGTTGGCGAAAAGGTCACAAAGTGTCCCGAAGGACTGCAAAAAAGCGTTGCAGCAGATCCAACGCTCAACTACAGGAGGAGCAGGATAAGCTAGCTTTCACAGCAACTACCTTGGGAAATATATGCAGTAGTCATCGCCGCAGTAGCAGCAAGCATAACCAGCATAGTCTATAGAAGGCGTAAAAGTAGAGAGTCTTGCAACAACCTTCAAAAGTAAAGAATTATACTCGGCTTAGTTTACTGTGGTGGTTGGTGTGGATTGAAGGAGGAGTAGGATAGTGGTTGACCCCAAGATTCTAGCGGGAAGCCCGTTATCAAGGGTACGAGGGTATCTGTTGAGTTCATCTTGAAGCTGCTCCCCAATGGTTGAAGCGTTAGAAGCAAGTTGAGAAACTACCCTCAGCTGAAAAAAGGAGGATGTTATCGCCGCTCTAAAGTATGCTGCTGAGGTTCTGAAGGAAGAGAAGGTCCATTCACTTCATTGAGGCAAGGGAACGTTTCGACTTTCCAATTAGAGCATTGGACAGATGGAGGATCTGATCCTTACCCCGCTCTTTACTCAGCCTTCACGTATGCTGAGCGCTCAAACTCCACCAGAAGATCTATGTTACGAACAGCCTTAACGACCTTCTTAATCAACTCTATATCCAAAGGGAAGCGCTCAGTCTTCCTACCGGGGATTATCACTTTCGTAAGCTTGCTACCATCAGGTAGCCAGACTATATTAACCGTCAAGATCCTTATAGGGTAGAAGAGGTCTTCAAGAAGCTTTCTGTCAGTAGACTCCGCTTCTATAAGAAGCGTCTTACCACCCATAGCCTCATCGATACTCTTACTGATAGACGGATTCGAGCGAAGGATGCTAAGATTACCAGCAGCAAAGGTCAGCACATATACGCCATCCACAGCCTGAGCTCTGATGAGAGAAACCCTCTCTAATTCAGGCAGCTTTTCAGATAACTTAGTCAACTTGATCGAAGCTTCAACATCAAGCTCACTAATATGACCCCCTCTAAGCCTAGCTTCACATTTAGGGCAGAGTATGCCAGTCTTAGCGTCGAAGGAGCAGATGGGGGTCTTTATAGGCATCCGTACAGTGGAGGGCGAATAAGGGTAAATAAACCTATATGCTCTAAAAAAGAAAATTTAGAAAAAATTAGGAAAGGGGCTTTAAGCCGCTTTCCCCAAGTAGATTTCGATCGAGCTGACGTTGCTGACGTTGCCTGTCTCAGCGTTCTTTATCTGCTCCGTGTCTATCTTTATGTTCTTCACTACGATATCTTGTGCGAACTTTTTGCGTGTGATCTCAGCTGTGTCGACTGCTTTGCTTATCGCTCTGCCCCTAGCTTTCAAGACGACCTCGCTGGCGCCGTTCTGAATCATGGTTAGGCACGCGAGAACATAGTTCATCACAGGCTTCTTACCTATAAGTATGGTTGTCGATGATTCTGGCATTTTGTCATCGCCCTTTAGTGGACGTAGGTATAGTTTTTATGGTTTTAAAATATTTGCGGTTCACCCAACTGCCTTAGTTACATTTACCTGCTTAATGAGCAGATAGGGTGCTAGAGTCGGTGTGGTGACCTCCCACCAGTAGATCCACCTACGCTCCTTTGAGATGGCTGAGATGCTCTTTAGCTGCCTAGGTAGGCTGTCACTTATCCTAAGCCCCGCTACGCAATACTTTACTTCACCGTCTTTGATGTAGAAGGTTGCGTCTCTGGGAAGGGTGGAGTAATCGCCCGTCCTAAGATTCTGGAATCGGGTGTACCAGTTGTTAGTTATGAGAAAACCCTCCTTCACCTCTTTTATCATTTCGTCTGGGCTGTAGCGCCCAGGGTACACTTCGAGGTTCCAAGGATGGGGGTCTATTATCCCAGCGGAGCCTGTCGTCGATGCATTAAACCTCTTCGCTGTGCTCGAGTTGTGAAGGTAGGTTCTAAGTATACCCCTCTCGATAATCACATTATCCCTAGTGGCTACACCCTCATCGTCAAAGATCCTTGTGTTCACCGCCCCATCTGCCACACCGTGATCTACAAGGGTAAGTAGATCGCAGGCTACCTCCTCATTAACCCTACCCACCAGAAATGAGATGCCTGATTCGACAGCAAAGGCTGAGGCTGCTTCACCTACGTGCTGAATAAGGTCAGCAGCCACGGTAGGCGAGAGGATCAGATCATATACTCCCTCGCTCCACGGGCCTCGGTTTACAGCCTTCTTAGCGTATTCAGCCGCTTCTTCAGCAGCAGCCAGAGGGTTAAATGTGTTGAGGCGTGTTGAGCAAGCTAACCCGTGTCCACTAGCATCGCCTACAAAGACTCTTTGGTTGAGCAGTATTCTAGTGGATCGGTCACTTTGCCTAATACCGCCTGTAGTTGCGATGCTTATCCTGCTGGCTTCAGCGGTTAATGCTCCCGCTGTTCTTTCTCCGCCAGCTTTGATCGCTTGGTCTACGATTTGCTTAACGTACTCTTCCAAAACCCCTTCTTCGCACGACTCTATCTTTGGGTCGTAGTTTGTGTGTGTCGGGTAGGTGAATGGCCCCTTCGGTAGAGGCGCATATTCTGGGCTTACATCAAGAATTTTGCAAGATTCGATAAGCCGTCGGGCGAACTCTTTAAGCGCGTTTTGAGAGGGGTTAGAGGTTGAGCCCATTATCCTACGCTTATTTAAGGCGGCGTATGCGAAGACGACAACATCCTTTATGGACTTGGTTACAGATATGGCGTTGTTGCTGAACCTCACCATCCTCTCGAAACTCTGCGCTGCGATCACTGAAGCATCTTCAGCACCTAATTTAACGAGCTCGCCGAGAACCTCTGACGCTATAGGCTCAAGATCCAAGCATCTTCACCTCGCACCCAACCTTATATTTCTAAGCCTAATGTGAGGACCGCCGGTCCAAACAGGAGCTCCCTGCATAGGATCTCCTTTCCCGCAGCTCGCAGCCCTAAACTGAATGTCTTTACCTCTGGCGTCAAGGCTGCTCCAGAACTTTGGTGTTGTAACCTCCAGAATAGGTGCTTTCACACCTTCTTTGAGCTCGCCTCGCTCTATCAGATAAGCTTCTAACCCTACGTATCTTTGGTTGAATCTCACATCATCTATATTCCACTCCATAAACGACTTTATGTAGACGCCTAACTTGATGCCTTCAAGCATCTCCTCAAAACTATAGTCTCCGGGCTCAACATAGGTGTTCGCCATCCTTATGATGGGCTCACGGTTGTAGGCTACGCTTCTCGACGCAGCATTACTTTTTGTTGAGAAGACGTTTGCGGTAGCGCGGTTATGTAGATACTCCTTTATCACACCCGCTTCTATGAGTCGCCTCTTTCTAGCCTTCACACCCTCCTCATCGTAGAGGTAGAAGCCCATGGAGTGCGGTATAGTTGGGTCATCACTCACATACGCTTCGCTGCTCCCAACCTTTAACCCCAAGCTCTCCTTCTTTAGATAAGATTCCCCAGCTTGAGCAGCTTCTCTTCCAAGTATGCGGTCTGCCTCAGCAGGGTGCCCAGAAGATTCGTGGGCAACTAAACCTACGACATCCGGTCCAAGGACCACGTCAACCGGCTCTGAGGGGGGTTTGCGCTCGCTCTTCACAGCCTTCGCCAGATTAGAGCCTTCTTCTCTGAAGAAGGTGTATGGGTCTAGGCGCTTCACGACCTCCCACCCTCCGCTCTCACCTATGGAGGAGTAGCCCGCTGGAATCGTTATGGCGTAGTTCTTTCCGTTGTAGCTGGCGTTGATGAATGATGATATGCTCAGCCTCGGCACTCTGCTACGTAGCTCAGCACCATCACTGTTTACGTAGAACTTCTCTTCTACAGAGGTTTCTATCATCAGCAACCTGTTTGTGAATGAAACGCCGTGGAAGCCATCTTTTATGACATCATCTAACTCTCTTAGGTGCTTGAGCATCGTCTGCACACCTATATCCTCAAGTCTCTCTTTCTCTTCAGCCGACCAACTCCCCCTACCCATTTCTTCGCCGCTGAATTCGATGGGTTCGCCTACTAGCCTAATGGACGCCTTAGCCCTTTTAACCACCTCTTCTACAAGCTCCTTGACTGACTGAGTTGATAGGGTGTTGGAGGCGCCGAAGGCTAAAGCCCCTTTATAACGTGCCCTAATACCCAACCCATTTGAGTCAACTAGTATGGTTGGCTCTGGGCTTGAGTTTCTAAGTAGGCAGCCGACCTCTAATATGTGGTGCAGCCTCGCCTCCACATAATCAGCACCTAGAGAGAGGCCGTGATCCACAGCTAGTTTAGCGAGATCTGGGTCTAAGCTCATATCAACTGTGTGGTGGAGAAGATCATTTATAAGTGTAGTTGGCGGATAGTGGTCAGCGATCTTAACAGAGCCGTGTGGGTTGGTTGATGGATGGATGATGCTTGACGAGCTCGATTACCGCATCGCTAAAGCGTTACGTGAAGATGGGCGGCTGCCAACAAAGCATATCGCTGCATCTCTTGGCATAAGCGAGCCGACCGTAAGAAGTAGGTTAAAGAAGCTGAAAGAGATGGGTGTGCTGCAAGTTAAAGCCTCTTTAAACCTTGGGAAGATTGATTGCGCAGCAGCATTCCTAGCATTAAAGGTGAAGGCACCGAAGATGCAAGAAATCTTAAAGAACATAGCCAACCTCCCTGAGGTAGATGCGGTTTACCAGACCTTCGGCGAATATGACTTCATCATCTTAGCTACGGCGAACGATGTGAAGGGTATACAGAAGTTCGGTGAGAAGTTAGCCGCTTTAGATGGCGTTGAATCGCTAAAATCAAGCTTGATTATTGACAATCCGGTTGATCGCGGGGGGTTTAGTGCTAGAGTTGGTGTCGGTGTTAAGGTCAAATGCCTCAATTGTAGAAAGGAGATTAAAGAGGAAGCGAACTTAGTTAAGGACGAAGACAGATTCTTCTGTAGCCAAACTTGTTTAAGTGAATATAAAGTTAAGAGGAGCGTTTAACACATATATCTTGGTTGATGGAGGGGGGAGATTAGATGAGCAAGGTTAGGGTTTGGTTCGAGGAACTTAGACCACCCTTCCTTATACTCTCCATCGTCTTCACGATCTTAGGCATTCTAGTCGCCCTAAAGGATGGTTACTTTAACCCTCTCTATGCGGTCTTAACGCTGGTGGGTGTTGCAGCGCTGCACGCTGCTGCTAACGTTTTAAACGACTACTTTGACTACCGTAGTGGCATCGACGTTGAAACAGAGCGCACACCCTTCAGTGGTGGGAGCGGCATCTTGCCCAGTGGGAGGATGACTCCTAAAGGTGTATTGGTTGAGGGCGTTCTTCTTCTGCTCGTCGGATTAGGTATAGGCTTATACTTCCTTTATGTTAGCGCCTTTAACCCCATCCTAATATTTCTAATTGTGTTTGCTGGTGTGGGTATTGTGCTCTATTCACCCATAATATCCCACATAGGCTTCGGCGAGGTGTTGGTTGGTTTATGCTTCGGACCCCCTCTTCTCCTCGGCATCTACTTCGTCCAAACATCTGCTTTGTCGCTAGAGGCTGGTTTGATAGGTTTGGTAACTGGTATACTGACAGCAGCAGTACTTTATGTCAACGAGTTTCCAGATACGAAAGCTGATGTGAAGTTTGGGAGATATCACGTTGTGGCTAGGTTGGGGAAGGAGAGGGCTGCGCGGGTCTTAAAATACATCTTCGCATCGGCATACATCGTCTTGGTAATATCTTCTGCTACAAACATCATACCTCTAACCGCTTTGATAGGGCTCGCTACCATACCACACGCTAGAATAGCCTATAAGGTGCTTAAAGCGAAATACGAGGATAACTTGGGGATGATACCGGCGATGGCGAGCACGGTGAAGACCGCTATATTTACTGGTGTGCTGCTTATCGTAGCATATCTCGTAGTGTGGGTCGCTTCGCTATTAACTCCGTAAGCCCCCTAAAGGAATAACTATAACCCCCTAAACCTGTAGTAGAGGCGATGTTAAGTGTAGATTTAGAAGGGGCGACCTACCTATCTCTAAGCTGGGCTGAAGTTGAGGGTTATGCTTCAGATCTGGCTGAGCGCATCCACAACTCACATCAACCCGATACACTATTGGTTGTTATGAAGGGAGGGGCTGTAATCGGGGTTTTGGTGGCTGATAGATTGAGCATAAGTAAAGTCTACACAGTGAACTTGAGGTCTTATGAGAAGGTTGGTTTAAGAAGGGGCGTTGAGGTGTATCAGAAGCCGCCGAAAGAATGTATATGGGGTAAACGGGTCTTGATCGTGGATGATATAGTGGATTCTGGGCAGAGCTTAACAACCGTTGTTCAGTTAACCAGAGAATACGGCGCTAAAGAGGTTAGGAGCGCAACCCTACTTGTAAAAGAGGGGACAACCTATGTGCCAGACTACTATCTGCAGAAGGTAAGGGGTTGGGTCTTCTACCCTTGGGAGGTTAGAGAAGCTTGTGAAGAGATCTATGCGAAGATCTGTGATGTTGAAAGGGCTAAAGAGATTCTTAGTGCGGGGTTGGGTTTCCCTCAGATGGAAGTAGATAAAATATTGGCGAAGGTGAAGCAATATGTTGGATAAAGTTGATGATATAGAGCTGAGCAAACCTATGACCTGCGATGCCCTTGTTAGGCAGATGAGGAGAGCGGGTGGCTTCACAGGAAGGCTCTTAGCAGAGGCTGTGGATGTACTTGAGCAGATGGTCAAAGATAAACGGTGTGTAAAGTTCCTATCCTTCCCAGCAGCGCCAGTAGCGACTGGTCTAAGGGGGGTCATAAGGGAGCTTGTTAAACAGAGGCTTGTTGATGTCATCATAACTACTTGCGGCACATTAGATCACGACCTAGCCAGATGCTGGGGCGCCTACTTCCACGGCTCCTTTCAGCTCAACGACAAAACATTGTATAGAAAGGGGTACCACAGGCTTGGTAACATAATTCTACCCAGAGACTCCTATGGTCCGCTCCTCGAGAAGCATCTACAACCCCTCTTCGAAAAGATCATACCACATGGGTGTAGGATTACATCTAGCTTGTTGGCGGCTAAGCTGGGTGAGCACATCCAAGACGAATCCTCGATATTATATTGGTGCTGGAGGAAAGGTGTGAAGGTCTTCATCCCCGGCCTAACCGACGGCGCGGTAGGCAGTCAGCTCTGGCTCTACTGGCAGAGGCATAAGAGCATAATGATAGATCCTTTAGGGGACGAAGAGGAACTTGCTTCGATAGTCTTTAAGGCTAAGAGGAGCGGGGCGCTGATGATAGGTGGGGGCATCTCTAAGCACCACACGCTCTGGTGGAACCAGTTCAGAGGAGGCTTAGATTACGCGGTCTACATAACGACAGCCGTGGAGTATGACGGGAGCCTAAGCGGGGCTGAGGTGAGGGAGGCTATCTCTTGGGGCAAGGTTAATGTTAAAGCTAAGCAGATTACGGTGCACGGCGAAGCCACAGTCATCCTACCACTCATAGTAGCGGCTCTCCTAGAGCGCCTAGATGCTACTTCAGAACGCTGCCGCGTTAGATCGCTATGTAGGTGATGGTCTTTGTCACAACCTTTATTGACCTCATCGTCTTAACGATCTTCTTAAGCTCGCTAAGATTCTTTACCTCAAAGATGACGACGCCATCATACTCCCCGTAGACTGCAAAGACCTTCTTCACACCATCCAGACCCTTAATCTGTTCAAGAACCTCTCTTTCACCGCCTTTCGCTAGATTAAAGAGTATGATCCCTTCTATATTCGCCAACCCGGTCACCAAGATACTAGCTCTCTACTCTATGAGTTCCGGGTGGGAAGACTGAGATCAAGGTCTCTGTGTGCACAACATTAGGATGGGTAGCGATGACTTCGTAGATGATCTTAGCTAGCTCCTGCAGATCTTTCGCCTCGATGACCAAAACAGCATCAAACCTTCCGAAGACCGAGCTCGCCATCTTTACCCCCTTTATCCGTCTGGAGGTAACTATTTCTTGGGAGGTTCCGGGTTTGGTTGTGAGCAGCACGAAGGCTCTGATAGCCATGGGGCGAAAGCACCTGCTAGAAGACGGTAAGCAGAGTTTCGGTGTGGACGATGTTAGGCATCTTCTCTATAACCTTATATAACGTCTTACTGATGGTCTCTAGATCTTCAGCCTCGATCACAACTACAGCATCAAAGCGCCCATAAACGGAGTCAGCTTGCACAACACCCTTAATGTTACGTGCAGCCTTTATGGCACTCACAACTTCTTCGGAAGTGCCGGGTCTTGTTGTAAGAAGGACATACGCTCGCATACTTCATTAAGCAACATAGGATGTACTTAAATTCTTTTATTAAGAAGGTGTAGTTGACAGAGGTTGGAGAAGGCGCATACTGCTGAGCATATACTTATGGCTAGTATAAAGCGGCTAATACCAGAAGCTTCGGCTATCAAAGTTGTGCACGATGAGAAGGGCAACACCCTCTATTTACGCACACCAAGGTTGGACTGGGAAGTAGTCGCCGAGGCTGTCAAGGCTGCGAATAGGGTGATAGACGAAGGCAGAGAAGTCAAGGAATGGTTCTTCGAGGATCTGGAGGAGGCGAAGAAAGCTATTCCCAACCTAAGATCCTACGATGAGAGAATAACTGGCAGAGTAAGAGTCATAGAAGTAGAGGGATACGACTACTCAGCCTGCACAAAAAAGCACGTGAGCAACACAAAAGAATGCGGATGCATATTCGTTACAGGCTTCTCGAAGGCTGGCGAAGAGCTTTACCAGATTAGATTTGAAGTAGGTGAGAAAGCTAAAGAACATGCGGCAGAAACCATAGCCCTACATATGAAAGTGAGCGAGGCATTAGGCGCATCCCAAAAGACAGTCCTACAAACGGCGATCAATCTGAAGCAAGAAGTAGAAGACCTTAGAAGAAGAGCAGCCCACCTAACTAAGCTCATACTTGAGCGAATAGAGCCAGAAGAAGTTAATGGAATCAAGGTGTACGCCGCTCTTTACAAAGAGGTGGAGCGCAAAGCTCTTATGGACTACGCTGGCGAAACCATAGCAAAGGGAAGAAGCGTCGTGTTGCTGGTTGATGAGCAGAGAGATGCTTTCTTTGTGCTGGGCAGAAGCAAAGATTTAGCGCTTAATTGTGGTGCGTTATTGAAAGATGTGCTTCAGAGCTTTGGCGGGCGAGGCGGAGGAAAACCCGAGTTTGCATCAGGCAGTGCACCTTTAGAAGTCGCTGAACAAGCGTTAACCACTCTTAAGAGTAAGGTCTTTGAGCATCTGGTAAAGGTTTAAGGGGTCCATGTATAAATAATGGGTAGTGATGGTTAGGCAGAAGATGTCCGGCTTCCCAGAGCTCATAACAGTAAATAAGGCCCTTGAAAAGATAAAGGGGAGCCTCAACTTATCTATCGAGGTTGAGGACGTACCCTTAAGTGAATGTGTTGGTAGAGTGCTGGCTGAAGACGTCATCTCACCAATAGATGTGCCTCCTTTTGACCGCTCAGCTGTAGAGGGGTATGCGGTCCTATCATCAGACACCTTTAGCGCTACGCCGACTAACCCAATAGAACTGACCGTCATCGGCAAATCAGAGGCTGGACAAGAACCCTCCCAGATACCGCAGATCTCTTCAGGCACTGCTGTTGAGATATTTACAGGAGCACCTATACCGCAAGGTGCGGATGCCGTAGTCATGGTAGAGCAGACAAAAAGGGTCGGCGACAAAGTCCTCATCTACAGCCCTGTGGCAAAGTGGAGGAACGTCTCCAAGCAAGGGGAAGACTTTGCAAAAGGTAAACCTCTGCTTCTAAAAGGCACAAGGATGAAACCTTGGCATATAGGCGCCTTAGCCTCAGCAAACATAACTAAAGTGAAAGCTTACCGCAAACTTAGAATAGGCATCTTATCAACAGGAAGCGAACTTAAGGAACTCGGAGAGGAAGTGAAGCTAGGCGAAATAGTGAACAGCAGCAAACCTATGCTAACAGCGCTAATAAAAGAGAGAAACTGCATACCCGTAGACCTAGGCACAGTAGAAGATGAGTTAAACAAGATATTAGAGAGATTAAGGCTTGGATTAGAGATTTGTGATATCATAGTCACAACTGGGGGAACTAGCCTAGGTGAAAAAGATCTTACGCCAGAGGCGGTTCAAAAGCTCGGCTCACCTGGCTTAATCGTGCACGGCGTAGCCATGAGACCAGCGAAACCAACAGGGGCCGGTGTGGTTAACGGTAAACCCATATTCATACTATCAGGCTACCCAGTAGCAGCGCTTGTGGGTTTCGAAGTCTTCGTAGATGAGGTGATAAACTTCATCTACGGCACAAAGCCGGAGCCGAAACCTAAAGTAAGGGGTAGGCTGACTAGAAAACTTGCCACACAGGTCGGGTATCGCTGCTTTGTTAGAGCGAGGGTTACACCCAGCCCTTCAGGTTACCTTATAGAGCCGATTAAGTTAACAGGCTCAGGTTTGCTCTCATCTATGACTAAGGCCAACGCGATGATCATGGTGGAAGAGAATGTGGAGGGGTTTGATGAAGGAGACGAAGTTGAAGCGTATCTTATCCAACCTATAGAGGCGCCTCTCTAAGCATGGTGGTTAAAGTTGGCTGTGGTCTTTCATAGGCTGCTGAGTGTAGAAGAAGGGATAGGTAGAATAGCAGAAGCACTCGGCGGCCTAAAGCCACTCGGCGTAGAGGAGGTTGACCTCGAAGAGGCAGCTGGAAGAATATTAGCTGAAACGATCTACTCTAAAGCCGATTCACCACCCTTTGACAGATCTGAAGTCGATGGGTATGCTGTCGATTCAAGATCTCTTGCTGGTGCTGACGAAGACAACCCAGTTAGGCTAAAGGTAGTCGGTAGAGTTGAAGTGGGGCAGAAGCCTGGGGTGGAGGTTAGATTAAACGAGGCGGTTGAGGTTGCGACAGGAGCACCCCTACCCAAAGGCGCAGACTCTGTAGTTATGGTTGAATACACGAAGAGGGATGGAGACTACATACTGGTCTACAGAAGCACAGCCCCGAGCGAAAATGTAGGAGAAGCTGGAGCAGATCTGACAGTAGGAGACATCGTACTACACCAAGGAACCCTACTAACACCCAGAGAGATAGCTGTGCTGATAGTTTCAGGCTACAGCAAGGTTAAGGTATACAGAAGACCGAGTGTTTCAATCTTTTCGACCGGAGACGAACTCCAACCACCGGGCACAAACCTAATGTATGGGAAGGTGTATGATGTGAACGGCTTCACGCTCAAAGCCCTGGTAGAAGAAAGCGGAGGCTCAGCAAAGTACCTAGGTATACTTGGGGACAGATTCGAGGAAGTAAAAGGTGCTGTAGCCTCAGCCCTAAGGGAGTCAGATATCATCATAACTTCAGGTAGCACCTCCGCTGGTTTAGGGGACATAATCTATAGGGTAGTGGATGAGCTAGGTAAGCCTGGGCTCCTCGTCCACGGGCTGAGGATCAAACCTGGGAAGCCTACGGTTGCTGGTGTTGTGGATGGTAAGATCTTCATAGGATTACCTGGCTTCCCGCTCTCCGCTATGATAGCCTTCTACGTCTTCGCTAGACCGATCATACAGAAGCTAGCTGGATTCAGGGGCGAGGTGGAGAGTATTCAACGCGCACATCTACCCTACCGTGTTCCCGCTGGGCGTGGTAAAAGAGAGTATGTGCCTGTGCACCTAGTCTCATCACCAAGCGGGTTGGTCGCTTACCCCGTGTTAGGAAGCCCAGGTGCTGCTTCTGCGCTCAGCTTTGCTGACGGCTTCATCGAAGTGGGTGAGGATAGGGAGTTTCTGGATGAGGGGGAGGTTGTTGATGTTCATCTTCTCTCTCAGAGAGTTAAGCCGGTTGATTTGGTTATCATAGGCAGCCACTGCCCTGGTGTTAGTTTGATTACCGAGATCGCTGGGTTGAGCGCTAAGATAGTGAATGTGGGCAGTCTTATGGGTTGGTTCGCTGTCAAGAGGGGTGAAGCAGATATAGCTGGAACACACCTATTGCACGAGCAGACCCTAAAATACAATACGCCCTTTATCGAAGTCTACGGTCTGCAGAAGAGCGCTGTTCTAATTAGGGGTTACTCAAGGATGCAGGGTTTTATAGTCAAGAAGGGTAACCCGAAGAATATACGCTCGTTTAAGGATCTGCTTAGAGATGATGTGGTCTTCATAAACAGGAATAAGGGCTCTGGGACTAGGGTGCTGATAGATCACAACCTATCAACACTAATACCCCTCAGCGAAGCTGTTTTGAGGATTAGAGGCTACACTAGAGAAGCGAAGACACATTCAGCAGTAGCCGCTGCTGTGGCGCAGGGTAGGGCTGATGTTGGTGTGGGTGTCGAAGCTTGGGCTTCTGCGTACGATCTCGACTTCATACCTCTCGCCGAAGAGAGATTCGACTTTCTCATACCCGTGGAGAAGCTAAGTAGGGTTGCGGTGCAAAGATTCATCTATACACTATCATCCAAGAGGTTCGCAGAAGAGCTTACAAGGCGGCTCAAAGGCTACAGCGTAGGCGGAGACGTAGGGAGCGTATTATACAAGCCGAGCTGAATGCAATAGCCTTTAGCATAAATATGAGCTGAGTGGAAGCTGTTGTTAGTAAACAGAGCGGGGTCGTCGGCTAGTCTGGTCTAGGCTACATGGCTCGGGCCCATGTGATCGTGGGTTCAAATCCCACCGACCCCACCTATCTGCGAAACTCCGGTATGACCCTCTCCCCGAAGAGTCTAATGGGTTCAAGCGTGTCAACATCTGGGAAGTTCATTACAAAGTACGTTAAACCCAGGTCGGAGAAAAACCTTAAACGCTCAACACACTCCTCAGGTGTCCCCTCTACACGCTTCTGCGTAGCGACATAGCTCCCTATCGCTATGCTCCCAGGCTTGAAACGCCGAACCTTTTCAGACAGGCTTGATCTATCTTTGGCTACTACACAACCTATCCCCAGCCCCCTCTTGATTTCCTCACCACCTCTACCGAACTTCTTTTTATATTCTTCCACCCTTCTGCACATTTCAGCGTATTCGCTTTCAGAGGGCAGATAGAGGCTTGAAACGGTCCAGGCGTCTGCGTGCTTACCTACGAGCTCAAGCATCCTGCGCCTACCCTTCATTATACCTATCCATATGGGTGGATGCGGCTTCTGTATCGGCTTAGGGTAGAGGTATGCATCCCTCACCCTGTAGAACCGCCCCTCATAGGAGACCCTCTCATCCACCCACAGCCTCTTTATCACTGTAAGCGCCTCGTCGAGCATACCGATTCTATCAGAAGTCTTGGGGAAGGGTATACCATACGCCGCACACTCCTCTTCATACCAACCAGCACCCACCCCCAGGTCGAGCCTACCCCCGCTTACCTCGTCAAGAGTAGCTGCCATCTTAGCTAGTAGAGGTGGGTGTCGAAAGAGATTGTTCATAACGATCGTGCAGAGCCTGATTTTAGAAGTCGCTTCAGCCAACGCTGACAAGAGAGTCCAGCATTCGAGGTAAGGGTTCTGAGGCCTACCTACGTCGTAAAGGTGATCACTAAGCCAGATGAAGTCAAAACCCTGTGCCTCACACTCCATAGCCGTCCTCTTGATCGTCTTGTAATCTGTACAAGCCTGCTCTATATTTGCGCCAAAGAACACCCTCTTCAACGACCCCAGTAGCATGCGTATGCTACTTACTATTAACTTTACCGCCTTAATTCCACAAGCTTCTTGACGTAGTTTAAGATCGGTTCAGATATCGGTCGAAGTAAACCGAGTTTGCTGGCAAGCTGCCTTAGGTTTTCAACATCGTTTTCATCCAAGGCGCCTATGAGCGGGAGCAGAGTTATGTATGTGGTAAAGTAGAGTAGGGCACCGACCACCAAGGTAAGTAGATTACCTAGCTTTAGTGTATGGAGCACTAGGGTTGGTGTGGCTGCTATCAAGGCGGCTGAGACTATTAGCGAAGAGGCTTTGTAGTCTATGCTCACCTTAAGTTCGTTTACTGCTGCGAATAGGGTGTAGAGGAGCGCCGCCAAGTAGGCTATGAGAGAGGATATGATCATACCCTCCACTCTATAATACATCGTAAGCAGGGTTGCGAGTGGTAGAAAGAGCCCTATGTCGATCAGCTCCGCTCTGAAGATGATACCAGTCTTACCAACGCCGCTGAACAAGTAGGTTAGGACAACTAGACCCCCTGCCACATAGAGGAACTGTATTAGGTAGAGTGTGAGGAATTGAGGGGCGAGGGTAAAAGCTCTTCCGTAGAGTGTGTAGACGATTTCTTTTGATAGGACCATAACCGCTATCGTAGCTGGTACTATGAAGAGTGTGGCGTACTTCACGCATATCGTGAACATCTTTCTGAGCTCTAATTCGCTCTTTAGTCTAGAGAAAGCTGGGAAGAGTGCGCTGAGGGGGAAGATTAGAACATTCATCATGGAGGCAAGTGTCAAGACTACGCTGAAGTTGCCTATCTCCGCATCAGAAACGAAGAATGCTAGTATTAGTGTTCTGAACTGGGTGATGATGACGCTGAGTATGGTTGATAGGTAGAGGGGTATGCCGTAGCGCATCATCATCTTAAGGTTCTCGGCGAGGCTGTCTTGTGTCGGCTTACCTAGGCTGGAGTAGTATCTGTAGAGCGCTAAACACCCTAAAGTCGAGGCTAAGACGAAGCTTCCAACGTGTCCGAGTAGCGCGCCGCTGACGCCGAGGCCGACTAACACGAGAATGGGTGATAGAAGAAGCTTTGCAACGCTTTGGACGATTAGAGACTTCGAGTAGCTTCCGATCTTTTCAAGCCCTAGGAAAGCGGAGTTATTTAGGTTGAAGAGCGATTGGACAAAGATCAGCAGTGATGAGATCTGGATTAATTTGGAGGCTTCGGGTCTGTTTAGGAGGGCAGCTATGTGGTTGGAGGATAGGAAAGAGGCTAAGGCGACAACAAACCCTACGCTTACCCTATTTACGTATGCTGCTTTGAGCGCCTCGGATAGTAGGTCTGGTCTACCCTCAACCCTCAGCTTGGTTGAGTAGTAGGTGACAGCGGGGTTTATTCCGAAGTCTATTAGGCTTAGTAGGATCGTTGGGATGGCGAGTGAGAGCGCATATAGCCCTAACCCTTCTGGTCCGATGAGCCTAGATACTACGATAGAGCCGACTGCTAGTATGATCGACGCTGCGCTGTTTCCGACAAAAAGCGTGAAGCCGCCCTTCGCGAAATCCTCCATAACATCTCTGATGCTGCTCGACATAATCCCCCCAGCTAATCCAACACCTTGCAAATAGAGGCACATAAAGATGTTTGGTCCGGAGTCATTAGGGTGCCCGCTAAAACTTTAAAGAGGTTTGATACGCCGCTTTGCTGAATTGCCTAAACGGGGAGAAGTGTTCACCACACTAGCGCCCTGCGTATTTGCTTTCCTGATCTATTCTATGTTCAGATTCTCGATCGGCTTAGCGTTACCTGAGCTGAAGCTGGAATATAATTTAACACACTTTATGGAGGGGCAGCTCATCGCGCTTCAACTCCTGGCTGCAACGTTAACGACGGGTTTAGCTGGCTTCCTGAGCGATAAGGTAGGTGCGAAGAACGTTCTGGTTACAGGGGTTTTGGCGTATTCGACCTCTCTTATCGCTGCGATGTATGCGCCCAACTACCTTCTCCTCCTAACGCTTATTTCGGCGAGCGGTCTCGGAGCTGGGCTTATGCTTCCACCGGTCTACGTATTGGCTGGTGAGCTTCTTCCCAGAAGCAGGGGGTCAGCTGTTGGGGTGGTTGGAAGCTTCTACAACATCGGCGGGCTAATCGGACCGATCTTTGCCGGCTCGTATCTCCTACGGGGCGATTGGAGGACACCATTCATCTTAATCTGTGTGGTAGGATTGATTTCAGCAGCTGCTCAAATAGCGTTGGTTAGACAACCTAAAGTCACCCGAAGAGGAGGGTACGAGAAGAAGGCTGGTAGACTCGTATTCAACCGCAACATACTACTCTTGAGCGCTTCTATGCTAATAGCTGACTCCGCCTTCGTCGGTTTCGTAAGCTGGGCGCCAACCTTTCTTAGACAGGATCTCGCTATGCTCCCTGACGCAGCTGGCTATCTCTTCGGCGCATCAACAGCGCTCGGAGCTGCTGGAATAGTAGTGATGGGTTATGCCCAAGACAGATTTGATGGCAAGAAGGTGATTTTGGCTAACAGCCTGGCCTCAGCTCTCCTATCGTTCACGCTTCTGACAGAAAAGAGCACCATTTTGATCGCACCTACCCTTCTTTTATCCGGATTCTTTATGAACTGCTTCTGGACGCTTATCTCAGCCCAGGCACAAAAGAGCGTCAGCGAGCTTGAAGTCGGCTCAGCTACAGGCGTCGTTCAGAACTTTGGTATGGTGGGTGCGATAATAGGGCCGGCGCTCATCGGTTGGATGGCTGAAGCAGCTTCCCTTTCGACCGCTCTAATCGTAGCGGTGAGCGGATTCTACCTTGTATCCGCGATCCTAACTCTATTCTATAGACGTACGTTAGATGCTGAGCATTAACTACTGGAAGATTTTGCTCGTCTTGTGTATCCACGGTCTTCAGGCGCTCTATGGATGTTTGTGCTGCCGCACTTGGGGCAGTTTCTTGGTCTTCCTGTTCCATAGGGTTCGTCCCAAGTGTGGTTGCACTCATAGCAATTGAACTTCCTTTTCGCCTCTGTTCTACCATATCTCACTTAACATCTCACCTCCCTTCGATTCGGATAGCTTTGCCGTTGACCAAGGCGTCTGCGATCTTCTTGCGGGCTGCTGTTAAGATTCTGTTTAAGGTTGGCTGTGAAATGCCCATCTGCTCCGCAGCCTTCGTCTGCTCTAGGCCCAAAAGATCGGATAACCGTAAGGCTTCTAATTCGTCTGCTGCGATAACCACCTCATCTAAATCTATTAGCGGTATACCTCTTGGCTTATAGTAGAGGACTCTAGGTGTGATGGAAATCCTTCTGCAGCACCTTGGTCTAGGCATCGAGGTTGTCGCCTAAATTATCTTTCACGATCGTGTTGCTGGATTTTTTGAGTATCTATTAGTCGGAGAAGCCTAGCTCACTTCTCAAACTGCGCTGAGAATGATGAATCCCCTAACTCCAGTTAGCCAAATAAAAGCAGAGTATTAGAGCTCAACTCGTTAAACTATACCCAAACAGGTAACACATATAGCCTTCTAATTATGCGACAACCTCCTAGGCATCATGAAGAATAAATATTCATAACTATATAAGTGTATCTGGTGGGAGAGGTGAAGATAGCAATAGCAACAGATGATGGTGTGACGATAAGCCCACACTTAGGTAGAGCCAGATCTTTCCTAGTTGTGGAAGTGGAGGATGGGAGGATAAAGAATAGGGAGTTGAGGAGGGTAGCTGGTGGAGGAATGAGGCACGGTGAATGCGACCATAGATCTATGATCAGCAGCATAAAAGATTGTGAGGTAGTGATCAGCTTCGGCATGGGTTGGAGAATATACGAAGACTTTAGGGCTAACGGGATCAAACCAATAGTAACCGACAAACCTAATGTCGAAGAAGCATTAGAAGCCTATCTTAAAGGAGAACTTGTTGATAGGAAGGACAAACTCCACTAAGCTATGTAGGAGCAGCAACAAGAAAGATGTGAAAGCGGAGGTAGGTTGGTAGCCCGGGGCAGATTCGAACTGCCGTCACCGGCTAACCCCTTTTACCCATTTGGGATCCAGAGGCCGGTATCCCTAGCCCTTTGGGTTGGCCGCTAGACGACCGGGCTGCCTTCTTATAGTTGGTTGATCTGGGTTTTTGACCTTTTCCTTGGGTTGATTCGGTAGGCTTATAGTGGTGGGGTGTATAGGCTTGGGTGTGGTTGGTTTGGTGAGTGTGGCTGCTAGAGTGGGTGAAGTTGAGTACGCTATCAGAGAGGTCGCTGCGTTGGCTGCCAAGCTCTCTAAATCTGGTGTGAAGATTATACCTCTGAATATCGGTGATCCCGTTAAATTCGACTTTAAGACGCCTCAGCACATCAAGGATGCTCTGATAAAGGCGGTTCAAGAAGACCATAACATGTATGGGCCTTCTGAGGGGCTGCCTGAGCTGCGTAAGGCTATAGCTGAGCGGTTAAATAAGATGGGTGGCGAAATATCTGAGGACGATGTTATAATCACAAACGGGATATCTGAGGGTCTACAGATGCTGACAGGTGTCTTGGTTGAAGCCGGCGACGAGATACTAGTGCCTTCACCAGGCTACCCAAGCTACAACGCTTACATAAGGTTCTACGGTGGTAGGGCGGTAGCCTACCGCACAGTAGAGGAGGAGGGCTGGGCTCCTGACTTAGAACACCTCAGAAGCAGGTTAAGTAAGCGTACGAAGGCGATTCTAATCATCAACCCAAATAACCCTACTGGCGCACTTTACGACGCCAAAGTGGTTAGAGAAGTCGTTCAGATAGCTGCTGAAAACAACCTTATCCTTATAGCTGATGAAATCTACGATGAAATAATCTTTGAGAGCAGCTTCACACCAGCAGCATCCTTGGCTAAAGATGTCAATCTGATCGGTTTAAACGGCTTCTCGAAGGCTCATCTAATGACCGGCTGGAGGCTAGGCTACATCTACCTTAAAGACGGAGAAACAAAGCTAAAAGAAGTTAAGGAGGGGCTGCTGAGGCTGGCTAGGGTTAGGCTCTGCCCCAACACACCGGTCCAGAAGGCTGGTGTAGCGGCACTAAAAGGACCTAGAGACCATATTCAAGACATGGTTTGGAAGCTTAAGGAGAGGAGAGACTACTGTTTGAAGGCTATTCAAGAGATAGAGCTGATGAGCGCAGCCACACCAAAAGGAGCCTTCTACCTCTTCCCGAAGATAAACCTCAGAGGCACAAGATGGTCTTCTGATAAAGAGTTTGTGCTCGATCTTTTGAAGGAGACTGGTGTTACACTGGTGCACGGCTCAGGCTTCGGCGAAGAGTATGGCTCAGACCACTTCCGCATGGTCTTTCTACCACCTCTAGAGGTGTTAGAGGAGGCTTTTGAGAAGATCAGAGGCTTCATAAAAGCGAGGCACAGGTAGCGCTACACTACATTCGCTCAACCACCGGTAGACCCAGCAGATCCATCGTCTTACCCAAAACCGCTTTAAACGCTGTTACCAGCATAAGCCTACTAGCTCTAACCTCTTCATCAGAGCAGCTCAAAACAGGTGCGCTCTCATAGAAGTTGTTGAATAGTGTCGCTAGCTCTATCGCATACCTAGCTAGTGTCTTGGGTGAAAGGGTCTTTACAGCCTCTTCAACCACTAGGTCGAACTTCGAGAGTCCCTTGAGCAGCTTCTTCTCCGATGGCTGTGTAATAGTTGGCTTAGAGGTTGAGGGGGTTAGACCATCTGCAGAAGCCTTCTCAAGTATCCGGCTGGCTCTGACGTAGGAGTAGAGTATGTAGGGTCCTGTATCTCCTTCAAGCCTCAGCGCTTTGTTTAGGTCGAAGACGACTATCTTATCCAGATCTTGTTTGAGTAGGTCGAATCTGAGGGCTGCTACCGCTACGCTCTCCGAAACCCTCTCACACCACTCCACACTCTCCCCAGGGTTTCGCTTAACCGTCTCTTCTAACGCCTTCTTCTTGAGAGTATCTAATACATCATCAGCGTTCAAGTAGATCCCTTTTCTGCCAGACATGTGGAGGAGGCGCTCTTCCTCTGTGAAACCCATCTCTTTTGCTGTCTGTGGTGAGAGTGAGACAACCGCATACCCTAGGTGCACGTAACGCTCCTCCACAGTTTCGCCTGCGATCTGCTTAAGTATAGATTTGATGATTCTCTGAAGCCTACTCTGCCTCACATCTATAACCACGATGCTCTTCTCCGCACCATAGAAGTCCTGTTTCACACAGCCTTGAGCCAAGTCTGTCGCCCAGAGGGTTGTTCCATCAGGCTGCTTCACATACTCTATATAGAGGAAGGGGTCGTCGACTAAGCCGAGCTTCCAGGCTGCATACGGTATGTCCTTGGCTACGTAGGTTGCTGTGCCATCAGCCCTAACCAGAACCTTCTCCTCACCTTCCTCCTCGCCCTCTACTTCGACTATCCAACACCCTTTGAGCCTACCCTCCTCAACGAACTTGACTATGCCTCTCCTCTTTAACTCCTCGAATAACCTTTCCCAGAGTTTGGAGTGGATTATGTGTGATTCGAAGTTGAGGCAGTCGTATCTTGCTCCGAACCTCCAGCAGGTCTTCAGCTGCTCCTCTACGATCTTAGTGGTAATCTTCTTCGCTAGACGTGATACTTCGCTGTTCTGATCCTCTAACTCTTTTAGAACTTGTTTCTGCTTCTCTATGAGCGCTGGGTTCTGCTCATACATTTCGTTCACCTTTACGTAGACGGTGTCGCCGCAGTAGTGGTCGAACTTTTCTCCTTGGGGTGCTTCTGGTTTGAAGTTGCAGTATAGGAAGCCGACGATTACATCAGCTACTTGGGCGCCAGAATCGTCTATGTAGTTCAGAACCTTCACATCGTAGCCGCTGTTTTTGAGCAGCCTGTAGATCACATCGCCTATAGCCACGTTTCTTAGATGCCCTATGTGAAGCGCCTTGTTTGGGTTGACGCTCGTGTGTTCTACCGTAACTTTAATCCCTCTTCCTATATTGATTGGCTTGACCTGCTCGCTGCTTCTCAGATTTGGGAGAAGCTTTTCAGCTAAGAGGTTGTAGTTCAGCTTGAAGTTGATGTAGCCGGGTGGATCTGCTGTCACACTTTCAATAAGGCTGTCTTCGCTGAGTCTTATCTCTGAAGCTATCTTCTTCGCCACCTCCAAGGGCGGTCTTCTCAGACGTTTAGCCAGGGTGAAGGCTACGTTGGCCGCTAGGTCTCCGTACCCTTCTTCAGGTGGTTCGCTGATGTTGAACTCTACTGTAGGGTACTCTTGTTTCTTCAGCGCTTCTTCCACAGCGCTCTTAGCTTGCTCTTTGAACTCTCGGAAGCTCAATCTTGGTTGAACCTATCTATCTTCGCTTTAAAGAACTCTTCTGCGACGTGGTTTAATGCTTCTACTAACCCTTCGCCGTTTCCACTACTCGTAACATGTTTGGCTGCGAGCTTCGCTTCTGTCGGTGCGTTGGCTAGGGCTATGCTGTAGCCGCAGAGTTTGAACATAGGTATGTCTGTTTCGCTATCCCCTATCGCTACGGTATTCTCAGGGTCTATAGATAGGTGCTTTAACGCCGCCATCAACCCAGTCGCCTTGTTCACATCCTTTTGGTTTATGTGATAAGCGTACTTTGAATCATTAAGCTGCACAGGTAGGTTATGCTGCTCTATCACCCTCCTCCCAGCCTCGATATCGAAGCTCCTCTCCAACACAACATCTGTAAACCTTGGGAAGACGGGTTTGATCTTCACACCCTCTATGCTCCTAGATAGAATCTCATATGCTTCTAAGCAGACGGCTCTATCCGCCAATAGAGCCATCGTAGTCGGGGAGATTGCTACTACACCACCGTTCTCACCAACAACGACTCTAGTTGTGCCTAGGTAGATTGCTAAGGCGAAGAGCTCGAGCGGGGTTCTGCCGCTAGTTAAGATCACGCGTAGACCAAACTTCTCCATCCACCTCAGCGCGAAAACAGCCTCTAGATTAACAACACCACCATCCTCGGTGATCGTGCCATCTACATCGACAGCGAAAGCCTTCGGGTTCAATGCTTCTATCTCTCGGTTAAAGATTATGGTATATCATCTTTTTGATAAGGTTATAACAGAGCCTTCAGAGCATGTAGAGGCTGAGGGCCCGTGGCCTAGTAAGTTCAGCCTAGAGTGGACCAAGGCGCTGGCCTCCGGTTCAAAAGAGAGAGGGGGTTAGCCGGAGATCCGGGGTTCGAATCCCCGCGGGCCCGCTCTCTATTAAATTAGAGCGCCTACGAGCTCAGCGAGCGTGCGCTTTCACCAGTCACATATATGCACCGTTCGAATTCTCTGCTCACGCGAGCTGATAACGGCGGTAAGCATCGGATCCTCACCACCTCGATGACACAGGACTCGCTACGAAGAGAGCAGCCCTCGCAGCCACCACAGCTATCCAACCACTGTTCTTGATGAACCGAAGCTTCTCTTGAACATTCATATCTGGATAACGGTAGCTAGCGGGAGTCAGCAGGTTAACCGAGAGAAAGAAGGACCTAACACCAACCATATGCGGGCATCCCCTTCGACTCTATGGACCCATAATAGACCCGCCCTAAACCTTTTCGGTTTTCTCAGCGCTCACACTTCTGCTCTCAACAGCCAACCTAGTATCGGATTTGGTGGCAGATTTTTAGCGGAAAAATTTTTCAGACGGAGATCGGACATTAAATCTAACACCAGCTTTCTACTCGCTAGCCCTTGTATATGTTTAAGAGTTTAGAAAAGCCTTCTTCTGTTCAATGTTTTTCCAACGCCGACGCTTTAAAAGAGACCCTAGTGGGGGTTGAGTGGGCTAGACGAATCGTCAGGAGAAGCCTTGAAGGCGATGTAAGAGGATCGGTACCGGATTTAGTACCACGTTTTTGCCGAAAAATTTTTCCGCCGCGGAAATCCGGTACTAGATGGTTGGGTTCGCTTTAAGTGGCTGGCTTGAAGCCAACTAATTTTAGGTGGAGAGCTAAGGTTCACTGCTAAGGCGGAGATCTGAAATATCAACCCTACCAAGTGGAAGATCCCAGCATAGTGGAGCTGCAGAAGCTCTAAAATAAGGTGTTTAGTTTAAGTTTTCTTTCGAAAAAAATTTTCTTCGGCTAGCGAACTTAAACCAAGCATTTATAGAACGAGCGTGGTTTCCCTTAGGCGCTCTTGACACTCCCCAGAAAGCGCAGACAAATGCTGGTATGTGGATCTATCGTTACAGCTTGCAAACTATTCGAATCTCTTCTCCATCATCAACGCTTTCTTAAGCAAGCTTTCCGCTAAAGCTCTCTTTTTAGATAGAGCTTATCGAAGTAGATCGATCTCTCTCGTACCCTGGGGATGAGGTGTATATGGGAATTAGCAGCTCATCCCTCGATAGCTTTTCGTAGAGCTCCCTTATCGTCTTCATTGCTGCGAGAAGCTCCTTAAACCGGGCATCTTCTTGGTTTTCCTGAACGATCTCCTTGTAGATTCTCCTCCCCTCTTTGGTAAGGAAGCATCGTCAGCTTTTATCAATTGAAAAGACGCCTACGCAGTAGGAGGGGTTCTCTATCGATTCGCTTATGTCGGATGGAAACGGCTCCTTATAGAGCCTTTCGAGACCTCCGGATACGCTTCGGTGAGTATGAACAGCTCCTTCTGTCGATGACGCCGAGTAGGAGGATCAGGTACTCTCCTTTACCTCGGATTCATCCAACTCTCTTTGCGTATCCTCGCGGTTTTAATACACTTAGATACTTAAAAGTTGCAACGACCAGTGATGGGTGTGGATATGTGCCTACTGAAGTCCTGATCACGACCCGCAAAGATTTGCCTGTAGAAAGAGGGATTATTACGGTTTGCGCTAGCTTAGCTACTGTCTATTTTCCTGAAATTAGTATACCCTGTAGTCGATCCGCTGGTAAAATATGAAGAGGTTCCTCAACCTAAAGATGATAGAAACTCCCTACCAAACCTACATAAGAAAGATGCCTAAGGACGACATCATCACAGACGAAGAATAGGTGAGACATACCACGCCCAAAAGATCTAGAAAGAAGTATACTCATTTCGTGATTAAACACAAAGCCACGATGAGAAAAAGGCTTAAATTAAAGGAGAAAGCTAACAATAAGGATGAGTGTTAAAATTGAGATTCAAAATTTACCAAAGGAGCTAAGGAGAAAAGGCTTAGAGGAGAGGCTGGCCGAGATCTGTAAAAAGAATGACATACTGTTTATGGCTATTTTTGGCTCTTTCGCTAAAGGGAAGCAAAACAAGAAAAGCGACATAGACATAGCCATCGAATTTGAGCGAAATAGCGAAAAGAGCCTTCTCGATCTAGTTAGGATAGAAAATGAGCTGAGAGAGATGTTTAAAAGAAAAATTGACCTTGGGATCTTCAGCAGTTTAAGTCCTTACGTAATAGAAGATGTAAAAAGGGAAATGCGAGTCATTTATGAAAAGAGATAAAGTATATTTAAAACATGTTCCGGATGCTATTTCTAACATAGAGAAATTTGTAGAGGGCCTGAGTAAAGAAGAATTTTTTAAGAATGTAGAAAACAGTATGCAGTCTTAAGGGGACTTGAGATAATTGGTGAGGCAACGAAGAATTTGAGCAGAGAATTGAGGGCAAGATACCGCGAGGTTCCGTGGAGGGAGATTGCCAGTATGAGGGATAAGTTAATTCACGAATACTTTGGCGTGAATTTGGAGCTAGTTTGGGTAACTATTAAAAACAAACTCCCGGAGCTGAAAAATCAAATTTTCAAGATTTTAAAAGAGATAGAAGGAAACTAGAAGTTAGTCAAAAACGCTAGAAAGAGTCTGGCTCTTTTTATTTTTGGCTCTAGACAACCGTATTCGCCCGATATAGACTGGAGGATTGGCAAGATCTTCAGAGGCTAGACCAGAAGCTACTAAAAGCAAAAGAGAGCCCACGTTAAGCCTCGTAAGAATTTTTACTCAATGAACTGACGAAATGCCTGCAAAACGCTTAAGAGAATGAGCATACCAATACGGACAATGAGACTTGAAGTACCGGAAATTTGTTTGTAAGAATGATACTGAAGCTGAATGCTTTCAAAAGATGCTTTTCGGGGATATAGGTGGACGTCGGGAAATCGTTGGGAGGGTCAAGGAGGGTAGCATATGCTCCCTCTACAACCTAGACGCCGATACCTTATTCGGCCCGTTTGAAGCGAGAAGCAGCGGGCAGATGAATATCAAACCAGAGGCTTGGGGAGGACGCTTCCCAGCTCAGGTAAAGATAGGTTGTAGAGCAAAATCTGTGTTCTCGAACGCGTCTAAAGTGTTCGACTTCCTACAAAAGGTTACGCTTGAGCTAACCGGGGAGCAAGGGAAGAAGATCTTCGACAGAGTCGAAGCGATAAGACCCACCATACCAACTAATCTAAAGGAGGAGATACAGCGGTTAGACGAAGAAATACATCTGCTAGCGCATAGAATCGAGAAGGTTAGATCATCAACAAAAATGCACTCAGCAGACAGGAAAGTTGAGATCGATAGGCTGAAGGGAGAGCTCTACTCCAAGATGAAGGACTTCGTATGGTGGTGTAGATGCCGCCCCTCAGAATCGTTCATACAGCTGATTTTCACCTCGGCGCAAGCCTAAGGGAGGTCTCAGATCCAGCTCTGGAGATGGAGAGGGAGAGAGACTACTTAAAGCAGCTGAACGAGATCAGCAGGTATGCTTTGAGCAAAGAAGTTGATTTCCTGCTCGTTGCTGGAGACATCTTCAACACCCCTAGGCCAAGCGGCTATCTGCTTGACGAGTTTGCTAAGTTCGTTTGCGCACTCACATCACACTCAATAAAGGTTGTAGCGATACCTGGAAACCACGATCAGCCCCGCGCAGCGCATACAGAAGCCTACATGAAGGCGCTTGCAGATGTCGGTGCCCCAAACTTCTACGTCTTCCGCTACCCTGAAGTTGAGGTGTTAGAGGGGTTGAAGAGCGGTAAAAGAGTGCGCTTCATAGCCCTCCCATACCTCTCAACCCAGATGCTGGAAGAAGCTGAGTTCACGAGGAGAATCGAAGGTAAGCTGAATGAGTTAAAGGCGAGGGATACCCCAGACCTAGACTACACGGTTATAGTGGCTCACCTCTACGTAGAGGGTGCGAAGCTCGGTGCTGAGCAGCGCATAGCCACGCTGAACGACTACCCGTTGCCCAGAAGCATCCTACTAAGCGGCGA
>Ga0080004_1197650_pt1 | contig 43179 bp, 52 predicted proteins | sample WasSprMetagenome_FD_69207 | JGI IMG/M metagenome (GOLD analysis project Ga0080004, IMG submission 69207) | Sulfidic aquatic microbial communities from Washburn Spring, Yellowstone National Park, USA - WS (SPADES assembly) (version 2) | ecosystem: Environmental > Aquatic > Thermal springs > Hot...
GCCCCACCCCGAGAGCGGTCGGGGCCGGCAGGATCAACCGGAGTTACGGCCGCAGGGCGCCCGGGGTTGCTGAGGCTTGGGTGCTAGTAGCTCACCCCCGTCAGACCCGAGGTTAGAGGGGTAAGCGCCCCTCTACTTCTCGGGTCTCCACGGTGAGAAGCGTGTGTCCAAGTCTCTCTTTGTATTTGAGGGGCTTAAAAACTTTGCGCCACGAGAACTCCTAGATGTGCCCGCGGCAGGAGGCCGGCTTTTCACTCACCGGGCTATGCCCGGCGTCTAAGCGACGCCGCCGCCGGGTTGCCGCGGGCTAGTACTGTATACTAGTAGCCCCCTAATAGCGCTTTAGGATTGTTGATAGCTCTAGTAGCGTCGATATCTTCGCCTTCGGCCTACACGAGCGTATCGACAAGAAGGGGGCGCGCTCTATGAGTATGAAGTCTACTCCAGCTGCGCTCGAAGCTACACAGTCCACCTCTCTATCACCAACATAGACGGCTTCGCCTGGATCCTTGTTGAGCGCCTTAAGCACGCTCAATATGACGTCAGGTGCTGGTTTCCCCCTAACGCCCGGCTTCACACCTGATACGTAGTCGAAGTAGTCTATCACCCCAAAGTGCTCTAGAAACTCTATAATCCTCTCTTGTCTACTAGACGAGGCTACGGCTAGTAGGTAACCAGACCTCTTGAGCTCGTTGAGCGCCGCCTTAACGTCGGGGAACAACCTAACCATGCTCCGCCAATACCTTTCAACAAGCTCTTGCCTAGTACGTATGAACTCCTCAACCTTATCGCGAGGTACCCCAATCAATAGCCTCTCGACAACGTCCTCTAGAGGTAGCCCGATGAGGCCTCTTACGAGAGAGGCATCAATATCTATACTCAGTAGCCTGCCAGTCTCGACGAAGCTCCAAGTAATAAACTCCTCGCTATCGACAAGCGTCCCGTCGAGGTCAAATATGATTAGAGTCTTCAGACGTAGCCACCAAGTATCATTCTAATAAACTCCGCTACACCGAGCCCGCTAGGCTTACTCAAAACTAGAGTGACACCCCTCTTTAGCTCTTCATCAGCGTTCGAGACGGCCGCTGATAGGCCTAGTTCGCTGAGAAACTCTAAGTCCATGTAACTATCTCCAACACCAGCAGCTTCAGAGGGGTCTATGCCGAGCCTTTCAAGTACATACTTGACAGCTCTACGCTTGCTAACACCAACCTCTCTAACGTGTAACGCGTAACCACTATAGTCAACCGTGAAGCCTGGATACCGCCTCTCAACGAAGTCCCTAAGCTCTTGTAAAACCTCTCTCGCCCTCTCAAGGTATTTATCTCTCAACTTAAGGGCGAACTCGTACAGTCTAAACACGTTCTGCCAACTATCTTCAACATACTCGTCAAACTCTCTCAGCAGAGCCAGGTACGGCTCTCTAGCTGACCTACTCGCAAGAGCTACCAAGCCCCATTCAGAGTGGTAGATAAGGCTACCTGTCTCGCCTATCGAGGGGCCATTCAATCCCATATATCTAGATAAGCCCACAACTATGGGTAAAGCATTACTCGAAACCAAGGTTATTACAACCCCTACTTCAACAGCTCTCCTCAGTTCATACATGGCTTCGAGGCTCAACGCGTAAGACCTTCTGTCAGCGGTGAGCGTTCCATCAACATCTAGAAATAGAGCCTTGATCTTCACCTCCACACCCCTTTCAATTACTGCCTCACAATTAGAGTTAGAAGGGTTAAATACGTTGAGCTGGGATTGTTGTGGGATAAATAGACAATCAAGTAAAGTTCATGTTAATTTATAAGATAGCGTGGTCGTTCCATTTATATAGAGTACGCAAGGCACGTGGATCGCGGTGGTGCTAATTGGGCGACTATATAAGGTTTGCTTTTATGTGTCGCGAGAGAGGTGTAGGTGTTAACGCTAGAGTGGCGATTATAGGGGCAGGCCCCGCAGGGCTATATGCAGCCGGGTTCCTCGCTTGTCAAGGTTATGAGATAGACGTTTATGATAAACAACCAATCCCAGGCGGCTTAATGACTCTCGCCATTCCATCCTGGAGGATACTCCCACAGAGAGTGCTCGATGGCGTGAAAGAGCTAGAGGAGAGGTTCAACGTTAAGTTCGTATACAAGGCGAAGGTATACTCAGATGAGCCGTCACACGAAGAGGGAGACAACCTAGTTGAGAAAAGAATCAACTTTGCAGATCTCTTATCACACTACGACTTAGTGTTGATCGCCACTGGGACCTGGGCGTCTAAGTTGCCAAAACTTCCTGGGGTTGACGCTAAAGGAGTGACAACCGCTCTAGAGTATTTGTACAAGTGGAAAGTACACGAGCTAAGATTGGCGCAAATAAGTCCACCAGTAGCTAAGAGAGTAGTTGTTATTGGAGGAGGATATAGCGCTGTAGACGCCGCTGAGAGAGCCTTAAAGACCGGGGCAGAATCGATCCTCGTCTATAGGAGGACGATCAAGGAGGCTCCAGCTGGGATTTACGAAATTGAGAGGATCAAGAGGGAGGGCGTGGAGTTCATCGAGTTGGCCTCTCCAGTTGAAATTATAGTTGAAAACGGCGCCGTGAGGGGCGTGAAGTTTCAGAAAATGACACTCGGCCCACCAGATGAGACGGGAAGGCCCAAGCCTGTCCCGATACCGGGCAGCGAGTTCGTGGTCGAAGCAGATCTCGTGATCTTCGCCACAGGGGAATCTCCAACACCCCCCATAAGCCCCAAGGCCGCTGAGTCGCTGGGCTTAAAGCTCAATAAGGATGGCTCTATATGGGTTAACCAAATAATGCAGACAAGCATACCTAAAGTCTTCGCGGCAGGAGACGTGGTTCAAGGTCCGAGCAGGGTAGGGCCGGCTATGAGAAGCGGTCTAAAGGCCGTCAGGTACATGCACAACTGGTTCATCGCGAGGACAGGTAAGGCTTTGCCCACTGTGGGGGTGATCGCCTGATGATGCAAGACCCGGCTATAAGGTATATCAGGGTGATTGATCTAGGTAAGTGTATTGGCTGCGGCTCTTGTGAAGCCGCTTGCGAGTTTATCCATGGCAGGCCATTTATAGTAGTCCACAGAACAAGCATAGGGCTAGACATCCCAGTATCGTGTATGCACTGCGCCAAAGCGCCATGCATAGCTGCGTGTCCTACCGGCGCCATGACCGTGGACGCTAGCGGAGCTGTTTACGTAGAGCAGAGTAGATGTATTGGTTGCCTTGCATGTCTATATGCATGTCCCTTCGGCATACCAGAGCTCGATAGAGCGACAAAAACGGCCGTCAAGTGTGATCTATGTCTAGAGCTTAGAAAGCAAGGGCTCGAGCCTGCTTGTAGTGCTGTGTGTCCAACACAGGCAATATTGTTCGGCGACGAAGCCGTAACCTTCCAGCTCGCTAAGAAGAGGACGGCCGAGTCTATGGCGAAGGCTAGATTTGAGTATGAGATAGGCTGGAGCAAGGCGTAAGAGCGGATGATCGAACTAATTTTCTCCTACATATTTTCAGCATTAATCCTCATGCTCTCACATCGGTTTAAATCGCGAGAGCTTAAAGTGCTTACTAAGTCGTTTGCATTTGCCCTAATAGCTATTGCTACTTCCCTTACGTACTACGCTGGCGTGCTTGACGTAGTTTCACTCGTCCTTGGCATTTCCTTCTCAGCTATCGCCATATTAGTGTCTATCTACACTATCCACTACGCTAGAGAACAACACTACCCGGAGAGCCTGGAGCCTCTAATAGACCTCTTTCTACTCGCTATAATCGCTACATATACATCTCCAAGCTTCATTATGCTCGTAATTACGTGGACCATTAGCGAGGTACTAGGCTTCACACTCATAAGGATGGGCGAGGAGCACTCAATAGAGGGCTCTTTGACATCTTCGAGAGGCTTCATATTGACATCAACAATGACTTACGAGCTATCGGTTTTCACAATGATCACCCTTAGCTTAACATTAGCATCAGCTAGCGTGGGTTTAATAGAGCTTTCAAAGCCGTTTGTAAGCACCACGTTAACGCTTAACGTCCCAACACTAGTCCTCCCACTACTAGTCTTAGGCTTTCTAGCAAAAGCTGCGTTGATACCACTACACTTCTGGCTACCAAGCGCACACACCGCTGCACCTGCGCCAGCATCTGCCGTTCTCAGCGGGCTTACAGTGTCACTGGGCTTTTATGGTCTCTACAGGCTTCTAACATATCTCAAATTCAACTACGCAACGTACATAGCTTGGTTCTTCATAGTTACTGGAGCGCTCTCTACACTATATGGTGGGCTTCAAGCACTCTCACAGAGAGACGTGAAGAGGCTTCTAGCATACTCATCTATAGCTACGAGCGGCTTCATTAGCGTGCTATTCGCGATGTACCTCGTAAACCCCTCAACAGTTACACTATGGGGACTGGTCCTAGGCATTCTCATGCATGCAGCATATAAAACGACCCTGTTCTCCGAGGCAGGCCTGATCGAGACGGTCTATGGTACGCGCTATATTCACGGCGTAAGGGGGTTTGTAGCCGTGACCCTCATTTCTTCGATTGGTGGTATTGCATCCTTATTCACAATGATAGGGGTGCCAGGCACCATCGGCTTTGTGGCCAAGATCGTCGCAATATATAGCGTTTTCAGCGTTTACAACGTAGATGTAGCGTTGGCAATCGCTGCGCTTATTGGAATCCTCATCTACATGATCATCTCCGCTCTCATAGCACTTAAATATATACGTCTATATTATGGAGAGAAGACTGCTATTGTGAAGCCCGTGGTGTTAAAAGCTCCTGTTGATCTACAAGTCCCTATCTTGATCTTAGGTTTGTTGAACTTCATATATGGCTTCACAGTCCTAGGGGCTGGTATTCATGAACTCTGGCTTCTACTCCTAGCGCCGATCCCGCTAGCCATGGTCTTTTTGTACATTTTAGTGACGCACCTTAAGGCTTTAACCGAGAGGGTGTTGTACCATGAGCTTGGGAGAGGTTAAAATAGTATATGCAAGTACCGTGCTAGGGCTAGTACTACTCGGCTCCTACGTAGTCGACTCTAATCCAAGGCTTAGTAGAATACTTAGAATGCTAGGTTTCATCGCGATTCCAGCTCTCATGGTGCTTACAGGCTACTTACACCTCCACGATTACCAACTAGTGTTGATGCTTATCGCGTCGATCATAGCTGTCGGCGTTAGTCTACATAGCGAGGGCTACTATAAAGTCCTCTATGGAGTCTCAAGGCGCTTTCAGCTGGTTGTAGATGTGATCCTTGCATCGCTTATACTGTTGTTTTCAAGTAGCTATTTCATAGAGTTGATCATCTATTGGTTCTTCCTCGACTTGTTTGTAGCCTTTGCGGCGATCACCATGGAGCATGGCGCTGAAAACTTGCCAGTAGCGTCTACATACATAGTCATGTGCATCGCGCCCAGCGACCTCGCCCTATTAACTATGTGGGCCCTTCTAGCTTTAAAGTATGGTGTTATCAACTCTATGCTTATCGACATTACAAGTAGTACGCTAGAGAGGATCCAACTTGATCCGGTTATATCATCTCTTCTCTTATTCGGCTTCGCTGTTAAGATGGGTCAATTCCCATTACACTCCTGGCTTCCAGTAGTTCATGGGAAGTCTCCAAGTCACGTTTCTGCAATACTGAGCGGCATTATCGTGAAGATGGGGGCCTATGCTTACTTCTTAACCACGCAACTATTTAATGTACAAGACATAGCCTCCTACATCCTCGCGATACAGGGGCTTGTTTCAGCCATATATGGGTCCTTTGGCGCTGTTATGCAAACAAATATTAAGTACCTGCTGGCATACAGCACTATCAGCTACTGTGGTATAATCACCCTCCTATTCGCCGCTCATGTCATGCTCAAATTAGACGTCTTGAGGCTCGTTCTACTGCTAGTCATAGTCTTTCACTCGCTGACAAAGTCTCTAATGTTTATAAACACTGGTTTCATATATCAAGTTGCAAACACGTATGACATCTACAGGCTTGGCTACCTATACTACGTGGATAGGCGGGTAGCCTCTGCCGTTTTTACAGCTTTAATGAACTTAACTGGCATACCACCATCGATCGGTTTTCTCGTGAAGGTGTTAATTGTAGCCCTTTCAATAGCTTTAACACTAACTCACCCAATTGGCATGCTCCTCCTTATAGCTATAGTAGTTTCTTCAGTCTTCTCGATCGCCTATGGTGCGAAGTTTATGAGTACGTATATTTCAACGCTTCCAAGGATACATCCAAAAATCGTCCTTGTACCCTTGATCGAGGCGTTTGCCGAGCTCTACCTCGCCGTGGTGTCTTTAATAGCACCTATTCCAGTCTTTATAACTCTACTCGCGTTGAAAGCTTTTAGTATAGACTTCATCATCACACTAGTTTTGATATACTCCGCTACAATAATAGCTTACATAGTGTTTATGCGATGGGCGTATGCAAGGTCATATGGAGTTGAAGTTGGAGATGTAAAGTACTGGCTTTCAGGTGTTGAAGCGTGAGTAGCTACGCTAGGTCTAGTGCGATCAGGCTCTTTGAAAAAATCCTTGAAGAGGCTAGACAGAAGCTTAGGTTCCACAGAGGGATGTTAAGCCTTAGTGGTTTTGTAGAGAGAGTTGTAGGCTTAGGTGACGTTATATTTCCACGACTTGTCTTGCTAAGTGAGATGGCGGCTAAAGCTTTAAATAGACTCCAACTAGCAATGATCGAGTCTATGATCTTGGCATCTCTCTGGAGCGGCTTAATCCTCCTACTTATAGTCATGATAATCCTGCTCCTTTCAGGGTGGTAAAAAATGCTACTATTATATCTATCATTAGTCCTCACCACGCTCGTTGGCTCCATATTATCCGTAATACTTGATGGTGTAGAGAGGAAGCTAAAGGCGCGTATTCAAAGTCGCATAGGACCACCTATTACTCAGACTCTATATGACTTACTAAAGCTCACTGTTAAGGAATCAAAACCTCTACACACCGCCCCCTTCATCTACTTCAGCGTAACCTCTGTTGTTTTAACAATGATGCTATCACTAGTCCACGCACACGTTTACGCCCTCAACGGCAATGTGTTGATCTTTACTCTATCTATCTCGCTACTTGCTGTGTCGTTAACCATGTTCACGCTTATACCACTCTTAATTCCAAACCCCTTTGCTTACACCGGTGGTATCAGAGAACTACTTCTATCACTTGTGAACGAGTCTGCATACTTAATATCGCTCACAGTTACGGTGGTGACATTAAGCATCATTAGAAGCGGCGAACACAGCTACATCATACTATTATCTCTTGCCCTTTCTCTCGTTGTCTTGTTTATTTCAAGCTACGCATTAACTGGAAGGGTACCCTTCGACATCGCTGAAGCCGAGCCAGAACTAGCGTCGGGGATTTTAGTAGAGTTTAGTGGTAAGGTATTAGCTGTAATGCTTTTCTCAACGCTCATTAAAAGGTATTTAGTCAAGTTTATTCTAGTAGCCTCACTACTTGTCAACACGATTGGCTGGGGAGTACACTCACTTTTAACTTCAATTCTCTTAACAACACTTCTCTGGATCATCTACGCCACCATCTCAGCTATTCTAGGTAGGTCTAGAGTAGACATAGCCCCACTAACGCTAGGGAAGCTTTATATTGTCCTTCTGGGATTATCAATAACTGGGTTATTGGTAGATCTGTATGTCTAGCACTAAGCCAGAGCTCGAGAAGTACTACAAGCTTAGAGAAGAGTACGGCGTCTCCATCTATGTGGATAGAGATACCGTCTACATTACTACGCCGAGAGAGAAGCTCGTTGACATAGCCTCTAAGCTCTTTAACGAGTATCAATGTACATTTAGAACATGCGTAGGGACCGATGAGAGGCCTATTAATGGGTTTTTCTCACTAACACACATATTTACTGATGATAGGAGCTGTCTTTACGTACTCGTTAAGACGTACCTTGAATCTGACGATCCGAGAGTTCCTAGCATCGTTAGCGTAGTACCAGGGGCTGATTGGTGTGAAATGGAAGCTCGAGACCTTCTTGGAATAGAGTTTACAGGTAGACAGCAGTACAGGCTCGTTTTGCCCCCTGAGTGGCCAAACAACGTATATCCACTTAGAAAGGAGGTACCCTATAATTACAGGCCCCCTGTGAGAGGGGTCAGTGAGAGGGTGACTACAACTGTAGAGACTGGCGTTGTGCCTATCGGCCCTTATCACCCAGCTCTACACGAACCAGAGTACTTTGAACTATATGTTGAAGGCGAGAGAGTTGTTGATGTGAATTACAGAGGCTTCCACGTACATCGAGGTATCGAGAAGCTTGGAGAAAGCCGTATGACATATCAACAAGTAAACTTCCTAGCAGAGAGAATATGTGGCATTTGCGGCTTCGAACACAGCACTTGCTACGCTCTTGCCGTTGAAAAAGCAGCTAAGCTCGAAGTCCCCGAGAGGGCGCAGTTTATAAGGAGTATTGTGCTGGAAGTTGAGAGACTACATAGCCACCTCCTGCTCCTAGGGGTGGCGTTTCACCTCTTAGGCTATGATACCGGCTTTATGCACACCTGGAGGATACGTGAAAAGATCATGTATATAGCAGAGCTCTTGACGGGAAGTCGCAAGACCTATGGCATTAACCTCATAGGCGGGGTTAGAAAGGATATCAATGAGGAGAAGAAGCTTAAGGTTCTAGAAACCATTAGAGAGCTCGAAAGAGAGTTTAAGAGCTTCATCGAGACTGCTCTTAGCGTTCCACAAGTTAAGAGGAGATTAACAGGTACTGGTGTTCTCCCAAAGGAGTATGCAGTTAAGTTATCTGTAGAAGGCCCTGTAGCGAGAGCGTCAGGTATAAATAGAGATGCGAGGAGAGACCTACCCTATGCTGCATACAAATACGCATCCTTTAAGGTTCCAGTCTACACGGAGGGGGATAACATGTCTCGAATACTAGTTAGAGTAGATGAAATATTCGAATCGATATCGATTATTGAGCAACTTCTCGATAAGATCCCCAAAGGCCCCATAATGTTAGATAGATATGAAATACCAGAGGGTAGAGTCGGAGTTCAAGTTGTTGAGGCTCCACGTGGCGGAGACGTGCACTTCGTGATAACGGGGCGTGGAAAGCCCTACAGATGGCGTGTCAGAGCACCAACATACAGTAACATACCAGCGTTGAAGGTCATGTTAAAGGACCAGCCGCTCGCAGACGCGCCGATCACTATTGCGAGCATAGACCCGTGCTTCTCGTGTACAGATAGGATCTTAGTTATCCGTAGTGATGGCAGGCGAGAGTGGATCAGGTTGGCGGGGGTCGGTATATGAGTTTTATCAAGAGAGCGTTAAAGCCCGTAGAAGTGATCATTGTAGCTGCTAAGGTTGGACGCGTAACCATTAAATACCCCTTTGAAGAGCCTCTAATCTCCCCAGATTTTAGGGGTAAAATAGAGATAGATCCCACAAAGTGCATAGGCTGTGGCGCCTGCGTAAACGCGTGTCCGCCAAACGCTCTCGAGATGATCGAAAGTGAGGACAAAAAGACTCTGAGATATTTTGTTGGAAGATGCATATTCTGCTGGAGATGTATAGACGTGTGCCCTGTTGGCGCTATTAAGGGGACACGAGAATTCGAGTTGGCAACAAACGATGTTCTCGACCTCTTCGACTTCATCATTCATAGTAAGACTAGATGTAACACCTGTGGAAAAATGACAAGTGAAACCACTAGAATGCAAAAGTTCATATTGGAGAGGGCGCCTATAGCTGAAGTTTACAGTAGTAAATGCCCAGAGTGTAGGAGGAATTCCCTCATAAGGGCCGTCGCGATGAGGAAGGTTGGTCTATATGAGTAAAGCCCTAGAGAGAATAAAGAGAAGTATATGGGTTTTCCATTTAAACACTGGTAGTTGCAATGCTTGTGATATCGAGATTCTCGACGCCCTCACACCGTATCATGATGCTGAGAGATTTGGAGTGAAGCTCGTTGCCACCCCTAGACATGCAGATGTGCTACTATTAACAGGCCCTATAACGCTCGAGTCTCTACCTAAGGTCATAAACGCTATAGAGGCTACGCCAAGACCTAGAATAATTATAGCGCTTGGCTCTTGCGGGTCTGGTGGTGGGATATGGCATGATACATACTCGACAATAGGTGGTGTTAATGGACTCCTTAAGATACTTAAAGAAAGAGGGGTAGAAGTCGACGCCGTCTACTACGTTCCGGGGTGTCCAATTAGACCCGAAGCCCTCCTGTACGCAGTAGCCTTAATCAAGGGTGTAGTCTCTAAAAAGCGAGAAGCAAAAATGTATAAGGCAGAATAATATGAGTGTTAAACTATACCTATGTACATACAGTGAATACCCAACTATTTTCTCAAGACACTTCATCACGGGAATTTCACTCTGCAGAGAGCTGGGCTCTCAGCTCTTGAGCGAATTACAAGGTATACTTAATGAAAAAAACCTCGCTACATTGACTAAGCAAAAAGAAATTTTGATTACCAGTAGAGATCTCATAATTGCACTTAAAGATAAACTTCATTTGCCCATAAAAGAGTTCTCTGAAAACAACTACATTTTAATAAGGCTCGCCGAATAACATAAACGTGAAATACACACATAAACCTCGCTAAAACGTGGCAATCTCTCCTTTACACTACATAGTTAGCTTTTTCAGTAATTAGTGGCGTGGTAGCGGGTGTTTTATATGTTAAGGGACAATCGAAGATGCTGCGAACTTTAGAGTAGTTTTATGCGAGTAGCATAATGGGGTAGAAACGCGTTAGTTATGCGGAAAGCTAGAGATATAGCAAAATATCTAGTTTCGCCTGAACACCTCAGCTATGTAGTCTTCGACTCTTCTGCGTCTCTGCCTATAGATATAATATATCAAAAAAGTGTCATAAATGTAATCAGCGTGATGATTAGAGAGGATCGTATCATTGTGATCGCTGTTTCGAAACTCAGCAAACCCCAGTAGGAAGCGTAAAAATAGTTCACGGCGAAAAACGAGATCATCACTACTAGAGGGGGTAAACCTTTAGTCTCTCTGTAACGTTTCTTTAAGTACACATGTAGTAGCAGCGCAGGTAACACGGATAAAGCAAGTATAGAGTAAATAAACAGAGAATCGGCTGATCGACTTAAAGCGTATCGAAATATATTAATAGCTATAAGAGACGAAAATGAAAGAAGCAACATTAGACACCAGATTATAGAAAGTGTGAATACAAAATACTTTAAGTTACCCATAAACCTCGTACCTGCTAAGTACTTATGCTTGATCATGATTTTAAATTTCACTAGAAGTGAGGAGTGACCAGTATAACCTATTAATGCCATGCACTTTCCCATTAGACTTCTACTCGCCCACCTAGATATTGAATAGCTCTCTTCACTACTGCATCTGAAACTCTCCAAAAACCCGTGAATTATGAGCGTGAGCTAGCTGACTTACCGAGCACATTATGTAGTAATTTACAGCTTCTCCAAAGAGGCGAACCGTGAGATAGCCCTAGTAGAGTTTATTTTGGGTATTCAAGGGAAGGCGCCGCCGCCGGGATTTGAACCCGGGTCACGGGCTCGACAGGCCCGCATACTAGCCGGGCTATACTACGGCGGCTTCTAGTATTAGTAAATGCGTAGAGGGGTTTTAAACTAAGTCTTCGCAGTATTGATTAAGGAACGTAGGGAGGCTTAGACTCTAGGTTGATCTCGCCTTTCTCTAGCTTCATTTTAAGTCTATACATAACGTACTTATCCTCTGGACTAAACCTTGGAGGATGGGGCACTACGAGGTCTCCACCACAAAATGGACACTTATCCTTTGATAGTGTGTACCTGCCGCACTTTATGCACTTTCTCATAAGCCAGTTCATGCTTTCTCACGCTCGACTATGAAGAGAAGCCCTAGGCTCTTCGACGCTTCTTCTCCAGCCTTGATCGCCTCTTCAGCCATGGCCTCAGCTGTCTTGTAGTCCTCCGCGTAGACCTCTAGCGTGTAGCGTGGAGACCCTGAAACGTATAGTCTGAACTTAACCCCTCTAGATTCTAAAGTCCCGGCGATCGCGCTTAAGCATCTCTTTACTCTTAAAACCCCGTCAGGCATGTAGGATTGAACGATGAGCTTATATCTGACAACAACCTCCTTCGGTTTTATGTGTCTCGACGCCTCTTCTATTAGAGCGTCTGCCCACTCCTCTGGAACACCCGCTTCTAGTAGTACCTTTTTACCCTCAACCACAGCTCTCTCTAAGGCGTACATGACATCCTCGTACTTGTCTTCTAGCCTCCACACTACCTCCCTGTAGGCTTCTTCAACACCCTTTTTAAGCTTCTCTGCGACGATCTCCACTATCTTACACGCTTTAGAGTACCTCTTCCACCACCGCATCTTCCTCTGCTTATCAGACTCCGCCACTCTCTTCAGTGATACATCTACCTCTTTTTTCGCGCGATCCACTCTAATAGCCTTGACCACGATCTTTTGGCCCTCTTTAATAACCTCCCTTATGCTTCTAACCCATTTTGATGAGACTTCACTCCACGGTAGGAATGCGCGTAGACCTCCATACTCATCTAGTGTTACGTACGCTCCATAATCGTAGATCTCTTGGACTGTCGCGATAAGTAGCTCTCCAACATCTGGCAACTCCTTCCTAGGTAGCACCAAGCCTCTCCACCTAGGTCTCAACAAGTCTAAATACCGCTAATATGTAATTCACGTTCTGGGTTCCATAAAAAGCCCCGAGAGAAACCGCGCTTGACCACACAACTTTATAGGCGACTAGCTCAAGCCCTACGACTTCACTTGAGATCTGCACTGGCTGCATTCCAATAACTTTGTATACCGATTCATAGTTCATTGAAACCAGAGTCTTAGCTATGAGCTGATTTACAAGCATTTTCTCTCCATCTGGTCTCAGCGCCACTAGGTCCACCCTTAGACCAAACCCTGTACTCTGAACGTAGTCTCCGATCGACCTATTTACAAACTCCAAGTACTTCTTAACCCTATAGTTATCTCCGTAGGCCTCATAAGCAAGTAGAGGGTACATCAACTGGGGTTGTTGAACAAGCCTCGGCGCTCCAATAAAAGATATGTTACCTGTGCTCGAGTACGCAAAGGCGACTAGCACATAAACATCTGTCACGTTGAGCTCCGCCTTGAGCTTCTTTAATAGCTCAATAGACGAGGCCCAGCTCCCAGTCATTATAGAGGAGATCAAGAGCCTCCCAGCACTAGAGCCTTCACGGTGTCCAAGCAACCTAGTGCAAACTCCTCTACCCTCTAGCTCACTCGCCAATATGTACGAATAGTCCCAGTGAGTAACGAGAAGCACGCATTTCCCAGATGCTGTACTTGCTATATTGCTAGCTAAATCCTTCAAAGCAGCAACAAGCACTTCACCGACAGAGCCTCCATAGGTCTTTGCAAGCTCTACTAATTCTTCGTCTACACCAACCGTGATCAACGCGTTTCGCGCAAATACGGGGTACACTAGCGCTGGGAGTACTACGAGAAGCACAACTAGTACAGCCACGTAGGGGTTTATCACGCTATGCTTTACACCCCCCTCAATGCTTGACTGAATCCACCCATGTATAATCCACACTGTGTACCCACTTACAATGGTGAGTAATACGAGAGGGTGAAGATATGAGCCCACGTCGACTGCTAGTAGTATCGTGAGGATCAACGCTGAGAAGATCACACTTCTGATCTTCTCTGTAACTCCTTTCGTGAACGAGTATATGAAGCCAGGTACGACTAGGAAGCCTGAAAGCCCTAATAAGCGTGCAGGTTCAACTGTTAGTTCTAGTTTAGCAGGGGTCTTAATCACGTAGAGCGTGGAGATCCCTACAATGGCTACTAGTAGTGCTAGTTGAGTTATTACAATAGCTTTGAATCCACTACTCTTAAGAGTCCTCAGCGTGAGAGCGGCTAAACTCGCTCCTAAGCCGAGTGCTAGCCCTAGCAAGCCAAGTAGCCCGTAATATGTCACTCCACCAATATACATACCAAAAGCGATTAAGGCGCTTTGAGCAAGCGTTAATAACCACAAGTACTTAGAGCGTTCAATGCTAGTCGTAGTGAGCAATACTATTGAGGAGGCTATGAGAGCTAGTGAAACATGTGGGTGAAACATCAAAATAGCATACAGCGCCATGCCAGTTAGTAAGGACACCTTGTTGTTTTCAAGAACACCGTGAATGAGCAGTAGTATAGTTATGGCAACTAGCGTCGATGCGTAAAGAAGCCCTGTAGAGTCGATAGTGAAGAGTGCTGTAAAGCCCGGCGCGATGGATAGTAATAGAGCCGCGTAGCCTGATATAGCGTGACTGCCGATCAACCTATACGAGACATAGTACGTTAAGGTGACTAATATGAGCTGAGGTAGAATGACCAGCGCGCTTGGCAGCCTTGATAAAGCCCAAAGATATATGTAGTAGAGCGGGCAAACACCCATGTAGTCTGTTACACTACAGAACTCGCCATATTTATCGTAGTGTCTCATTAGGTTAAATATATAGAGGTGTTCATGTAAGCCCAGCTGTATAACAAGCATGATGTAGACCACGATTGATATGAGCAAGAGAGTGAAGCCTATAGTTCTATCTCTACTACTGAATCTACTCACTACTTACACCTACCTCTCCCTCTAGCCTCTTAATATAAAAGCCTCGCAGAGTTATTAAAGCTAGTGGTAGAGGTGCTTTATGTTGAGTAAGAGACGCCACTTTTCATTAACTAGATTTCTTGATTACGGCGAGCTCTCTGAGAGTTTTATTAAGTCCTTCTATACGACTATTCTAGCGTTCTATTTGTTAACGATAATTGGGCTGTTTACACTTAAACCGAGCTTGACAACTGCTGGAATACTCGCTGCAAGGGCCATAGCTTTAATAGCTCTGTGTGTATTGAGCCTCGTTTATATTAAGTTCGCCACCCTCAGTAGGAGTAAAAGACCTCGAAAAGGTTTGGAGCGTCCTATCAAGCCTGTTCTAATAGCGCTCTTATCTCTAGTCGTTGCTATTTACGCCTTAAGCGTTCTCATATAGTGGGGAATTTAACTAGATGGCTTTTGCTTAATCGCGTCTCTCCAAGCTGGGTGTATAAACGGTTCGCCACACTCTGCGATCACAGCAATCAGGAGGTCTTTGACCTCTAGGAACGCTAGTTCTCCGGGCCTAAAGTTTCTCTTTCCAACACTACACTCTTTCGCGAACCTAAATAGATATTTCTCGTTAAACACTACTAGAGCTGGTGATAGTATCGTCTTCTCAACCTCAAGAAGCCTCAGTAGAGTCTTTAACACATCGTTGTCTATGGACGTCTGATCATCTGTTTTCATGCTTAGCGCTTTAATGAATCTCGTAATCGCTAGTAGCTCTACATCGCCTACTACCTTTTCCATTATTCGTTTGTTTATACCTTGCTCGAATCTATCTAGACCATTAGCCTCTAAGAGCATTCTTCTGTAAATGTTGAGAATATGCTCTAACCTCTGTCGTGGAATGGGCACTAGGTTCTTGGTTTTTACTTCTTCGCGAAGAAGCCTCAGGTAGTGTATACTCATATCTTAATCTCCACCTCACTATAATCTATAGGCTCTACAAGTTTTTTCAATATGAGGTAGAGACCAACATACGCTTCAAGCTTATAGACTTCTCCGCGCTTAAGAGCCACTTTGTTGTCAAATACCTCGATGTTGGCTGTGACTAAAGATTTAACTTTTAATTCTCCTTTAAAGGGCGAGAAGTCCCTAAATGATAGATCCTCGATGTTCTTATTTATATCAAGCTGCACTACTCGTAAACCCGCCTTCATGTTCAGACTGTTCCCGAAGCGAGAAAGGCGAGTTATATCCATCGTAACAGCTTTATCCACATTTACGCAGATCAAACTCAAGATCTCTTCTAAGCTATCTACACTAATGGCTTCAAACTCCCTCTTCCCACCAATAACCTTTCTAACTACGAGGTTCATGGCGCGTGCTGCATCTAGTACCCGCTTCCTTATACCATACTCTCTATGAGTGAAAAGGATCTGCCCCCTGTATGTAGGAAATAACCTCTCCTTGTTCAATCCCTCGCAAGAAACGTAGTCAGCTATAGCTTTTCTCATTTCTCTAGTATATTCCAGAACCTCTGGATCGTAAACTTTAACATGAAACCCTCTATTGCCCGAGAAGTACACCTTTATATTCGTAAAGCCAAATTCCTCTCTCAATATATCAACTAGGTTGAGCACTCCTCTCCAAGCCTTTAATATGCAGTCCCAACTCAGCCACGAGTACTCTACAGGGTTTTCACCTTTTGGACACGTATCTATCATCGTCTCCGATACCGTGTTACTTAATGGGCAGATCCAAAGCTTTTTCTCACACCCTGGAAGTTTATCTGCATCAATATCAAACGTTAGCTCTGAGCCCTCCCACCCCTTATCCTCCATTTTAGGGGCGTCAGGAGTCGAGTATAGAGCTGATGAGTAGTATAGGTGCATCGGCGTCTTCTTGTTGAGTATGAAGTCGTATAGTAGGTGCATATAGGGGAAAGATAGGTGCCTTATATAGGCTCCATCTTCAAGGCTTTCAAGTGCTATTTCTCGCTTATGCAGCTCTCCAGGCTCCTCAAGTGGTTTACGCGAGTAGTACTCTCTTATGATGTCTTTAAGGAAAATGGTCCTCCTAGTCTGTTCTTGGTGCGACATAGAACTGTAGCATTCCTCCACCGGGTAGTTCGTAGGTGAGTCTCAACGGTGTTTCCTGCCCGAATGCTAGTTCTAGAGTCTCTGCTGCCTGGGAAGCCCCTACAATGTCTGATAGATAGTCAACTGTGTACTTTGACCTCGCCTCTCCAGTTGATGTATGCTCTATTAACGCACCCGTAGAAGCGCTTAGCACAATCTCCGCCTCTGCAATTTCACTCACAGCTCGTACATACAAGTTGCCCTCTCCCTCAGGGGCGTATAGCTCCATGGCATCGCTAATAGCCTCTATTTCTTTAACTACATCTTTAAAGAGCTTGGGGAGGAGTTTACACTTGAATCGCTCTTCAAAACTTATCTCTGGTAACTCCTGATAGGAGAGCTCTATACTAGGTAGTGTAAACCTCCGAGAACCTCTACCCTCCAAGTACACGCCTAATCTGCCTCTCTGCAGGATCTCTAGCACTAGCTCATCACCTTTCTTCGCCCTTCTCAGAGTCTTCGCTAACTCCTCCATATTGACTCCAAAGACGATCTCTTCAGAGACGTCAAACTCGTAAAAAGCCGAGCTTGGTATGTAGAAGTCTACAAGGGCAACGCCAGAGGGGTCCATAGCTCTAAGTCTAATGCCCTCCTGATTCGCTTTAAAGCTTGCCTCTTCAATAATTTTTGAAATAGCGACTATAGAGTACTTCCAAATAGAAGCTTCTCTAAACCTTAACCTCAACGGCTACACCTCAAAAGATTATACTAGTCGAGAGGTGTTAAAATAATGTGCCCCAGTAGTCTAGAGATGCGTGTTCTTAGCTGGTATACTCAAGTTTACTCGTATTCTCTCCAGACATATCCACACTTTGTACATTTATAGAAACGTGTAGGTGGCTCGTCTGCAGCTCTTGTTTGAATAACCCAATAATATGCTTCGTGATTTCCACACCTTCTACACGTAACCTCTTTCGTTATTGGAAGCCTAGAGAGCTCTACTTCATTTCCAATCACTATCGTCTTCTCCTTCTCGCTGTGTTCAAGCCTCCCTGAGAACCTTAATGATACACTACTTGACTCTTCTCTATAACCACACCTACTACAGACTAGGATAGACTTTCCACCTTCTCTCACAGGCCTCATGACACCCCCACATCTTGGGCAGAACTTGACCACTAGTGTCACCCTAGTGACTTGTCTACACTAATGTAGTCTGACAATACATCTACACCACTAGGCTTAATTAAGCCCCTTTTATCTAGCATCTTCAATATCGTCTCGACCAGTTTGCAACGACTTAATCTGACTAAGTGCTCATCACCGCCTTCAAAAACTTTAAAACCGGGCAGGATACACGAGTCGTACTTGCTACCTATACAAGGCTGTACGTATGAAACCTCCATAATGGTCTTCATCTTAGCCTCTAAGACTCTCTTCAAGTTGAAAACCGGTAGTGTAATTATCAGGAGCTCTTCTAGAAACTCTCTTCTATAGGTAGCGAAGACAGCGTAGTAGTGGCCAATGGCGTAGACTAGTACTCTTGATTCTTCTTTCATCAACTTTGACCTAAAACCTCCTCGACCTTAGCTCTAAATTCTGAGATCTCAGCGCGAAGCCTATCAATCACCTCTTTAAGCACTTTTGACATGTCATAACCATCTTTTACCACTATTGTAAACTCCATAATGTCACGCAGTGGATGTGGGATCCTATAAGCTGCGTACTCCACCCCTGGGTGTCTTAATGCTTCTTTCATTAACATGTTTCCAAGTGTGTGATCTTCACCTTTAATTTCCAAAACGAGCTCTCTATCAGTCTTCGAGACTAGACGTATCTCCACTAAACACACCTCCTGACTTAGTCGATTTATTGCTTCACGCGCTTTAAAAACGAGTCAAGAGATTCTCTCCAATCTCTCTTAACAACGTATCTGCCATCGTCACCCCGCTCGATCAACCCTACTTCCACAGCCATGTTGACCGCCTCATCTACTGATAGCCCTATAATAGTGCACACCGCAACTATAAAATAACGTGTAGAAGTCGTAGCAGGAAGTTTCGAAGCTTGAACACTTAAATCAGCGATCTTATCTGCTAAAGCTACAACTTCATCGAAGCTCGCACTCGTGACAATAGATCCGTCCTCCGCGTTATACTCAACATAAAACCCCTTCCTTCTCAACACCTCAACAAGGACACGTGGTGGAAAAGTCTTGTGAATAGCCTTAGTGACAAGGTCCACTTTGATCTTCTTGACGCCCACCTTCCTCGTAGCCTCTTTTAAGGGGCCTATGAGCGACTTGATGGTGAACCACAGGTCTTTAATATCCGTCTCATAGCCGTAGGCTTCTACAAGAAGCCCTTTCTCGGTGATCTCCATTATCACTTGCGCTATCGTGGGCATTCTATCCTTTAATAGCTCATAGAGCTTTAAGCACTCTTGCTCGGTACATGCAATAAAGAACTTCTTTTTAACAAGTGGCAATTGGTCACCTCAACACGTATAAATAGCCTACTGCTACCTTCCTCTTCTCCTGCCTTCCACAGACCTTACAGTAGAGGAGGCCTGTTTTGGCTAAATAAAGTGTTGATCCGCAGTAAGAGCATTGCGCGAGTATGACCCCTGTTTGAGGCTCTTTTGTTGAGAGTAGGTATGGAGGGGTGCTGTTTAACACCTTGGCTCTAACTATATCGCTTGGCTTGATGTAATCATATATATTAGCTACAAACTCTCCAGCTATTTGAGATACGTGTAAAAGCCCAATAGCATTGTACCTTGTATTCCCCTCTGCGCTGTAGATCTTCACGATCGCCAGGTCCTCGGAGACGCTTGTCACTAACCCCTCTACAATCACACCCTGCCTCAAGAGGAGATCTCGCCTATTGAGAGGCTTTACACGAATTAGCTTCTTATATCTATCCAGTTGTAAAACTCCAACAACCATAGACCTGACAAGTCCGTCTCTCGATACGTAGGCACCTTCAACTGGTATCGCCTCTTCTTCGACTGCTACTGGCTCGCCAGGGAGAGCTAGACTCATATCATACACCTAGAGCTTTTTCAAGCCCGACTAAGAGGGCTTTGACTCTATACACTCTCCGTCTATGTCTCGGATACATCATTGGTATTTCAAGGTTTAATACTTCAAGCCATGTGAATTTGAACCCTTTCTTCTCAGCTGTCTTTTCTATCAGTTTAACTAAATTGTCTGAGTACTTATGAATGCTGTAAACAGAGTTAGCTATGTTGAGAGCTTTATCGAGGAATGCTAAGTCGGCTCCTCTAGTCCCGGGTTGCACTCCAAACGGGGGATTCATCAAGACCACCTTTACGTTGACAACTTCAACGTCTAACGCGTCTCCCTCAACAAACAATATCCTATGCATGACCTCAGGATAGTTCTCGCTAATGACCTTTACTGCCGTCTCTATGAGCTCTCTATCGATCTCTACACAAATGGCCCTTCTAGCGGAGGCTAAGATGCTCGCTGTTGATAAAACCCCTGTTCCACACCCAAGATCGAGCACTGTTGCGTCTTTCAAATGTCCCTTCATGAGCGCGATCCAAGCTATGTGTGCCGCCACTTCTGTTGGTGTAGGGTATTGCTCGAGTTCTTTTTTGAAGATCCTCGCCCTCTTCGTCAACTCCGCGTAGTCAGCTAGTCTCAACTCTAGATCTTTCTTTGTAATGCTTGCCTCGCCTACCATGGGTAAACATACCTCTCTATGCCCCTTACAAGCATCATGAACTCTCCAGGGGTCAACACTGGCTTATAGAAGTCGCCCAAGTCGTCTATCGGTAATCTGGGACAGCTTGTAACCACGTAGAAGTCTAATTTGAGCGCGTCATCGATCGCTATAAGCCTCTCGAGGGTTAAATAACTACTCATAATTCTATAAACCTCGTAACCAACGCGCTTAGCCTCCTCTTCAATACGGTCCACTACACCCGGCCTATGCTGCCCACATCTTGAGCCTATTATCAACCCCATTCTTCTTGCGTTAGAGGTTCTAAGCGACGCGATCATGTAGAGCCTCTTCTTCAGGATCTTCAGAGATTCTTTGCTGGCGTTCCATATGCGTTGCTGGTATACGTCAAGAGCTAGCACCACTTTAGAGGAGATGAGTCCCAATCCCAATGGATGGAATAGCCCTCCTCCAACCACGAGGTGAGCATCTACGTCTTTCTCGTAAGCTAAGGGCCCTATGTAGTGACAGCCTAGAATCGGCTTGTAGACATTGTAGACTCTAAAACCTCTTTCGGCTAAGTACTTAGCAACAAGCTCTCTCTGCTTCGATTCGATTAGAGTCGAAGATACTGTGAGAGCCTTAATACCCATACTCTTTAAGGTGTCAACCAAATTCGAAGCGAGCTCATCTGAAATCGTCCCTCTGTAGTACACCGGTATGTACAATACACGTGATCTCATGCTACGCTCTACTAATGGGTATTCTTCATGCCCAAGGTGTATAAGCGCATCTACCCCGAGAGTCTCCGCCTCATCTAATGGGAGGTCGCAGGCGCCATATCCAGGACTCAGCGACAGATACGTTTCTATATTCAATCTCTCGAAGAGGCTTAGTAGACAGGAGTAAAGGTGTTTGAGACCGTTAGGTGCGTGTAGTAGGATCTTTTGCCAACTTCTGGCTTCAGTAACTATCTTCGATATGTCGATCTCGTAGCTTCCACACTCGATAAGAAGGCTACTCAAGCCGCCCAATCGAGAGTGCCTCGTAGAAAAGGGTTACAGTGGTGGAAGGCCTTCTTTTAGCGGCTTCGCGACTATTCTACATGGTAGTGGGAGTTTGGAGGCAGCGATCTTGAGGGCTTCTTTTGCAACATTTACGTGATCTTTAGCAACTCTAACAATTATTACCTCTTGCCCAGGATAGACCCTCGCTGCCGTGCCTATAGGTTTACCAAAGGCTAATCTCATGCCTTCCTGAAGCCTGTCAGCACCGGCAAAAGCCAGCATTTTATTCTCTCGTAATACGTGGTGTGGATACACTTTAACCTTCATGTAGAAGTTGTTTTCGCCGAGCTTCGCCGTCAACCTCTTCAAGGCATTTACGCGTGCAGCCTCTAGCGCGTTATGCCTTATTTGCCCAGCCTCCTCTACCACTAGGGCCAATTCGTAGTCGTAGTCTTTGTGGATGTCTCCCATCTCGAACTTCGAGATCTTTGGTGGTGGTACACCTGGAATATACTCTTTCCTCGTGTATGGAGGCCCGCTAAACTTTGTATAACATCTAGCTGGTCTAAGAGGCATTTAAAACACCTAGTGTATTGTTTAGAGACCATGACCCCTTTAAATAATTTTAATGCGATTACCCCCAGCACAATGAGAGTTAAAAACCCCTCTACACCGAAAAATTGTGGTGGAGGTGCGGGGGTGCCCGAGCCTGGCCAAAGGGGGCGGACTCAAGATCTGGCCCAGGAGAGATCCGCTGGCGTAGGCCTGCGTGGGTTCAAATCCCACCCCCCGCACTCTCATAAATAAATCACATAAACAACCGTGCTCCTTTCTCAATGCACCTACCGCGGATTGGGATCACTTCTCCGCATCTTGGACACTTGTACTTCTCTCCCTCTCTTGACAAATTAAAGGCGATCGCTCTAAAGCCGCTCCTGTAGATCAAGACTTTGCCACACCTTGGACACTTCGTAGACTCGTATTCGGGGTTCCAAGTGTTGCCAATATAGGTGAACTTTATTCCCTGCTTTACAGCGTAGTCTCGGATCTCTAGTAGCTTGCTTATAGGTGTAGGGGGCTCTCTCCATCTGTGTGCAGGGAAGTACCTATTTATGTGCAAGGGCGTGTCGGGGCCTAGATAGTCTAGGTGTTTATTGATGATCCACTCGTAACATTCTTGGAAGTCGTTCGTGTTGGTTACTACTAGGTAGATCATTTCAACGTGAGCCCCTAGATCTAGTGCTAGCTTCGCGTTCTTGAAGACGACTTCGTGATTTATACCTAGAAGGGCTTTCTTCATGCCTGGACATCCCTTGATATCTGCTGAAAACCCGTCAACACCAGCCTCGATAACTGCCTTAAGTGATCTCTCTGTGAAATACATGTTCGTCACCATCATCGAGTACAGTCCATGCTTAACTGCGATCTCCGTAACATCGATCACGTAGTCTAAGTTTGTTATTGGCTCGTTAAAGCTTGCTGAGAGACCTTCATCGCCATTAATGATAGCTAGCTCTACAAGCCTCTCTGGGGGTATAACCTCTTCGTCACCACTAGGCTTCCTATAGCTTAGGTGGTCGTTTTGACACCATGGGCAGTAGAAATTGCAACCGTAATTGCTATACGTCAACGCCGTTGATCCAGGCCAGTAATGGAATAGAGGCTTTATTTCAATAGGTCTACTCTCAATGGCGCTGAGCCTACCGTAACCAAGGTGGTACAACACGCCTCCTTTACTAACGTAGTTTCCACAAGCCCCTCTATAGCCATCTGGCAGTGAACATTGCCGCTCACACACAAGACACTTAACTCTACCACCTTCGACCAACTCGTATAGACGCGCCTTCCTCATAACCTTCAAACCCCAGCTTAGTGGAGCTACACTGACATGATCTATAGGGGTCAGCATTCAATGGATTCTTCACATCTCTGCGAGTACAGCCTTCTTCATCCCCATAAAACACCTTGGACTACACTGGTTATTAGGTGTTAAGAGACATAGTACCTAATGATGCTGAAGTTGTAGACTCCGGGAGCTGAGAGTGTGATGAAGTCCCGCCCCTTCTAAGCTCTCGAGCATTATTTAGTCTTTGAGCCTTTAATTGCAATTGATATGAGAGTGCTGAGTGATGACATTTTGAGCCGCTCGCTATACCTTGCCGAGTAGATTGACGCTTAAGTGGCACGTCTAGTCTCCATCTATTAACCAATATTTTACACGAAATCTTAATCTGAAGCACATGTACCACGTCAAGAGCTTAGTAAACAACAGGAGACCCGGTAGTAGCGCGCGATCATCATGAAAGCTGTGCTGAACTTCTCACCCATGTTCACGTGCATGGTCCTCTTGCACTCCACTAGTATGTATCGAGGTCTTCGGTGGTCAAACCTAAGCTAGGTGTGAATGCTCTCAGCACGGTAGGCGCAATCGCGTTCTCTAACCAGCGTGGGCTTATGTGGCTTTTGATGAATGCAAAGGCTTCAGCTCTACGTGTCCAAATCCCGCCGCTCTACCTGCTCCAACGCCCATCGTGATTGTATAGGCGAATAGTTCTTCAAGCCACTTCGCCACATCTACGCCACGGCTTTCTAAGAACTTAAGGTACTCTTCGTTTAGTCTGTAGTTTACAAATCCCACTAGTGCTGGTATTGGTTTGTCACTATAGTATACCCACTTAACTCGAGCTGTTTTCAAGGCCGAGTAGGTTTCACTAAATAGCCTGTGAACTCTTAAAAGCTCCCTTCTAAAGACACCCGTTCTAAACGCTCCAGACACGAATAGCTTCACATAGATGGGGGCGGCAAAGACGTTTATTGGGCTGGGTAAGAACGTTTTGTGCTTCCGTCTAGTTCTAAGAGGATCTCTTAGTAGGGTTGGAGAAGAAAATGTCACTTTTACACCGCGCGATGACATTAATCTCTCAACCAGCTCTCTACTTAGACGCTCTACGTTGAATAAGTCAATAGAGTTCACCTCAACACATACATTTTGTTTAATAAACTCGAAACACTCACCATAGTTCAACAGGCTAGATACGACCTCGACACTCCTCACTATAGACTCGTGAAAGCCAAGGTAGAAGAAGTAGTCTCCGTCAAGATTGATCATTCGTGGCGGCCCCGTGCACTTCACTATACCTCTCTGCTTACAAATAGCATCACTATATATACACTCCACCCCCCTACTCGTGACTTCGTATAGTGGAGTTACATGTATAGCTTTAGGTGTAGGTCCTTTAGTGGGTTCAAATAGACTTGCAATCTTTGGGAAAGCCCTGATTAGAATCGTCTTGACGAGTCTACTTGTGAATAGATACCCATAGAAACCTCTCACTCGCACACCCACTTTAATAATGGAGAGGTTGTAACCTGCCAAGTAGTTCACCAGCCACATGTTAAAGCCGCATGTGATTAACACGGTCAATAATGTAAGTGTATATGGGAGGTATAAAGTGTAGACGCCCCTCTATGCATGAATAGAGGCGCTTAGACCCATAACCCTAGTAATGCCATCTTGGAAAAATACTCTTAGAATTAAACACATTTAAGGCATTTAAGGGAGGAATTAAATGAATTAAAACGCTGGTGAAGAGCTTGACAGAGACTTCGCCACCTCGCGAGGAAGTATACATAGATCTAACTAATGTCCCATTGAAACCTGTAGGGAAGAAAGAGATTAGTCAACTAGAGATCGCATTAATCATTGGAACGCTATATAGACCTGAGATACTCGAGCTCATAAGAGACCCTATCGAGCGCTCTACGTGGATGGATAGTTTAGCAGTCGCTGCTGCAGCCTTTGCTAGGTATAAAGCTGGCATACCCATATCGCAAATAGCTGAAGAGCTCGGTAGATCAGAGGCTAGCATTAGGAGTCACATTTCAGGAAAGACGAAGGCCGGTAAGTTGATTATCGAAACATTTGAAAAAATAAAGTCTGGAGAGCTGAGGCTTATCACACCATTCATAAAGGCCCCTATTGCGGGGGTTGAAGAGGAGCTTAGAACTCTTCGCGAGGAACTTAGTCGCGCCAAAGAGAGAGTTAAGTCTCTAGAAGAGGAGGTCTCTCGTCTTAAGGGTGAAAACGAGTCTTTAAAGACTACACTAGTCGAGAAAGATAGTAGAATCGCCTCGTTAGAGGAAGAGCTTAGAAAGATGAGAGAAGAGCTTGAAAAAGCTCTAAGAGAGAAGGATCAGATTAGCTCGAAATACAACGAGATCTTGGAGAGATTCAGAGAGTTAAAGGAGGTGTTGGAGAAAGCCCTAAGCATAGTCAAAGAGGTATCCTAAAAAGCGCTTTAAAGTTATAGAGGATCTTCGCTTTAACAAACTCCACTTCTACACCTTTTATCATCGCTATGTATTCGATCACCTTTTTAATGGATTCCGGCGTCATTTTTAACCCTCGATATTCGTATGGGGCGTCACTCTCGCTCAAAACATGCTCTAGATCTGCTTTTTCAACTACAGCTCTGTGCTTCTCTTGAATCTCCACTGCTGGATTTATTCCAATGTAGTAACCAATAGAGGTCAAGTCGTTTAGAAGCTCTAGAGGACCTGTATACCAGTGAAAGTAAGCTCGGCCTACGTCATATTTGACCAGAAGTTCAAAGACCTCTCTCCAAGCTCCTGCCGCGTGTATATTTAAAACTAAGTTGTACTCCTTAGCAAATTCTAGAAACACCTTGAAAACCTCTATCTGAGCGTTGAGCGTCTCCGCTTTGAACCTCTTGTCCAGCCCCACCTCCCCGAGACACCCTATCTTCGCTTCCGCTACCTTCTCGTTGAGAAACCTCATTACCTCTCTTGGAGAGACCTCGTGTGCAAGCCAAGGATGAACCCCTACGCATGGCACTATATTCACGCTCCTAGTGTTGATCGAGAGTGTTTTTCTAGATGACACCAAGTCGTCTGATACACAAACCGCCACTATGTCTCCTCTTATGTATGGGGATAGATCATCGAGTTCTGCGCAGTGAACATGCGCATCTACGTACATTTCAAGCACCCCTATCATGGTTATAGCTTAGCCCTTGCAAGCTCACCATTACACTCTAAATCATGGCTATTGATAAGGTTTACGAGGTTGTTAGCGTGTAAACATGGAATGTCGAGGTTTACAAATAGGAGGGTTTTCATTCTACCAGCAATGTCTACTAGCTTATCCACACATTTGTATGCTTCTAGCCTCTCACAGGAGTGTGGAGTTCTCGACACGACATACACGTGATCGAAGCAGTGATCAACGTAGCAGTGCTCGAGAACGATGCAGTAGTTTTCTCCAGGAGGGAGGAGCCAAAGTGTGTGCTTCTTGCTCCCCCACACATAGACCTGGAACTCTACGCCTGTGCAGATCACACATGTCGCGGGGGTGTGTGTAAACACCACACCTACGTTTGAAGCCGTATTCAACTTGATTAGCTTCTCGTTTACAACATCTACTTGAATATCGTAGCAACTTATAGCACGTTCAATATCACACCTATACACATGCATGTCGCAGTACCCTAAAGAGGGTCTTACTAAAGCTCGTTAGACATGAAATATAAGCGTGTTAGATGCTAATAACTGCTGAGGACTACCGCTCGATGATGATTTTGCCGAAGCCGGATTAATGAAGAATCTCCCGAAGACTGAGGAGTAGTGTATGCCGAGGCTATTCATGGTTGTACTAGACTACGACCAGACCATTGTTGATAACACCCCAGATTTTTATGAAGCTTTTTGTGCTACCTTACGCCACTATAACCACCCATGCATCCCCTTCGACGAGTTCACTAGCCTATTAGTATCGAACAACCTTCAACATGCAATACCAGAAGGCGTATCTCCTGAAGAGTTTTTCAAGGTATTTAGGCGATCATATGTATCACGACACTCCTGGCCGCGACCCGGAGTCAAAGAGTTCTTAGCCCTTCTTAAAACGTTTAATGTTAAAGTCGTGATTATCTCTGGAAGAGAGACGTCTAAGAGATATGTACTTTTCGACCTCGAGCGACATGGGCTAGTAGACTACGTAGATGACGTTTTAACCTTTGAAGACCTGGTATTGCTGGGTTTTAAAGAAAGCTTCTTATTCGACAAGTCTCAGCTAATCAATTACGCAAAACAGAAATATGGAGTAGCAGGAGAAGTAATTTGTATTGGTGATTACATAACAGACTACCTAAGTTGCATAAAAGCTGGTGGAATCTTTATTGGGGTCAATAAATACGTTGAGAGGAATAGGTATCTAGAGAGAGCTGGCGTGAAATTTCTCGCGAAAGACTTCTACGAAGTCGCCTTGATAGTTTCTAGCCTAGGGCTGTTTAGCTAGGAAGAGACTGCAATGTACTTCCCGTTGTTGTCTATGTAGACCTCACCTTTCTCTATAAGGGTATTTAGCGCCCTCCTGATCTTATCCTCGCTCGCCACCCCTGAGAGGACTTGGTGTATTTCCTTAATGCTCATTGACTTTATAGATAGAAGATCTTTTATGATCTCTACGAGCTCATCGTCGTTTGGCGCAGTGACCAAGACCACGTCGCTATCTTCATGGATTTTTTTAAGCCTTATACGTTTTGCAAGTTCTCGAATCTCTTCGGGTGTTAAGCTTGAATTGGATTTCACGTTAAGCACCCCCTAATTGATAATAATACTCTTGAGCTTTAAATTTAAACAAAATTTAAACGGGGCTGTGTTTTGAGAGTAAACGTGCTCTTTTACTACGAAAAGAGCGTTCGCTATAGTATAAATGCGCTCGTCGCATCTATCGATATGATTGAAGGGGTGCGAGTTCACTTATTGAAGAACTGGCCTGAGTTAGCTGAGACAGCAAAACTGATCATTGATAGAAATGAGCTCTGCGTTGCCGCTTTTAGCTTGTTGACAACAATGCTCGTTAAACATGGCTATGAGAGAATTCGGTCAATGGTAGACACGCTCAAGAGGCTTGGATGTATAACGATCGCTGGAGGCCCGCACCCCTCAGGAGACCCTATTGGGACCCTTACAAGCCTTGGTTTTGACTACGTCTTCATAGGCGAGGCCGAAAAGACGCTTAGAAGATTTCTTGAAAGTTTAATCAACGGGGAAGACCCTAGGAGACTTAGAGGGATCGCATTTATAGATGAACACGGCCGCTTTGTCTATGGAGGGAAAGAAGACCCTATAAACCTAGATGACTACGAGCCCTTTCCACACTGGAGGGGGATCGTAAATCCAGTTGAGATTACTCGAGGTTGTCCATATGGTTGCTTTTATTGCCAGGTTTCCTATTTACATGGTTTTAGGTACAGGCATAGAAGTCCTGAGAATGTCGCTCGCATCATAGAGCGCGTATTCAAGCTGGGTGTTAAAGACTATAGGTTTATATCTCCAGATAGCCTCGCTTACGGCTCTACTCATGCTTCGCGAGAAGTCAACATCGAGGCTCTCGAAGATCTCCTTTCAAGGATCCACACGATAGCTGTGAAACACTCTGGACGAATATTCCTAGGGAGCTTCCCCAGCGAGGTTCGACCAGAACATGTCACACGAGAGTCTTTAACCGTGTTAAAAAAGTATGTATCAAACAGAACGCTAATTATTGGCGCTCAATCTGGTAGTGAGCGCGTGCTTAAACTCATTAAACGCGGACACAGCGTAGAAGATGTCATATCAGCCGTGGAGCTAGCAGTTCAATACGGATTCACACCTCATGTAGACTTCATATTTGGAATACCAGATGAGACTGAAGAGGACATGTACAACTCGTTGAACCTCATCAAGAAGCTCATCGAAATGGGGGCTAGGATCCATCTTCACCACTTCATACCTCTACCTGGGTCGCCACTAGGCCTTAGAAAGCCCTCAAATATACCACCCAAGATCAAGAAGGATCTTTGGAAAATCGTCGGTGCTGGGAAAGGATACGGATACTGGGTTGAACAAGAGGTGTTGGCGTGGAAGATCGTTGAGCTTCACGAGAAAGGGGTTATTATGCCGAGACGGTCCAAAGCGCCCGGATTCATCACGTACTCAGCCTGGGGTTCAGGGTCATCCCAGTAAAATTAACTACTCTAAGGGGGTAATTATTGCTCTATGAATAGTTCCCCCGGTACTCGCAAATACTATCTATTTAAAAATGCTCCTCCTAGAGATCTTATCTTTTCTGCTGAAATACGTATGTGAAAAGGTGTGGGCAATGGATCGGGTCGTAGAAGCCTCCTTCATAGCACCTATTGATATATTGGCAGGTGATACAGGGTATCTCGAGGATTTCATTAAATGTCTCAACCGGGTCAAGAACTATGTTTAGTTCGTCGAGGATTTTACTCGCTACTTCACGATTTAATTGGACTATATACGTCCTTCTCTTATTATGAACGGCTGGCTTCCTAATGACAAGGTTCATTTTCTCCAACTTATACAGAGACTTTGTAACAGCATTAGCGTCTAGACCGGTCAATTTGGGGATGTCGTTTTGATACACTTGATCTTTCTGCTTCCAAAGCCACCTAAGTATGGCTATATCAGTTTTATTCAATGACTTCATAGGCTATACCTACTAGTCGTTATTAAAATCTCGGTAGACTCTTTAAAGACAGTCCATAATAACTTTTATTTAAAAAGGGTTTCAACCGATTGGACTATTAAGCTCTCAACTTGAAGTATTGGATGTTAAATGAAAACTTCTATATCAAGGAGCTTTATGAGTGTATCGTATGAGCTCCTTATTGCGACATCTGTCTGGCCTATTACAGAACCTACTTCGACTTGATTCTTCCTGTTGTTCAGTAATATACCTGCTAGATACACTGCAGCTGCCGCGAGGCTCGCTGGGCTTTTACCACTAATTTGGCTCTTATCAACATTGCTTAATAGCTCGCTCGCGAGCGCGGGTATCTCAGGCGGCATTTTAAGTTGGCCTGCTATGTAGTTCACGTAGTATCTAGGCTCGAAGGCTTCAGGAGAGACCTTTATGTCGCCATAGACCTCTCTAATTTTCCTCACCCCCTCCCACAGGTCGCTCTCCTTTATACCTAGCTCTTTCGCAAACACTCTCGCTGGGCGTGGAACCCCGCAGACTTTATATGCTAGGTATAGCGACGCCACTACTATTTTCTTCAATGTCTGCTCTTTGACATTGAGGTCTTTAGATACGCTTCTTAAAATCTTCGCCGCGGTCTCTGCTACAGACTTGGGTGGTTTAACCTGTTTTATCAACTCGTTAAGATCTCGTAACGCCTTGACAACCTTTTTGTCTTCCTTGTCGACGCGAGCGTCAATGTTTCTAGCGACCCACGTCCTCCCCTCTTTAATGTGTCTCCTAAGGTTCCCTGAAATCTCCGTACTACCTACACCATGATCGTGCACTCTTTGAGTGAAGGCGCCACTATACCTCACTCTTTCCCCTTCTTTATCAATAGACTCTGCTCCCATGTACACAGGCTTGTCCTCTAAGACCGTGCCACAATTTGGACAGACGTAGGCCTGTAGTTCATAATCGAACAAGACATATGCGCTCTTACAGAAGTGGCATTGAAGGCTCATACAACAACACCACTACTTCTTTTCTCTACCTCTACGTGGAATGTAGTATAGTCTCTCACGTCGAGATGATAGTAAGAGGCCTAAGTCTGGATTATCTAACTTCACAACTATTCGAGGATCTGAAACTTTACCAATAACATCCACCACTCGACCTACACGTCGACTAGAACTATCAAACACCACTAAACCCACGACTTTTAACACGTCTGATATGTAGGGCTTAACAACGAGGTATCCTTCCTTCACCGAGTGCTCTGCAAATCCCAAAAGCCTCACAAAATCACCCTTGATTCTTCAAGAGTCGATTATTGTGTTACACTACCTCTTTAAGTAATAAGAGAGGTATCATCAACCCCATCAGAGCCGCGGATAGCGAATATAATGATATTTAAACGATTATTCAAAAAATCATATAATACAGATATAGTGTAGCTGTTTGGTTTTACCGTTTGTTTCTCTAGAGGAGATAAGCTTACCCAGGTATAGTCCAATACTCACATCCATTAAAACGACTACAAGTACTCTATGTTGCTCACCTTGATCTCTTTAGAGAGATCATCTATAAGCTCCTTCGTCCTCCTATCCAGTTCCTGTGGATCGTTAGCGTAGATCACTACTGAGATCTCTACAGGCTTCTTCGCATGTGTTTTAAGATAGGCCCATCGATACTTGCTTCTTAGTTTCTCTAGTACATGGTCGACCTCGGCCTCGATCATGTGTTGTGTTTTAATGTGGAGTTTTCTCGAGACTAGATTTGATTGTCTTGATAATATATTCACAACGTGATCTTCGAATATAGCCTTCATTTCGACTGGTACACCAGGCAATATGAATATGTTTTTATCGCCTAGCACGATGTGGACTCCTGGTGATATTCCAACCCTATTATACAGGGGTCTTGAACCCCGAGGCAAGTAAGCAGCCTTCAAATACCGAGCTTCAACTTGGCCCACCTTAGATCTTATCATGTCTAGCGCTTCCTCGGAGAGAACTAAGGGGGCTCCAAGGGCCTCTGAAACCCCCTGAAGGGTTATGTCATCACTAGTGAATCCCAGGCCTCCCGTTGTGATCACGACGTCTCCTACTTCTAAGCAACTTGTGAGAGCCCACTTGATCTCGCCTAGCTCGTCTGGGACTACAATTATCCTTTTGACGTCGAATCCGAGTTCGACTAGTCGCGAGGCGATCCAGCTAGAGTTCGTGTCTTGAACGACCCCCTTGACAAGCTCTGTTCCGATGGAGACTATACATGCAGATTTATACTTCAATAGCGCTCACCAGGAGACTTTATGTTCAATCGCCACAACTTCCTGACCCTTTCAACACCATCAATTTCAACGATAAAATCAGCCACAGGCTGTGGAACCAGACTCATCCAGTTGCCTCCTTCCACCATCAACCTCCTTACAATTGTGCCGCTTACACCTTCTAATATAGGTGTCGTTCTAACTTTGATCCCATAAACGCTGAATAGTTCTCGAACAAACTCGTTGTTGCTAAAGACGACCTCTACTCTTGGAATATAGCTTAAGACGTGACGAGGCCATAGGTAGTTATTTGGCACATTATCTACAGGCACTACATAGGCCCTTTCATATAGATCTCCAAGCCCCCTCTTGATCATCTCGACGCGCTCACCAGCAGTAAAGGGGTTTTCAACTGTGTAGTTAAACTGCGCCGCAGCAACGACCACCACCACCTCTTCGAATTCTTCGAGAATATGCTTTACAGCGTGTAGATGTCCATTGTGAAAAGGCTGAAACCTACCAATTAATGCAGCTCGAACAGGCCTCACGTGAGATCCCCCCAACACTTTGAGTAATATTCAACTCGCACCTCAATTACTTATGGAGTTTAGAAAGCAATACATATCAGCTCTGTGCAAACGCACTCAATAGCATCACTATGTAGAGTGGTCACCCGACATAGAGTTCTAAGCGCTATGTTTAACGACTTAGCAGTCATGTTTTTGGCCGTGGCTACGTGCCATTCACCCAAGAGCTGCTTTCCACCCTCAGGCTTCTCACAGCGCGGCGCTGAGCCGCGCACTACTGTCCAGCCGCAGGTCTTAGAACCCGGCGCCCACCATGTAGTTGCTGGTTACTTAGCGAGCTTGTAAGCTTTTCGAGCGCTTCACAGCCCTGGAAGGGCTCAAGTAACCCCGACCCACCTTGTCGATGGAAACTGCCCTAAACCTATAAGGTGAGTAACCTTCATGAACAACGAGGTTTGCGGTAGGGTCTTCCTGCACTTCTAATAGCCCCCGTTTAGATCTATTTGAGCTATACGAAGATTTGATGTCTTAGTCTATGTATGTTTGAATTGCTTGCTAAGTTCCTCCCCTATTAGGTATATGGTCTTGAGCTTACTCACTTTTTTATCAACTATAATTCTCCCTTTCATGAAGATGTTACGTGGGTAGATCTTGTCTGGCTCTACAATTGGGTTTAGACCTAGCTTCTCGCAGACTTTGACGATATCCTCCAAGCGGGGGTTTGGAATGGCAAGTCGCCTCGGAACCCTACGACCTTCTCTTCTGCTTAAGGTGAGGTCGAAGTAGGCTGGATATATAACTACGCGTTTGCCTCTATTTTCTCTGCTCAATGTATCACATTAGAGGTCGATTTTAGCTATCGCTGGATTAACACTCCATTTAATACTCCATCTTGACCTGGTCTTGATGTTATCTTAACAAGCCCCAGCTCGGTCTTCACAATACTGCCTTTAGAGATGATCTTGAATTTTGCATATTGTGGGTTCTCAGGAGTTTCTACAACATCAAGAACTTTGACCTTTCTAGTGGTGCCATCGGGAAGCGAGACGTTGACGTATGTTGTTGCCTTAAGTCTAACCTTATAGTTGCCACCCATCACTCGCTCAACTTTTCTCTCCTCCTCGCTAGATAGAGTTGTTTTCGTTGGAGGCGAGCCTAGCTCGTATTTCCTCTTCTTCCTGTGCCTTCCCTTTAAACCCCCACTTGGTTTTTTCAAATCGTTGCCCTGGTAGTAAGACACGGCTTGAGCACCAGCGTTTAAACAATAATTATGGGGTTTTAAATAGCTGTGAGTGGTGCTTTTTAGAGCGCTTACTACTAGATGTGGGTGTTTTTAAGTTGTCAAGAGCAGTAGTAGAATCTCTAATAGTCCCGCTTGGAAACTGGTTGCTAAAACCAATTTACAAACTCTACGAGAGGTGGCTCTGGTTACAGATAAAGAACGGTCCTTTCCCAAAACACGTAGGGATCATCCCAGATGGCAACAGGAGGTGGGCTCGGGAAAGAGGGCTTAACCCTACTAGTGGGCATTACTATGGATACATAAAAATGAAGGAGGTTTTGAAGTGGATCTGGGAGCTTAGAATACCTTATGTTACCTTATTTGCCATGAGCACGGAAAACTGTCTACATAGAAGCCCTGAGGAGAAGAGCAACCTGTTTAAGCTGATCAAGGCGGGGCTTGAAGAACTAATGAACCTAGAAGAAGTGTACAAGAATAAAGTGAAGATCTTAGTAGTCGGCAATCTCAGCCTCGTTCCAGAAGATCTGAGAAAAACCGCCGAAGAGCTGATCAATGCAACCTCTACACATGACAGATACGTTCTAACCATAGCTCTATGCTATGGCGGACGTCAAGAGATTATTGAAGCTGTTAAAAAGCTAACAAGAGACGTTGCTCTAGGGCTAGTTAAACCAGACGAGATCACTGAAGAGGTCTTCATCAAATACCTGCCCACGGGGATCATCCCTGACCTTGACTTGATCATAAGAACTAGCGGAGAGGAGCGAATAAGCAACTTCCTCCTATGGCACTCCGCATACAGTGAACTCTACTTCTGTGATGTGTATTGGCCTGAATTTAGGAAAATAGACTTTTGGAGAGCGATTAGGAGCTATCAAAAACGTGAAAGGAGATTTGGTCGCTAACTCTCTTCAAGGTCTTCAAGGTTACCATAAATAATCTTTAGCTCCTCTAAACTCAACCTCTTCTTCTTCCTTGACTCTACCTCCTTAGACACCTGAGACTTCTTCTCAATCAAATACCTTGTTATCTTGCTTCTCTCTATCATTTTCTGTATCTCTTGATACTCCCTATGGAGCGCGTTGAGTCTAGATATTTTTAGTGCTAACTCATTATTGTACTCTTCAAGTTGTTTTCTCAGCTCGACCAGAGAGCTTTTAACACCTTTATACTTCTCGATTAACTCATTTAATCTCTTCTTGAGCTCGTTGATAGTCTCGGTCTTCGCTTTAATTAGTCCCCTTAGTTTATCTCTTCTCTCAGTAAGCTCTGCTACTTTCGACTTGGTTGAAATGTATAGTGCTCTTAGCTCTAGTACTTCTTCCTTCTTCTCTCTAATCGTCATTGCTTTATTTAAGAGAAGCGTGTAGGCTTTAAGTCTCTTAATTAGCTCGTTCTCCTGTTCTGGGGTTAAAACGCTTGTTTGTATTTTCCACTCTATCTCATCTATCTTTTGTTTTATGAGACTAATGGGGATTTTAACCTCTCTTGATAGACCTTCGATCTCAGCTTTTTTACTCGCTAATAGCTCTCTAATGGCTTTTAATTGAAGGATCTCACTTCTCCTCGCTTCAACTATACTCTTATACTCTTCTATGAGTTTTTTACGCTCTTCTCTAACCTCCGCTATCGCCTTCTTTAAGCTTCTTATCTCTTTAAGTAGATTATCCCGTTCATTTCTCACTTTATTGAGCTGATCTGCTAAACGGATCTTCTCCTCCTTAAGGTTCTTTACCGCTTCTCTAGTGTTCACTATTTCCTGAGAGACCTCCTCTGCTCTACGAATTAACTCATCGACGCTTATATCACTACTCAATGCTGCTTCCCTGAATGCCTTAATATCACTCTCACATCTACCGCGATTGCTCCTTGCTGATATGCGATAACAGGGTTTAAGTCTACCGCCTCTATCTCTTCGTTCTCAGCTAGCAACTTTGACGTCTTCACTATTATGTCTGCTAGTGCGTATTTATCTACAGGGGGCTGTCCACGGTAGCCGTTCAATATAGCTGAAGACCTTATCTCGTTGATCATCTCGAGAGCGTCTTCAATAGTGATGGGGTATATCCTGAACGAGACATCTCGCATTACTTCTACAAATATGCCTCCAAGGCCAAACATCACAGTAGGGCCAAAAACATCGTCTCTAATCCCGCCCACAATAACCTCCAGCCCTGGTGGCGCCATTCTGTAAATTATGACCCCCTCTATGCGAGCGCCAGGTGCTCGATTTGAGACGTTCTCAAGGATCTCTTTAACTGCGTTGTAAGCTTCCTCCCTACTATTAATAAACAACTTCACGCCTCCAACATCGCTTTTATGAGTAATGTCTGGAGAAACTATTTTTGCAACTAGTGGATAGCCTACTTTATCTGCATAGTCACGTGCCTCTTCAGGGGTTTTTACAAGAACCGCCCTAGGTGTGGGGATTCCATAGTAGTTTGCAATGCTATATGCCTCATGCTCGAGTAGCTTAAACCTACCCTCCGATATAGCTCTACTAATGATCTCTCGAGGGCTCATAGTGGTCACTTCAAGTGTCTACTTATGTATAAGCTATAGGTTCGTAGGGCTTTTAAAGCTCTAGCTAACCTCTCTGGCGACTCAAACACCGTCACTCCTCTCTCTTGAAGCTTCTTAGACGTCTCTATCGAGTATTCACTACCAATAGTTAAGGCGAGGACCGGCTTGCCACTCTCTTCCTTGATCTTCGCAATGTAATCAACAAACACACCTTTGATGCCTGGAACCTGTGGGAGAGCGACTACCACGATTGCATCTACGTCACTTCTCTTTGACAAGACTTCTAGGACTCTAACGTATCTTTCATCATCAGTGTCGCCCGTCAAGTCGATTGGATTGTCTACTATACAGTGCGGTGGTAGCATACTACGAAGCTTCTCTCTGAGGTCTGGAGGTGTTAATGGAACTTCGAAACCTACACTAGTAAGAGCGTCTGTTAGCATTACTCCAACGCCTCCAGCGTCTGTGACAATGTAGACTCTATCCCCTTTCATTAGAGGCTGATCTAGAAAGACTCTTACAACATCCATCATCTCATCAAAACTATCAACTTCAATAATGCCTGCTTGCTTAAACGCCGCTTTATATACCGAGTAATCGCCAGCTAAGGCGGCTGTGTGGCTGGCTGCCGCTCTACTACCCCTACCCGTCTTTCCAGCTTTGTACACTACAATAGGCTTCTTCATAGATACCTTCTTAGCCACCTCTATAAAGAGCCTTCCACGCGACGGCTTCAAGCCCTCTATATACATCAGTATCACTCTCGTCTTATCATCGTCGCCTAAGAACTCTAAGAGGTCTACATCGTCGACATCTACTTTATTTCCATAACTAATAGCCCTAGAAACGCCTATACCATGATAAGCCATCCAATCCATAAGAGCTGTTGCAAACGCCCCGCTCTGACTAATGAAAGCCACGTGGCCTTTAGGCGGCTTTCTCATTTTAGTCGTGAAGAAGGTGTCTACTCCGCTCCAATTGTCAAATATGCCTATGCAATTAGGCCCGATTATCCTCATACCGTACTCTCTGGCGATCTTTACAATCCTATCCTCTAGCTCTGCCCCTTCCTTAGTTCCAGTCTCTCTAAAGCCGCCGCTAATGATTACAACTGCTCTATTACCCTTCTCGCCAAGTTCTATGAGAGCCTCTGGTACTGAAGGTGCTGGTATAGCGATGACGGCGAGATCTGGAGGCTCTGGGATGTCTCTGATTTTCCGGTAGCACTTAAGGCCCAGGATCTCGTCGTAGTTCGGGTTTACAGGATATATTCTACCTTTAAACTTAGCAATGAAGTTCTCTAGAATAGCTCTCCCCACCTTACCCTCTTTAGGCGTCGCACCTATTATCGCAACGCTCTGTGGGTTAAAGAACTTGGAAAGCGACACCAAGGCTCTTCCCAAAGCTTTAAAAGTGTTTCGAATTATTAAGTGTTAGTGTAGCATCCATGCACCAGTGTGGTGATTCAACGTGGTCTCGTATCTTGAGCTATTTGTAACGTTCCTGAAGATCGGCTTTATAATGTTTGGTGGTGGTTACGGAGGTGTTGGTATAATGTACAAAGAGCTCGTCGAGGAGAAGGGCTGGATTAGTGAAGAAGAGTTTCTCGCTATCGTTGGGATCGCTGAGAGCACTCCAGGCCCTATAGCGATTAATGCTGCAACTTGGATCGGGTACGAGTTGAAGGGTATTTTGGGTTCTATCATTGCGACGTTGGCTGTGATTATACCGCCCTACGTGGTTATTCTTGGAGTAGTTATGGCGCTGAGACCTTTCATGGAGCATTACATCGCAAAAGCTATTTTTCGTGGAATAAACGCTGCTGTGTTAGCTTTAATTCTCTACGCGTTTCTAAAACTATCATATAGCATGTTGTTTAAAGCAGGGTCTCTAGATCTTTTAACAGTGGGGCTATTCATGATAGCCGCGGCCTTCATCTTGGTAGCGCGCGCCAGCCCGGTAATAATTATAGCACTCTCCGCGATTCTCAGCCTTCTATTAAGTCTTGTACTCGGCATTTAACTACATAGAACGTGTTTTTATTTTCACGTTACATACGCTCTCCCGGGGTGTGGATGAGCTATAGCGAAGATCTTCTCAATAGGCTTATTGAGAGGGGGGTGGCGCTCGGCGCTGACTACGTTGAAGCGAGATATCAAGAGGATCGCGGATTCACTATAGCTTTACTAAATGGAAGGCTTACAAGCGTGCAGCTTTATAGAGTGAGAGGTATCGGGGTTAGAGTCTTAGTTAATGGCTCTCTAGGGTTTGCTGCTTCTAACAGCTTAGAAGTCGAGGACCTGTTCAAAACCGTAGATAACGCATTTACGAGGGCTAAAGTAGCAAGTAAGCTTAGAAAAAGCCCCATAGAGTTTTCAGAGGAGAAACTGGGGCGTTCAAAGTACAGAGTTGTAGAGAAGAAGCCGCTAGTAGACTTCAAGGTAGAAGACGCTGTTAGCTTTCTCACAGAGGTGTATAAAGCTGTAGCTGGCGAAATCAAGGATGCTAAATTGGCATCATTAGTTGAAGTACTCAAAGTGCATCTGCAGGATAAGGTGGTCATGACCTCTGATGGAGGCTATGTCGAGTCCTACATACCTAGGCTGTATGTACTTGCATCTTCCACTCTCTTATACCAAAACAGGTCGTTACAAAGGCGTAGAGAGTTCGGAGCAACTGGAGGTGTTGAGTTGCTAGATGAGTGGAAAGTAGCGAGCACTGTTTTAGACGAGTTGAAGCGCCTAGAAAAGGTGTTAACAAAAGGTGTTAGCCCGCCAAGCGATAAGGTAGACATCGTGCTAGGACCGGAAGTCGTGGGCTTAATAGTACACGAGTCTGCAGGACACCCCATGGAGGCTGATAGAATACTTGGTAGAGAGGCTGCGCAAGCTGGTGAGTCGTACGTTAAACCAGAAATGATTGGGGTCTTTCGCGTTGGCAATCAATATGCAACCGTAATAGAGGACCCCACAATACCGGGGAGTTATGGCTACTACCTCTATGACGACGAGTGCGTTAGAGCTAGACCTAGATACCTCTATAGAGAGGGTTTAATATACGAACCTCTACACAATAGACATACAGCCAGAATATTCGGGGTAAAGAGCAATGGAGCTGCGAGAGCTATGAATTACGCATCAGAGCCTATTATCAGGATGAGTAATACCTACCTAGAGCCTGGAAACATGAATTTCGAAGAGCTGATCGAAGACATAGAGCTGGGGGTTTACGTGAAGTCATACATGGAATGGAACATTGATGATGCACGTTGGAACCAGAGATACGTTGGGCTCGAGGCATACTTAATTCGTAATGGAGAGCTCGCAGAGCCCGTGTTAAACCCTGTGCTCGAGTTTACAACAGGCTGGTTTTACAGCAACATCGTTGGTAAAGACAAAAACTTAGAGTTCTACCCCGGCACGTGTGGAAAAGGCGAGCCTTCTCAAGGAGTCCCGGTCTGGTTTGGTGGCCCAAATGTTAGACTTAGTAAACTAAAGGTGGGTGTTCTGAGATGAGCGAGCTCGCCCAGTTAATCATGAAAACCCTCACCGGCAAGTACGACGAGGTGTCAGTTCTCGTTGTTAAAAAGGAAAGCGCGATGACTAAGCTGTGGAACACGGAGCCCTCTATTACCCAGTCTTGGTCAGAGACGCATATACACCTAAGGCTTACAAAGTCTAGAAGACTGTGGGTACTTAGCTTCGAGACTAGAGACCCTCTATCTATAATCAAAGACTCTGAGAGTCTACTAAGTCTAGTTGATAGGGTCGAGGAGGCACAGCTATACTCCCCACTCCCTGAGCCCGGGAAGTGTAGCCCTATAGAAGAGGCGTACGACTCGAAAATAGAGTCCTTCATGGATAATCCAGTAGAACTCCTCGAGCAGATGATAAACGCCGCAATGGCGCAAGGCGTAGATAGAGTTGCCGGTACACTAACGCTCTCTAAGATTACCATCACCCTTGTTAGTAGCAATGGATTTGAATGTAGTGAGGTAAAATCGCAAGTAGAGGCCTACGCGAGGGCCTTTAAAGGCGAAATTAGCGGCCACTGGGCTCACGGCTCCACAAGACTAGACCTTAAGGCTATAGAGGACGTGGGAAGGAGGGCTGGCTACTACGCTACACTAACGAAAACGAAGGTTGATATATCGCCAGGTGAGTACAATGTAGCAATATCCCCACTAGTAGTTGGCAACTTGTTCAACTACCTCGCCTACATGGCCTCTGCATTACAAATGCTCATGGGCTTCTCTGTCTTCTTAAAGTACCCACCAGACGTGAGAATAGGCTCTGAACTACTAACCCTGATCGATAAACCAAGAGATCCAACGCTACCAGGTGTGAGGGGGTTTGACGACGAGGGCATCGAGACTTTTAATAAACCGATCATAGAGAAAGGAGTGGTGAGGAGCATACTGCACAATAGCGCGACAGCCGCAAAGCTCGGTGCAAAAACCACTGGAAATGCTGGTTGGATCCTTCCAACCCCGTGGAACCTTGAAATCGCAGAAGGCGATGTAAAAGAGGAGGAAATAGCACAGCTAGTTAAAGATGGCTTAATCATCACTAACAACTGGTATACGAGATTACAAAACTACTACGAAGGCTATTTCTCAACTGTATCTAGAGACGTAGCGTTGCTAGTTAAAAATGGTGAGGTTGTAGGACACGTTGGTAGAGTGAGGATAGCTACAAGCTATCCAAGACTTCTTTCGAGCCTAATAGGTGTTGCAAAGAGAAGATATGACGTTTCATGGTGGGAAGTAAGAATACCGACAAGAGCGCCTTTCATGATCTTCGAAAAAGTGAACATTACTAAACCCGAAGTATAAGTACACAGAACTGACTCTAATTACGCCTCCAAAGCTTTTTAAAAACTGCGAGATCTTATATAGTAATACCTCCTCCTAGTTAAGGTTAACTACTCAACTAAGACTACATTAATGGGCTGTGATGGCCGTGTTTGTTGCGTTGATTGTTGAGCTTGTTGTAGTCCAATTAGTGGAGATAACGGCATGGCCTCTAAGGCCTCTATTTTATCGAGATGTTTCTTGATGTTCTCTTTTTCCCTAATGAATACTTCTATGCTCTTCTTCATGATATCTAAGGCAACTACATATGCCGCTTCGTTGACCTCGCCAGCTAGATAGCCAGTCTTTAGAGCACCGATAGACTTCTCAACTTCGGCTATTTGTTCTTCTACCTCGTGAAGCCTTTTCCTTAACATGTCTTTAACTTCTTTTGCCTTAGTTTTCACCGAAGTGAGCTCTTCTTCGAGTCTCTTCTTTAGTGACTCATATACGTGACTTGCAATCTCTTTCTTTGAGTATAGCTCCTCGAGCGAGGCCAATCTGCTTTTTACATTCTTTAACCTGGTCTCTACAATGAGCGCCTCATGTTCATACTCTGGGAGCATAGTTATTCCTTCACTTGAGATTCTAATCCTCTCTATCGGCACCTCTTTATACTCAAAATCATCAATGTTTATTTCAAGCGACTTGATTCTTCCATCTACATCACTATAGTAGCTCACTATATGGCCGATCTTCCTCCCATACGGATCGAAGATCGGCTTACCTAGACACTCGTTGATGGTTTCGATAGTTGTACACATATAGCTCACCAGTTGCTGTATCCCACTAGGACGCCTTAAAAACCATCAGAAGCCTGGCACCTGTCATCGCCCCTCACGGGACTACACGCTTTTAACCATCATCATTCTCACTACCAACTACGCAGTCCAGCCCTTTAAAACCAATTCTACACGAAGATATACATTGGGGTTTAAAATGAACAGTGAGACGCTGGCTAGAATATCCCAGGTTCTAGAGCCCATAATAGCCGCGCTCTCGAGGTTAAAAGGTGCTGGTTATTGGTTATTCATAGCTGGATTAGCCATACTAGGGATAGTTGGGCTTATACTCCTAGCTAAACTAATAGTCATGGTTATAAGGATCGTTCCGAACCTGACTGTCGGTCAATTTGTGAAGCTTTTGATATTAACAGCTGTAATACTAATCATCGCTGGACTACTCATTTAAGCGCATTTGGGCAAGAAGGCTTTAATACGCATCTCCATAAAAACTAGGGTTTTCGTGGAAAGACCGAGAATCCTGGGTAGCGAGGCTTCTCGAGCTCCTCATATATCTCTAGGAGCCTATTATACTTAGCAGTTCTCTCGCCTCTGGCTGGAGCGCCCGTCTTAATGAGCTTTGTAGAAAGCCCAACAGCTATATCTGCGATGCTCGTGTCTTCAGTTTCTCCACTTCGGTGACTAACTATAGCCCTCATATTGTTCTCGTGTGTAGCCTTCACAACGTCTATGGTCTCGGTGAGCGTGCCTATTTGATTAACCTTAACCAGTATCGCACTTGTAGATCCTAGCTCTATGCCCTTCATTAACCTCTTCGGGTTGGTTGTGTAGAGGTCGTCGCCAACGATCAACACTTTGCTTCCGAGGTTTTTTGTGAGCATAGCGTGACCCTCGAAATCCTCTTCGTGTAGGGGGTCTTCGATGCTCACTATTGGATAGTCTCTAACTAACTCCTCGTAAAACGAGATCATGTCATCTCTCGTGAGGATCTTGCCCTCGCCCTCTAACACGTAAACGCCTTGTTCACTTCTATATAGTCTTGAGCTAGCTACGTCAATTGCTAAAGCTATCTGGGTTCCAGGCTGGTACCCAGCTCTCTCTATAGCCTTCACCAGTAAGTCTAAAGCCTCTCTAGTTCTA
>Ga0080004_1099043_pt1 | contig 43106 bp, 39 predicted proteins | sample WasSprMetagenome_FD_69207 | JGI IMG/M metagenome (GOLD analysis project Ga0080004, IMG submission 69207) | Sulfidic aquatic microbial communities from Washburn Spring, Yellowstone National Park, USA - WS (SPADES assembly) (version 2) | ecosystem: Environmental > Aquatic > Thermal springs > Hot...
GGACGTGAAACGTCAAACGTGAAGCGGAAGAGGGCCCACCATAAAGCTAGAAATATCGCAATGCCGAGATGTTTGCTCAGAAAAGCCTTATCCAACATGTCTGTAAGCGTTAACGGTTTAGCGCCTATCAGAACTTTAGGCAGTATAACTTCGCCTATAATCGTATACCGCTTCTCAGCCAAGGCAGTCTCCATGTCCTCCTCCAAAATTTTCTTCGCCTCTGAAAGCTGACGCATTACCTCCTCTTTACACAGGCTTCTGTCAATAAGTTTTAGAACCTCCTCATCTGCTTCTAGGAGTTTTATCGCCAACCATCTGACAGGATATTTGCCTGAAAGCTCTTTATCCTTCTGCACTATAGAGGCAATTTTCAAAATAATGTCGTCAAAAGGTTTTCCATAACTGATTATGAGCTCCCTTCTTTTTTCCTTAGCCTTCGCAGCTTCAACTACAGCGTTTTTAAGCTCTTCCATTCCTATATTTTTAGTCGCAATTGTTGGAACAACAGGGACTCCCAGCAGTTTGGAGAGCTCTTCTACATTTATCTCGTAGCCCAGATCCTTCGCCACGTCCCATTTGTTCAATGCAATTACTATGTTTGCTTCAAGTTCCAGAAGTTGAAGTGTTAAGTAGAGATTCCTCTCAAGGTTAGAGGCGTCAACAATGTCTATTACAATATCGGGTTTCTCTTCAACTATGTAATTTCTCGCTATTAATTCATCTATCGAATGTGCGGTTAAGCTGTATGTCCCGGGCAAGTCGGTAATATGCATTTCTGCCCCTTTATGAACGCATGTCCCCTCCTTCTTCTCCACCGTTTTTCCAGGCCAGTTCCCAACGTGAGCTTTCCCACCTGTTAAATTGTTGAAGATTTGACTTTTGCCGACGTTCGGATTTCCAATTAGCGCAACCCTTATCTTCTCCAAGCTAACTCCCCTCTACTGGATTAACAAAGATTTTCATTGCTAGGCCTCTGCCAAGCGCTATCCTCGAACCCCTAACCATTACTAGTATAGGGCCAGGGGGAGATGAGTGCAAAACCTTCACTCTTGTTCCGTTCGTGAAACCCATTTCAGCCAATCTTCTGGTTAAACCCATACCACCATTAATTTCCACCACAATTGCTTCGCAATTTTCTTGAAGCATTGCAAGCGGAATCGTTTCCGCCATTTTCAAGATTCCCCCTTAACGGAAACGTAAACATTATCACTTTCCGCTTTCCTCAAGCTCAGATTATACCCCTTCAAAAGAAACTCGATTGGGTCTCCAAGTGGAGCCTTCCTGATCATCGTTATTTCTGTACCTTTCACCAATCCCATATCCAACAGTCTTTTTTTAACGGCGCCGGACCCATTAACTCGCGTAATGATGCCTTTTTCTCCGGGCTTCAGTTCGCTTAGCCTCTTCTCCACAGTTTGCATTTTTAGGTTACCCTAAAATTTAGAAAGCTTTAGATTAATTTGAAACTTATCCTAAAAAAGTTCGATGGTCGTTCTGAAGCCTAAAAGTGTTAGGAAATTCCTTCTAGAGCCTAAAAAAGGTTTTCATTAAAGCCTACCACGCCTTTCGCAGTATTCCCTAAACTCTTCAATCCACCTTTTAATGAATTTGGGGCGATCAGTTTCCGTAGCTTGAGTAATAAACTCAACGAATCTTGTGAACTGCAATATTGTTTTCGGGTCAAGCTGATGCTCCAATATGTGGGCATCCCTTGCCGCTACATCATCAGGAACCAAAATTATTTCCAGAAATCTCTTAAAAGTGTCATGCCTTCTCTTCACAGTTTCAGCCGTCACTTTCCCACGAGATGTAAGAGTGACACCGCCATACTTTTCATGAATAACAAGTCCTTGCTCGTGAAGTTTCCTCATCATTTCCACAACCGTGGATGGTTTAACTCCTAAAGCTTTAGAAATGTCCCTTATACGGGCGTAACCCTTCATCTCCACGATTTCATACACGATTCTCAGGTAATCTTCAACTTTCCTAGAGACCGAGATCTTCATAAGGCTTTCCTAATAATGTTCAAATAACCTAATATAAATTCTTCGCTCTTAATCAGGAAGTTTGTTGGTGGCGATAGGGGATAGGGATAGGGAATAGGGATTTGGCTCCCTCTTTTTCACTTTCATTCTTACCTTCATTCTTTTCCAAGCATGCCACCAAAGCCAGAACTTACCCAGGCTATAAAAACCTGTAGCAATTTGACATAACCTGCATTCGACAATCGAACAAGATCAGGATGCGATAGGATGGGCTGATGATAGATGCGAAAGAAATCGTTTCAAATATAATAAGACTTATATGGCTAAAAAACACAAAAAATGGTTAAAGTAACAGAGGGGAAGGAAAGGAACCGAGACCCGTAAGAGACCGGGAAAGAATCTATAGGGAAAAAGGAAAGGCGAAGGGGAAGGAAGATGCGCCGATCCCTGAAAAGCTTGAAAGGGCCTGATCCCGAGAACGATAGTAGGAATGGGAAGGGAAATGAGAATGGGAATGGAAATGGGAATGGAAAAGCCCCAGCTATGGATGCCGGGCTTCTTAGGGAGAGGCTCGAGAGGCTGAAGGATAGGCTTGGAATGGGCTACGAGGTTGGGGTTGAGTGGCTTCCGGGAACCATAAAGTTCAGGGATGGAAGGCGCCTGGAGGAGGAGGTCATAGGCAATACAATCCTTATCTATGCCGAGGATCCGGACCTTGCCTACGGGCTCCTTGCCCACGGCTTCACGGAATGGCTCCTGAACCAGCATACGAAGAGGTACAGGCTTTTGATAAACAAGCTCATAGAGGCCATAGCAAGGCTTTTGGCATCTCCCTAGCCCAAAGCTCCTGAGAGCTTTTCGTCACTCTCAAGAGCTAATGTACTCCTGAAGTCGATAGCATGAGTTCAAATCTCTCCCGGCCCACCACAGATTCTCCTCTTCCTAAATACGTGAATACCATTTATCTCACAGACGTATTCAAAGCCTGCTTCCACAAGCTGGCAGGCTTCTTTTACGGTAGAAGCGACTTTAGGAATATACTCATTGTCCTTAAAGTCGACAAGCTGAGTATAGATTAGCGTGTTGTTGATGCTTTTATGGCAAAGATCCTTATTTGCTCTCAAATCACCTTTGTTATGGTGATTCCATGAAAATAAAGGAAATTGAAGCCATTCCCATCTCGCACCCAATCCCGGAGGAGCATGCATGGAGGCTTGGAGGCCGCCAGCTTCCCGATGGAAGAAGCTATGCCATGGGAGAAAAGGGAGTCAAGGTGGATATGCTGGTCCTGAAGGTCGTCACGGATGAGGGCATCGTAGGATGGGGGGAGGGTTTCGGTGCGAACGTATCGCCTTTGAGGGGAAAGGCTGAGCTGGAGGGGCTGAAGCCACGCTTGGTAGGGTCCGATCCCTTCAAACTCATACATACGCCAAGCGGGGGCTGGGGCATATCGCCCGGCATTAACATCGCCTGCTGGGACATCGTGGGTAAAGCCCTCAAGAAATCCCTTTGCGAGCTCCTTGGTGGTCCCACTGCCACTGAGATCAGGCCCTATGCCAGCGGGGGCATCGACTGGAACTTCCTTAAGGATCCGAAGATCCTCGTAAAGGAGGCGGAGGGATACCTGGAGGAGGGTTTCAGGGCCTTCAAGTTTAGGATTCCCCCTGACGATCGGGCTGTAAGCCTTGTTAAGGCGATCAGGGATGCCTTCGGCGATGACCTTGACCCCATTGTAGAGGCGAACATGCGCTTCAGGACAGCCAAGGCGGCCATACGCATTGCCAGGAAGCTCGAGAAGTACGATCCCCTATGGTTTGAGGAGCCCGTGAGGGCTGAAACGCCGGCGGATATGAGGGCATACCTCGATATTCGCAGGGCTGTGCCGAGCATACCTGTCTCCGGAGGGGAGGGGAAGCCGAGTGCCAGGGATTTCAAGCCATGGATCGATAGCCATGCCTACGATATCGTCCAGCCCGATGCTTCCATAGCAAGCCTGACGGAGGCGAAAAGGGTCGCTTACATGGCTGAGCTCGAGGGGCTTCTCTGCTGCCCCCACAACTGGGGTAACGCCATAGCCAACGCCGCCAACCTGCACTTGGTAGCCTCCATACCAAACCATTATCTTTTGGAATTCCAGAGGACATGGCATTGGAGCTGCCCAGCCTTCCGAGCCCTGGAGGGAACCGAGATCCTTAAGGAGCCCCTGGAGATGAGGGACGGTCTCATACAGGTTCCTAGGAAGCCAGGTCTAGGCATCGAGGTGGACGAGGAAGCCTTAAAGAAGTTTCCTTACAAGGAGGGACCGTATGCGGTTCCTTGGGAGACTCCCGGCATAGGAAAGGCTTAAGGATGAATGGGGATATAGGGAGATGAATAGAAACGATGGAGGTAGGAGTCTTAGGTAGGATAGGATAGGATTCAGAAAGGCTTCGTGGCGGTGGCTTTATGAGGATTAAGGATATGGATTTGATGCCCTCCTTCTATCATGCCCAGTACCTGAGAAAAACCTAGCTTCTATACCAAACCATTATCTCCGGCCTAAGATGAGCTTTGAAAGTCCGGATGGATGCCCCTATGCCCAAGATGCGGAAGGATCGTAAGGCTCGATCCAAAGGATCCTATGAAAAGGAATCCCGTTTCAGACCTTTCCCCTCCAGCGTAGTTCACGAAAATCAGGCTCCCTTGAAGGGGGCTGAGTGTGCTTGGCATTGCCTCTATCAGGAAACGGTTCCGAAGGTTTAGGTAGGTCTTCCATGATAACAACCATAGTTATTTTTTCGAAAAAATAACAATCGCAGTTATCCCCTTTCCTTCGTTTGGTTCAGGGAGCTAAAGGCTTCCAATCCCTCGATCCTTAATCCATACCATACCCATCCATACTCCTTCCATCATGATGGAAAATTTCTGCAGCAGAAATTTTTGGGCAAAAATTTCTGTGGTTGAAATCTTGGAAGGATCGGATTTCAGGGACCTAAGGGACCCTGGAGTATCTAGCCTATCCTAGCCTAGGATCCCCTATAAGGGACCTACCTGAGGAGGCATATTTTGAAAAAAAGATCACCTATTTGGTTAAACTTTCCTCCTCTGAACCAGGGGGAGGGGGGAGGGGCAAAATAGAGCCCCGAAAACCCCATAGATAGAATTAAAAATAAGGGTAAAAATAACCCTCGCTCTTAATCAGGGAGTTTGTTGGTAATGGAAAAAGCCTCCATGCGTTTCATGGGCACCAACAACTTTTATGATTAAGAGCGATAACCCTATTTTTTGGGGCTTTCCCCTAGATCCCTTTTTTGGAGGCTTTAGCTTTCCATGGACTTTCTTGACGCAACCGTGAAAAAAGGGAAGGTCCCTAGGTCCCTTGGACAGAAGCCCATAGGTTTCAAGGGCTTCCTGATGCTATGGAAAATCTTGAGGCTTGTGCAAAAAACGAGAGCGAAGCCCTAGAAGGAAGTATAAGTAATATCAGTATGATATTATTTATACCATTAGTATTATTATACCATCCCTGACCTACCAAAAATCGAAATTGAAATCGAGAGTTAGGATGCCCTAAGGTCCCTAAAGGATCTAAAAAAGAGAAAATAAAAGAAAAGAAAAAGAAAAAGATGGAATTTTGCGGGAGAAGTCTCCATACAAACCGCTAATCGGATTAAGGGACCATGCAAAACGTTCTTCTTTTTGGTTTTCGAAAACCTTTCCTTATTCCTGACTGACTTGCTTAATCCCAAATTTCTTTCTACTTGAAACGATCTTTTGAGTCTATTGGGGATCTACATCATCCGTTTCAAGAGCTTGGGAATATCCTTCCCCCAATTTCCCGTAGCCCCCTCGGGATATGGCTTTTTCACAGAACCATATCCCCCGCTCGGGGGATGAAGCCTGAAGATGGGTTTCAAACCCCGAACCCTTGATATTTTAATCGCCCCGCTTTCGAGGCCTTCCGCCAGCTCCTCGAGGCTTTGAAATCCAAGCCCTTTTATATCCTCCTCTGTTAAGGGCTTGTCACCCCTAAGCCTCCCCCTTTGCCTCAGGAGCTCAACTAGCGTGGCGCGATCTATGATACCATAAGCCACCATGTCCTTGACTTTTTGAAGCATCCCCAAGTATTCGGGAGTTTCTTGGATAAGAACACAGTTGTTCACCTTCCTAAGTCTCAGTCTCTTTAGGGTTTCCTCCACATCAGATGGAGTGTTCGCCATTCCTCTTACGCGCACTACAGCCAATAAGTTCGGCAATCATACCCCCCTGTCAACTACGTTGTCCAATCCTTCGGTGTTACAACCTTGAAGGTTTCCTTAAGGGCGGCAAAGGTTGCGTAAACCATAGAAGCCCTTGTCCTCGTGGATCCGAAGGCCCTTGTCCAGATATCCTTAATCCCAGTAAGCTGGAGGACTGTTTTTACACCTTCGCTCGCCACGAGGCCTAAGCCTCGTGGACCGGGTATCAGCTCGATTATTACGCTTCCGCACTTTCCCCTCACCTTGAAGGGGAGGCTGTGGGGTTGGTCGCAGGCACACTCCCTTGACCCGCAACCTCGTCTGACAGGGGTTATGTTGAGCTTGGCATCGAGGGTTGCCTTCTCTATGGCATTTCTCCACTGCTTGGCCTTCCCGGAGCCGAGACCGATCCAACCATTCCTGTTTCCTATGGCAACGATGGCCCTAAAACGTCCCTTCTCTCCTGCATCCGTCTGCTTCTGAACGAGACCCGTATCGAGGACTTCAACCTCCAGCCCAGGGAGAAGGATGTCCACGATCTCCGGCTCCACGATCCTGTATCCCTGTGTGAAAATGTCCTCTATGGAAGTGATCCTTCCCTCTTGTACGAGTTTTCCAAGGCTTGTCCTTGGAATCCATCCTTTCTCTTCAGTAGCCAATTCCCAATTTACCCCCTTCCGAAGGACCTGTCTATCTCAGCCTTAATAGATTCGAAATGCTCTGGGAGCCCTTCGGGCTTTATACCCCCAGCCAAATAGGCTGAAAAGGTTCTCCTGTAAAGTTCCGGATCCATCTTCTGAAGGGAATCTGCGTATCGGGCTATGTGGATGCCCTTTATCCTTTCCTCTTCCGGAAAGACATCCTCGCCATGGGGAACCTTAAGGCCTGCATCTAGGGCTCCCTTCATGGCCGCGGAGACTCTGGAGCCTTTAATGAACTTCGACAAGCCTGTATCGAGGACCGCCTCCTCGATGTTCTTCTGAAGGGCCTTTAGCCCCGCCAAATATCCCGTCAGGTAGGCGCTTGGAACATTCCCTCGGCCAGCCTTCCAGCCATATTCCTTGGAAAGTTCCATGGTAGTCGCCGAAGTCAGGACCCTGTCTCCATGGGGCTCAGCCACAACGATCTGAACTTGGAAGTTCTTATTAGAGCCCCTCACAACAAGCCTGGGCTTTCCAGATAGGATGAGTTTTAAGCGCTTCCTATAATCCGTAAGTTTAAGCCTCCGACGTTTTAAGGGAAGCCCGGGCATCTACCTTAACCTCCTCCTAGCCAATCCTTGGACTTCTATGTAATGCCTCAACTCAGCAAGGCTCTTGAAGGTGCCGCCCTTCGCCATCAAGTAGAGCCTTCGATAGCTCGAGGTTGTTATGAGCCTTCTCTCCTTCAACTCCCTAAGGAACCTTCTTTGGGATCGAATCTTCAGGGGCCATGAGCTCTTAGGTCCCAACCTAGCCTTCATCGAGCCCTTCCGGCTTCCTATTCCCCTACGGCTCACTCTACGAACCCTTACTCTGGCACGGCTTGTACCCCTCTCCGGAATCTTTCTAATGGCTCCCTCATGGATAAGCCTTTTAATCTCCTCCCTCGTGATAGAGGATTCTATCTCCTCCATCCTTTCGGGGTCCATCCAGATTCTGCTCTCACCGACCTTCAGAATTTCTGAAGCGAGTCTCCTCTGACTTGACATTTTTCATCCTCCAGCTAGGAGAGGCCTTCCCCTCGATTCCAGAAGAAGGTTCTAAGGTCCCTTCGAGCTCCCTCCCGTCTCATCCTTCTCCTTCTCCTTCTCCTTCTTATCTTCCTCCTTACCTTCCTTCCCCTTTTTCCCTTCCTTCTCTTCTTCCTTAACTCCTGCTTCCGATGGCTGGGCAACAGGGGTTGGGGAAGGCCCTGGGTTAAAAACCCTCAGCCCAAGCTTCTGAGCCATCTCGAGGATCTTCAGACGCTTCCGAAGCCCAACGGTATGGGCGATCCTTATGGCTTGTCTTTTAGGATCGAGACCCTCCAGATCCTTAGGACTTGAGACAAGGATTTCTTGGAAACCTGAAGGATGAAGCCCCCTCACAAGCCTCGGCTTACCATACCCAACCTTTACCCTCGGAGGCCAACCACCTTCCTCTAATCTCACGCGACTAGTCTTTCCCCTCGGCCTTCGCCAATTCTCCTTCAGCCTTCTGTACCTCCAGCTCTCCTGCCTAACAAAGGTAGGTTTCTCTTCCCTTAACCTTCTCCTGATGGACAGAAGCCTTAAGACTTCCGGCTCCAAATCTGGATGCCTCGGAATAGAAGCCTCCTGCAAGGGTTTCGATGCTGATTCCTGATTCTTTATTTTCTCGGTGACTCTTTCGGTGGCTTGATGGCCCCCTTCTTCCTTGGACATGATTTTTACATCCCCTCCATCCGCTCGTAAAGGAATATACCATCTAGAAAGACCTTGGGATCCTTACTCTTCACATTGGTCGCTCCCTCTATGCTTGCAGCCGTTTGACTTACGTCCCTCAAATCGATTCCCTTCACTATTACATCATCGCCCTGGATGGATATCTTACAGTTTCCAAAGATCTTCGCAACCCTTTGCCCCCTCTCACCAGCAAAGTTTTCGATCAGGATCCTATCTCCCTGAACCTTTACGCTCATGGGAAAGTGGGCATAAACGATCTTGAGCTTGTAGGTAAAACCCTTAGTCACGCCTACGATCATATTCCTTATCTCAGAGGCTATCGTCCCTGCCACTGCAACTTTCTTCTTACGAGTCTTCCCAAGAGGAAGGACTTGAACTTCGTCCCCATCCTTTTCTATGGAGATCCAAGATGCATGGGAGAAATCCCTCCTTAAGGTTCCCAAAGGTCCCTTGACAGTGACGGCTAAGCCATCGATGGTGACATCGACATTTTCCGGTATTCTCACCCTTCTGGCTTCCAAGAATCCTTCCACCTAGTATACGAAGGCGAGGAGCTTTCCTCCCAGGCCCTTTTCCTTAGCCTCTTTGTGGGACATAACCCCCTGCGGCGTGGAGATGATGAGAATGCCCAGATCCTTAGAGGGCAGGTAGCGATCTCCGAACTTATCCAAGTCCTCTTTTCCTATGGAATATCGGGGCTTGATTACTTTACATTTATTAATCCGTCCTAAAAGCTGGACTCTGAATTTGCCTGCTCTTCCATCATCTATGTATTCAAATTCCCCTATGTAACCATTGGCCTGCATGACTCTCAGGACTGCACCGATGAGCTTGGAGCCTGGCCATATGGTACACTCACTTTTGTTCTTATTAGAGCTATTTGCTATGGTTGAGAGGGCATTTGCCAATGGATCTGAGAGGGTCATAGCCTTCTGACCCTCGAAGCTACCACATGGAATAAGATAAGGGTTTTGGTCCTTTGGGGCGTGGCTAAGAGTTCATAAATAAAATCCGTGGGTTTAATGGAGAAGCCATAAGGTTCTGTAAGAAGGTAGTATCGTAAACCCACCTATGAACCTCAAGGAGGGCAAAGCGTGCCCTGAAGCCAGCCATTCCTTAGAAAGGTTCTATTCCTTCCTCCCAAAGCGCTGTGAACTTTTAGCCCCGGTACCCATCCCCATAAACCAAGAATTCTCTTGAGAAACGATTAGAAAGAAAAAGTGTTCTAGGCGAAGAGGTCAGGTTATACCTTCCTAATATCTAAACCTATCTCTCTCAGGACCTCCCTAATCCATCCCCTGTGTTCGCTTGGAATACCTTTCCAATCCAACACGGCAATCTTGACAGTTTCCAACGTCCTATCGATACATTGTCTCAGACCTTCAGCATCTAGATCGGGGATCGCGTACTTAGGGATCATATGTCCTAAGGCTAGATCTTCTTGAAGCCCGATCTTCGTGAATTTTTCGTTATAATGAAGGCCACCTATGCCCAAGGAAGCCATGCTAGAATCGCCTTTAACGCCTGTCCTGATGGCGGCCGCTACGCTTAGGGCAGCCGCCTCACAGGCTTTAGGATCTTCCCATTCCTTAGGAGTGCTTCCGATTTCGATGAAAAGGGTTGGGATGTCCAAGGATGGACCATGGTGAGTGGCCTCGTAACTAACTCTGTAGGGAAGTCCCATGGCCTGACGTTCCGACTCAAGAACCTTCAGGGCAGCTTTCATAGCCCTTGCCGGAGCTATGGAAACTTTTTTAGGAAGGCCTCCATGCCTTGCCCCTCCTAGGTTACCAGGAACATGGGTTGATAGCATAGGAGCCCCTTTTTGGCTTTCATGCCTCGAGACGAATATTAGAAGCCCCGGCTTTACCTGGTCCTCTAAAAATTGGGTATCTGTGACATCCTTGGAAACGAAGGCCAAGGCAACCTCCTGATTTTCTATAAGGCCCTCGTAGACCTTTTCACCGCACATCATTGTTTGCGATTCCCTAAATTCGTAGAGGCTAAGGATTCTCCTAGCGATGTTCGTGCTAGCAAGATCTAGGCGGGAGGCTACTATGAGATTCTTGAAGCCTAGCACCCTATTCCCCTAATGGTCTACGCCTTCCTTAGCTTTATTTTTATTTTTTTATCATGCAAGGAGGGCGTAGAGGAGGGCTTTCTGAGCATGAAGGCGGTTCTCAGCTTGATCGAGGACCACGGATCTAGGACCATCGAGGACTTCGTCTGTAACCTCCTCTCCCCTATGGGCTGGAAGGCAATGCATAAAAATGGCGCCTCTCTTGGCTTCTTTCATGAGTTCCTCGGTTACCCTATACTTCGGAAGGAAGATTCTAAGCCTCTCCCCCCTTTCGGCCTCCAAGCCCATCGAAACGAAGGTATCCGTGTACACTACGTCAGCACCCTTCACTGCTTCAATCGGCTCCTCAACTATCTTGATCTCACAACCATTGACTTGTGCCTCCTTCCTAGCCTCTTCAAGAGCTTCCTTCAGAGGCCAGTAGCCTCTGGGGCTGGCAACCACCATATCCATACCAACTTTGGCGCAACCTATGAGGAGGGTATTGCATACGTTGTTTCCATCCCCAACCCAGGCGAGTTTCCTTTCCTCGAATCCTCCGAGCTTTTCCCTTATGGTCAGGAGATCTGCTAAGATCTGGCAGGGATGCCACTTATCACTGAGTCCGTTTATAACAGGGACAAGAGAGTACTTGGCTAGCTCCTCGAGGTCCTCCTGCCTGAAAACCCTCGCCATTATAGCATCCACGTAGCGGCTCATCACGAGGGCCGTATCCTTGATGGCTTCGCCCCTTCCAAGTTGGAGTTCCTCCCCCCGAAGGTATATGGCTCGCCCTCCTAGCTCCAGCATACCAACCTCAAAGCTGAGTCTCGTCCTAGTGGAAGGCTTTTGGAAGATCATGGCCAAGGTCTTACCAGAGAGAACATCCTTGTAAAGCTGAGGATTTTTCTTCATCCTCTCAGCCGCATCAAGGAGGCTCAGAATTTCCATACGGGAGAGTTCTCGAAGGGAAAGGAGATGCTTAGTCCCTAAGATCGGTTTTTTCGCGTTCAACGAACCCTCCAGAGATGGGATGCCTCGTTTTATATAAATTTAATTTACTTGCCCTTTAGAAGGCGTTGTCAACTCATTATCATATGGACTCGGCCTTTTCTATGGGAAAAAATTGGCGGGGCATGATGAAGTCATGGAGTTCTTAAAGATGCTAGCCAACCAGCGCAAGGAAATAAGCGAGGAATATCGGCGTGCAGCGCTTGCATGCAAACTACTTCCACAATTTTATGGATGAGGGCCTTTTTGGGGAGGATAGGTCTAAGGCTGAGAGGCTGCTAAACAAGCTGGCAGAGCTACTCGACCTTCTAGGACCTTTTATTCCATAGGGTAGGCTTGTCCATTTGGCATGCTCCATAAAAAAGGCAGAAGCCTTAAGCTAGCACCATACAGAAAAAACGAATTTTCAAGCTCCTCTAAGTAGTTAGCCGGGATGGGCTCATCGTAGCCTCCTACTTCGGGGAGAAGGCAGGACAAGGGGCAGGAAAAGGCTATGAATCGAGAGGCAAGGTAAGAGGGGCTCCTAGGAAGATTCCATCCCATCTAATCCAATCCATCACAATCCAATTCAATCCAATCCAATTCAAGTAGCCTGAATTTTTTCTCTAAAATTCAAGTAGCCTGAATTTTTCCAATTTGTTTCGCAGAAACCGTCTCTTCTAGATGGCCGATTAGACACTTCATGAAGCTTCCCAGCCCCCTGGCAAATTCTACTACATGTCAACGGTCCGGCTCCCTGTGGGCCGTCAGGATCTAGTGTTTTGCCCTTGGTCCAGAGGGCTTGGTGCACCGTTATGTCCATCCAGTTCGGATTGTCAACTTCAGTCCCCAGCCCTTCTAAGCCTTAGCCTGAAGAGGCATACTTCAGGTTAGCCTCCGGCTCAGCTCCTCGATTAGGGAAGGTTCACGACCTAGATTTTCCATTACCTTTAGGGCTCCAGATCTGGAGGCCTAGGTTGAACGGCTCGTGGAGCTCATCAATGGAGGGGCTATAAAATTACGTAAGTAAGGTACCACATGAGCCTTGGAAAGGCTCCATGCGGATTCGGGAAGAAGCCCAGAGCCCTATGGCATGCTATCCATCGCTGAGGATGCGATGGGAAAGGCTTAAGGTTACAGCTCCCTTTAGAACTCAAGATTTTCAATGAGGGCTCCTTCTAGGCATGTTATAAGCTCAAGGCTTATGTTGCAGGGCCTCCCTTAGATCTACATACTCACATGCAGAAGCCTTAAGTCCTATGCGAAAGGCTTCCTTGAAGCCTTAAGGCTTCTATGGGACTAAGGAATGGAATTTCTGAGGCTCCTAAGATCCTTGTTCCCATAAGCATAGAATTACACGGGTGAAAGTATAAGGACATGAAGGGTCGAAAAACATTTAACAATATAGGAGGAAAGCGATTGGGGGATCTCTTTGGATCTCGAGGCATTAAAGAAGGAGCTTAAGGCAGTTTCGAGAAAGTGCGGAGCTAGGGATTGGTGTCCCGGTACGAGTGGAAATGTAAGCGTTCGGATTCCAGGAACCGAGAAAGTCCTCATCAAGATTACAGGAAGGAGCATGGCAGAAGCTGAGGATAGGGATTTCATTCTCCTAGACCTTGATGGAAAGATATTGGAAGGGAGGGAAGGGGAGGGAAGACCTTCCAAAGAGGTGAATTTCCACCTAGGCATATACAGAGCAAGGGAAGATGTGGGGGCCGTCCTCCATACGCATCCACCCTTTGCAACGGCCCAAGGAACAGCTACTGGATCCTTTCCTATGCTAGGAGCGACCGCCAAGCTTCTAAAAAGGGTTCCCGTCCTAGAATATTACCCGCCTGGCTCCCGAGAGCTTGCAGAAGAGGTAGTGAGAACTTTTAAGGAGGATCCATCCATAAGGGTGGTTGTCCTGAAGGCTCATGGTGTTGTCGCCGCAGCCCCCAACGTGAGGGAAGCCTACTACCTTACGGACTGGGTTGAAGATGCAGCCAAGGTCGCCTTCTTGGTTGCGCTGATAAGACGCCTTTAGTCAGAAGAACCTGTATCCAAAAAGGTGACTAAAGAAAAGGAGTGAAAGGGAAGAAGGTAGGTAAAAATAGCAGAAGAAGGATGAGAAAAAGTATTTTGGTCTTTTGGAGGATGACCGATGTTAATCCTCATTGCTGGCGACTTCTTCATCAAACCATCGATCCTAAAGGACTATATCGAGAAGGAGCTTTCTAAGATCAAGGAAATTGGGCCCCTTCATTTCCGTCTATTGGACTGGAAGTTCTTCAGGGAAGGTGAGATATCCTACACGGGCAGCTTCAAGACAACAGGCGTTAGGGAAGCTGCTGGAAGCCCCGATGACCTCATTAAGGAAATTAGAGGAGGCGAAGTTGAAGTCCTGATTGTCCATGGTGCCCCCGTTACAAGGGAAGTAATGGAAGCGGCCAGGGGGCTGAAGGTCATAGGATGCACAAGGGGAGGGCCTGTTAACGTGGATGTAAAGGCGGCGACGGAGAGGGGCATCCCAGTCCTCTACACTCCAGGTCGGAATGCCGATGCCGTAGCCGACTTTACGATGGGTCTCATCCTAGCGGAGCTTAGGAATATCGCAAGGGCGCACGATAGCCTTAGGCAAGGATTTTGGAACCTTGATTATAATCGATACGAATGCCTTGGCTTCGAGCTGAAAAACAGGGTTTTAGGGATCATAGGCCTGGGCCACATAGGAACAAAAGTGGCTGAAAGGGCGAAGGGCTTCGGGATGAAGGTCATCGCCTACGATCCATATGTGAGCGCAAAAAAGGCATCGGCCATAGGAGTAAGGCTCGTCCCTTTAAGAAGCCTCCTTAAGAGGTCCGATGTCGTCTCGCTTCACTGCCGCCTGACAGAAGAAACTAAGGGAATGATAGACGAAAGGGCGATTTCCCTCATGAAGCCTACGGCGATCTTAGTGAATACATCCAGAGGTGGCATTATCGATACTGAAGCCCTTTACAGGGCTTTATCTGAAGGAAGGATTGCTGGAGCTGCCCTCGACGTCTATGAAAGAGAACCCTTGGAAAAGGATAGCCCCCTTCTAAAGCTTCATAACATAACCCTAACATCTCACATAGCCGGATACTCGAAGGATGTTGTCCATCGATGCGGGCGAATGATAGCCTCCGATCTTCGAAGGTTTTTTGAGGGAAAGGCGCCAAGGTATGTATACAACCCGGAGGTTCTAGGAAGGAAAAAAGGGAAGGGCTAATAGGGAACCGCCTTTATGAACTATGTCATACCATATCATGGAATACTCCTTCAGAGATGAGGGCATATGGTAAGGGACTATGTCCATCGAATTGGAAGGACGGAAAGGATTCACGTCCTAAGGCTGAAGCCTAACAGCGACCTTCTCGATTCTATCAAGGACTTTGCAGAAAGGGAAGGGATAAAGGCCGGTATTATTGTTTCAGGAACAGGTCTCTTGAAGAGGGCCCGCCTCAGGAACTGCAAGTCCTTTCCTAAGGATTTTCCAATAACGGATGAGAATAGGGCTTATATGGAATTTGAGAGACCCTTAGAGCTCCTTTCCCTCTCCGGAAACATAAGCGAGGCTGAAGGAAAACCTTCCGTTCATGCTCATGTAGTCCTTTCCTTTGTAGATTCCGATCGGATCATCACAATCGGAGGGCATCTTATAGAGGGCTGTCTTATCTATGGGTTTGCAGAAGTCTTCATTATGGAGCTTGGTAGCATAAAAATGGAAAAGAGCTTTGATAAGGTAACGAAGACTCTCCAGCTCTTCGTCGAATAGGCTTCCTATATAGGGCTTCCTATATAGGAAGCCTCAGGAATCCTCCTAAAGGCTTTGCTTGTAGAGGATCTTTAGGAGCTCAATAAGCTTCTCATCCCTCCATCTTGCCATTTCTTCCGCAGGTCTTTCCTTGAGGGGCCCGTATGCCTTAATCCCTTCTACAAGCTTCTCTCGGGCCGATGGAGGAATGGAAGTCCATTTGGCTAGGGACTTCCATCGGTCTTCCATGGCTGGCCCCAGATGGCGAAGGTAGTATTCGATGCCTCCCTTACCACCAGCCAAATGATAGCTTATATGGGGTCCTAGAATGGCCCAGCGAAGGCCAGGTCCTGCCGAGACTGCTTTGTCGATATCCTCAAGGCTCGCAACCCCTTTATCAACCAAGTCTATCGCCTCCCTCCAAAGGGCCGCTGCAAGACGGTTTCCGATCGTTCCAGGGATCTCCTTTTTCTGCAGAACCACGATTTTTCCTAGCTTTTCCATAAGGCTCCTAGCTTCTTCTACAGTCTGCTGACTTGTCACCCTTCCAGGTACGATCTCTACTAAGGGCATCAGATGCGGGGGATTCCAAGGATGAACGGTAATACACTTTTCTGGTCTTTTAACAGCCTTCTGGATTTTACTTATTCTTAGGGTTGATGTGCTACTGGCGAGGATGGTATCAGGGGGTGCCATGGCATCCATAAGCCTAAAGACCTTCCCCTTTGCTCCATATTCTTCGAAGATGGATTCTTGAACATAGTCTGAATCCTTCACAGCCTCTTCTAGGCTTCTAGTAATCCTTATCCTATCGAAGGCTTCCAAACATATTCTATCGTCAAGAATTCCCTTCTGAACGAGGAATTCGAAGTTTTTCTTTATGTTTGAAAGAGCGCTTTGGAGGGCTGCCTCGCTAATGTCTTGGAGAAAAACCTCGTATCCCTTCCAGGCGAAGAGGGTTGCCCAACTATGGCCGATGAGGCCGGCTCCAACACAGGCGATCCTTCTGATTTTCATTTCTGATTCAGAAAAAGCGTAGGAACCTTCCCTTAAGGTTATGTAGTCTTGAGGAGCTCAAGAATCGCCTGGGCCCCTATCTCCGCATGTTCAAAGGGCCTTTTTTCAGGAGCTCTGAGGTTAAGAATCTTTAAAGAGCACCTAGCAGCGTTGGCCGCTGCTATGGCATAGCCCCTGTTAACCTGCTGCTGGAGTTCCACCTCTTCTACGGTTTCTATGTCCCTTCCTACCCTTGGAACGCTCACGCTCCCGACAGCTGTCGCCTCGGGCGCCTTTAGGGATATATCCTTCAAGCGTCTCTGAAGGACAACCTGGGGATCGAACTCCAGAAGCATAATCACATCGGGCTTGAGGAGCTCAGCTACCCTGTCCGGAAGCCCCGGATAGAAGCCTCTTGGCATCTTCACGGATGCGTGGGTGTCTATGAGGAGGTCGCCGGAAAGATTTGCGATTTCCCTGGCAGCCTCCTCCTGAAGGGCTTGATAGTCCTCCAAGGATAGTCTTTTTCTCATCTCATCCCTGTCCTGGATCCCATACCTTTCCCTAGCTATCTTGAGCATTTGGTCGCCGAAGTTGACGATCTTGATATCGGACTTGAGTCTCTGAGCCGCTCTCATAATCGTAGACTTACCGGCTCCAGGAACAGCCACAAGGACGATTCTCATACCGATAACCTCTCATCGTTCTAAGGGTTTCTCATCTTTCTTTTCTTTTTCTTTTTATTTTTTATTTTTATAACTTTACCTCAATCAGTAGCTTTTATCCTGGGGCTTCTAAAACCTTGCCCGGCCTTCTACCTTCTATACTCCAAGCCATTGAACAAGATCGTAAGGAATTTCTCAAGGTCGAGCTTAGCCCCATAGAGCATACCTTCATCTACATGGGCAGCAAGAAACCAGATCGACGAAGAGCGTATGGCTTCCTGGCTTGATGGAGACGATTACCTTGCATTCGATGCTTATGGGACATTCCCTTATCATTTGCACTGAAACTACCTGACCTTTCTCCCTGGTTAAGGGGGCTTTCCTGAACTTTTCAACATCTCCCTCTCTGGACGAACTTCCCGATTTTCCTATTGTATGGATATGATGGACATATGAGGCTCATGGGAGGCCACTGTAACGGCGACTACCGTTATGATGTTTGCCCTTCCTTCCTGGCTTCTACAAGTCACGAGGACTGTTTGGCTTTGGTTCTACTAGGCATCGATCCTAGAAGATACAGATAGGGATCCTATTGCTTCTTAGAAAAACTTGCAGAGGTCTTGATGGCGACTGCTGAATTTTCACATCCTAAAGCTTGCCCTTTTCAGTTCAAGGTTTTGATCAAGGTTTTTAATGGCTTCGCATCATCTCTGGCGTTCTTTTTTTCCGTAATAGGAGGTCCACTTGAGCTTCCTTGGATCCCTCCGAAGGTCGAGCATGTTTACCCTACAGCGCCTAGAACAAAACCACTGGATGGATCCATCCCTTCGAACATACATTACGCCAGTTCCTGGGGGAAAACCCCTACCGCAGAAGGTGCAGACCCTTTCTCTAGGCATTCCAGATCCTTTCCATACGGGCTTTCCAACCGGATTATCGCCCTTTTATTTTTTCATCACCTAAGCTTCCGGCCTTCCCTCTCCGTTTCCCTGAGCATCAGTATGTCGCCGAGCCTTACCGGCCCCTTTACAATCCTAGAAAGAACCCTTCCCTTCTCAGGACCATCGACGATCCTTACCCTTACGAGCTGGACCTCTCCAGTGACCCCTGTTCTCTCGCCTATCTCGATGACCTCAGCCGGTGTCAGAGACCCGACTTGTTTTGTTCTTGAACTCATAGGCTATCCTCCGGAAGCTTAGGTCTTTGGCTTGGCCCTGCGAAGGGCATTGATCCTCTCGATGAGTTCCTTGAGGGGATCTGAGGCTTCCCCAGGCTCGATAATGCACGATGCCGATGTCGGAACTTCTATCCCTGTGGAAATACCGAGTTGCTTCTTCGATGGTACATAAACATAGGGGATCTTTCTCTCCTCGCAGAGAAGGGGAAGATGGGCCACGATCTCTGGTGGATCCACATCTTCCGCTATGACGACGAGCTTGGCAAGTCCCCTATCCACAGCCTTTGTGACCTCGTTCGCGCCTCTCTTGAGCTTTCCAGAGGACTTGACCATGGAGAGGAGTTCATAGGCTGCATCCGCCAGGTCCTTGGGGACGTCGAACCTTACATAGAAGGGCTTGGACACTTGGCCTTCCTCCATTGCTTTAGCGATATGAAATAAATTCTTCCCTTATGAAGATTTCGTTTTTCAGACCTCTTCCAAGGAATCACGAGCTTGGCTGGACTCCCTTTCTTTTGGTTCTGACACTCGTACGAGGCCTATCTTCAGCTCCTCATCCTTAAGCCTGAAGGTTGCCCTGTGGGAACCCTCCGGTGCCTTCCCTTTCTCCAAAGAGAGGGCAAGGGTTTCTGAGGCAATGTAGTCATTCCAAGTTTCAATGACCTTTGTTAGCCTAGGTCCAGCCTCGTAATAAAGTCGAATAAAGTCCGCTATATGGAAGCCAGCCTCCTTTCTCTGATCTTGCACTCGTCGGACGATCTCTCTGGCAAGGCCCTCCGCTTCAAGCTCCTCGGAGATTTGCGTAGAAACACCCACAATAATACCGCTATCCTCGTCCTCCGATACCGAGTATCCCTTCCTTGGGACCTCAAGGACCTCAACCTCCTCGGGAAGAAGGGTTATGACTTTTCCATCGACCTCCAAGGTTACGCCCTTCCCATTCCTAAGGTCTTGGAGAAGGTCTTTCGAAGCCTTGGATGCCAAGGCTTCGCATATCTTTGGGAATAGGTTTCCGTATTTGGCGCCCAGGATCTCGCTCCTACCCTTCACTTCGTATTCGAAGAGGGCATCCCTTCCTACGAAGGAGATTTCCTTGACATTCAGCTCATCTCTTATAAGGTCTGAAAGGGGGCGAAGGGCTTCTATGGCTGTTTGCTCAGCTACGACGAGGGCCTTCTCGAGGGGCTGGCGCAGCTTTATACCCGCTTTATTCCTAGCCGAACGGCCAAGGCTACTCACCTTGATGGCTAGATCCATATCGACCAATATCTTAGGATCGATCTTCGATTCATCTGGTATCGGCCAATCGTTGAGGTGAACGCTCTCAGGAGCCCTAGGTTCTACGCTTACGACGAGGTTTTGATACATCTCCTCTGAAAGGAAGGGGAGGAAGGGTGCCAGAAGCCTACATAGGGTAACGAGGCATTCGTAGAGGGTTTCGTATCCTGCATTCTTGTCGAGGCTCTCCTCGCTTTTCCAGAATCTCCTTCTAGACCTCCGAACATACCAGGTCGAAAGATCCTCGACGAATCCTTGAATCCTTAAGGCGGCCGTATAAACGTCGAATTCCTCAAGGGCCTTCGTGACATCCTTTATGAGGATATGTAGCTTCGATAGGATCCATTTATCCAAGCTTGTTGCCTGGTATTCGCCCTTATGAGGCTTCCATCTGTCCAGCCGGGCGTAGGTGACGAAGAAGCTATAAACGTTCCAGAGCGGGATGATGAACTCCCGCCTGACCTCTTCCGCCTTCTTGTAACCGAACAGTATATTGCCCTCAGGCCGGCTCGTACAGTAGATCCAGCGCATAACATCCGCGCCCATGCGTTCAACTGCTTCATCGAACCATATGACATTGCCCCAGGACTTGTGCATCTCCCTTCCATCCTCGGCTAGAACTAAACCATGACCGAGGCAGGTTCGGAAGGGGGCTCTCCCCTCGAGGATCGTGCTCATAGCAAGCATGGAATAGAACCAGTTTCGAAACTGCCCTGGAAGCGATTCGCATATAAAGTCTGCCGGGAACCATCTTTGCCAGTAGGATCTATCATGCCTGTAGTTTAGGGTTGAGAAGGCTACGATTCCGGCATCGAGCCATGGATTTCCGACATCAGGAATGCGAGAAATTTTTTCACCACACCTTGGGCATCTTATCTTTACGGCATCTATCCATGGTCTATGGGGAGTATGTCCCTCGAAGACATCCCATCCTTCAACAGCCTTTTCCTTCAACTCTTCCTTGCTTCCTATAACCTCAAAATACCCGCAGGCTTTACATTCCCATATTGGAAGGGCAAGGCCCCAGTACCGCTTCTTCGATATCATCCAGTCCCCCATGTTAGAAAGCCAATCAAGCTCTTGCTGAAGTCCATATTCGGGTATCCATCGAACCTCCTTGGCTGATCGCATGATTTGGTATCGTAGATTCTTGGAAACCTCTTCCTCGCTTAATTGGTCTAAGGGCTTTTCGAGCTTTTCTCCCATGGATATGAACCATTCGTCCACAAGCCTAAAGACAAGCTCGCTTCCGCATCTCCAGCAAACAGGATATCGATGAACATAATCCTCAGCCTTTATGAGGAGCCCCTTCCTTTGAAGCTCCTCGACGACGGAATGGGCAACCTCTTGGGCACTCTTTCCCGTCAGCCACGAGTAGCCCTCCTGAAAGATACCGAATTCATCGAGGGGAGCCACGATAGGAAGGCCTTCCCGAAGCCCAAGCTCAAAGTCCTCCTTTCCGCATCCCGGGGCTATATGGACGATGCCCGTACCTTCGGATTCGCTTACCCCATCCCAAAGAATAACGATGTGGGCATCCGGTACGCCAGCCTCTTTAACAGTCGGAAGCTCGTCGAAGGGACCTTCATAGGCGAGACCTTCAAGGTTCGAGCCCCTAATCTCCTCAAGGACTTCATAGTCATCCTTCAAGGTCCTTTCCAGGGCCGCCTTAGCCAGTATGAAGGTTTCCCCTCCTTTCCTAGCCCTTACGTATGTAAGGTCTGGATGGACGGCGGCAGCCACATTGGAGCTTAGGGTCCAGGGCGTCGTCGTCCAGATGAGGAGGGATTCTCCAGGACGGCCTTTGATAGGAAACTTAACCGTTAATGCCAAGTGGGTGAGCTCCCTGTAGCCCTCTGTGGCGATTTCATGCTCGGAGAGGGCTGTCGAGCAGCGGGGGCACCAAGGCATGACATCCCTTCCCTTATAGATCCAACCCCTTTCATGGCATTTTTTCAAAACCATCCATATGGAGTAGTTGTTCTCATCGGAGAAGGTGAAGTAGGATCCTCCGAAGCCTGGGGTGCCCAGCATTCCCACAACCTGCTCGACCGTTCCGGAAAGGGATCCTGATGAGGGGCCCTTAACCTCGATCCTTTCCCAAGGCTTCTCCAAACCATCGGCAAGTTTCCTCAGGGTTTCCGGATCGTCCCAATCCATCCAATAGCCAAGCCTTATGGACTGCTCAACGATGTTTGCGGCGAAACGGAGGACCCTCTGCTTGCAGCGCTTGACAAACTCAGCGATGCCGTAAGCTTCGATCTCGCGCTTTGACTTGAAGCCTAACTCCTTCTCCACTTCAACCTCGATCCAAAGGCCCTGGCAGTCAAAGCCATTCTGATACCGGAGCTCAAAGCCCCTCATAGCCTTGTATCTCTGGAAGAGATCCTTGTATGTCCGGCCCCAAGCATGGTGAACTCCCATAGGATTATTCGCCGTTATGGGGCCATCGATGAAGGACCATGGAGGGCCTCCTCTATTTTTCGTTCTTCTTTTCTCGAAAATCTTTCTCTCGGCCCAGAACTTCAGGATTTCACGTTCAAGCTTTGGTAAATCGACCTTCGGTCCAACTTCCCTGAACATAGGAAACCATCAACCTCCCGGATTTTTATTCTTTACATGAAGCTCCAATTCAACCCGCCTTGCCTTGCCCTAAGCTGGGAGCATTCTAGGGAACGATGGGGATAAAGGTTTGGCTCTGAACCTGAAAATTGAAAATTTTGAAGGGAAGACATAAGGGTTACTTAAGGAAAAACTAGATGTGAATTTGGCGATCCCCCATTTTTCATCCCAGACTCCAGATTACGGAATCGGAATATAAAAAATTGACGAACTTTAAAAGGGAGGCTCTCTTAACGACTACAAAGTCCATCGCCATTTTTGAATATGAAGGAAGAGAATTTGGGAAGATAGGAAAGGCACAGAGGATCTTTGACCTTCCAGCCTTCACTTGACCTATCAGGATTCATACGGATGGCGATTTGCAAAAATCACAAAAGGAGGATTCCGGCAACGTTAGAATCTTCGCCGTTTGGATGAGGGATGCCACTTCAACATACTCGTCAATGCCGTGTATATTCCCCCCATGGGTTCCGAAGGATACAGCAGGGATCCCAAGCCCCTTGATAAGCCAATGGGCATCTGTAAAGCCCTTAAGGCCTCCTATCTCCAGCTCTCTTTCCAGAACTTTAAGGGCAGCCGACTGGAGGGCTTGAACAATTTCCTCATCCTCAGAAACCTCCGAAGGCTCCACGGCTATAATCTCATCGACCTTAAACCTCAGGGTTTCATCCTGGGCTTTCAGTTCCCCAAGGACCTCCTGAACCTCTCGCCTGGCTATTTCCAAATCCTCAAAGCCGGGATCAACCCTTCGATCAACGATCATTAGGCATTTTTCTGGGACCATGTTTCGTTGAACCCCTCCTTGAATGACCGAAATACCTAGGAGGGGTTCTCCAACAAGCCTATGGCTCCGCTTTCTCCAGGCAAATTTATCGGGGATCTGAAGAAGGGCGTTGGCGATCTTGATAGCGTTATGGATGGCATTCACACCCTTTTCAGGAGTGGCTGCATGGGCAGATTTTCCGAAGACTGTGAGCTCGAAGCCGTAGTCCCCCTTATGGCATACATGAATCTTATTGTCTCCTCCTTCACATACGACGGCATAGTCCCCCCTTATCCCTTTCTCCACGCACCATTTGGTTCCCGAATAGCCCCCCCTTTCCTCATCCACTACGAACTCCAAGATGAGGTCTCCTTTAGGCTCTACTCCGGCATCCTTGAAAGCCTCAACAACCTCCAGCATTGCTGCGAGCCCTCCCTTCATGTCCTGGGACCCCCTTCCATAGAGTCGGCCCTCGGAGATCTCTCCACCGAAAGGATCGTGGCTCCACTGGGACTGCTCACCCAGAGGCACTGTATCCATATGACCGTTATATATCAGAACAGGCCTTCCCAGACTGCCCCTAAAAGTTCCGATAACGTTGGGCCTTGTACCATCGGGGCCTCCAACCTCCAGCTCGAGTCCTAGCCTCTCGATTCTATCGGCGATAAAGGATGCGACCTTTCCTTCTTCCCCCGTGAAGCTAGGGATAGCGATCAACTCCCTTGTTAAGGAGATGAGGCGCTCGGGCTTGATATAATCTGACAGGGACTTTCCTGAAAGCGTACTAATCACCTCTATGATCCGAAAAAAGGCCTTTGCAATCTGCCCTTACGATCCTTCATTCAGGCTTTTCTTGAATCATGGAGGGCTTGGAGGACCACCGTCTGTTATATGGAGTACGTTTCCATCAGGATCCTTGAAGAAGGCAATTCTTCTTCCAGACCTTGGTTGGTAGAAGGGCTTTATGTGGAATTCAACGCCTCGCCTCAGAAGCTCCTCATAGGCTTCATCGAAGTTTTCAACCTTCAAAGCCAAATGGACAAAGCCAACTTCATGCTCATAACGCTCCCGACGGATAGGCTTACCTTCAACGAAACCGTAGAGATCTATGCATGCATCGCCGGACTTAAGAAAAACTGTTTTTATGCCCCTCTCAGGAGGAGTTTCGCCCTTGACCTCGAAGCCTAGTTTTTCCGTATAGAATTTAACTGAACGCTCAAGGTCCTCCACTAGGAGAGTTACATGATCTATTCGAAGGAAAGGTTTCATGATTCAGCACCTTAAAATAGATAGGGAGAAGGGTAGATAAAGCTAAAGCTAATAAAATTCAAAAGAAAAGCTCCGACGCTTGTCTTCCCTCCATCTCATACGATACGCAAACGCGGAAAAAGGAACGAAAGGAGTCCTTCCATAAGGTTCTAGAAAAGCTTTTTCAAAGCAAGAGTCTGTCTTCCACGGATTTCCACGGATTTCTAGTATAGCACTAGTATAGCCAAAAAATGCAAGATTCTGTCCTTTCGAGGATGGGTAACGCCTCACAAATTTCTTTTGAAATGCAAATCTATCGGAAGATAGATCCTTGGAAGAGAGGCCGTTGTTATGGTTTTACTAAAAAAATAAATAGCGAGTTTTAAGGTTCATCTCCGTAGGCTTCCAAATCAACCTTCTTTTCCCCTCAAGCCTCTGGTTTAATAATGGCAGCCGTACCCGTTGCTGAGATCAGGACCAATCCTTCGAAGACCTCGGATGTTTCGATGTCTAAGTTTAGGACAGCGTTAGCCCCGAGCTCCCGGGCCTTGCTCTTCAGCCTTTCTATGGCTTCTAACCTCGCCTTCTCTATCTCCGAGGTAAAGACTGAGACCTCCCCTCCAAACATGGACTGAATCCCGGCTACAAGCTTTCCACCCAGACCTCTCGTCCTAGCGGATAATCCTGAAACGATACCTATAACTCTCTCAACTTTGTAACCAGGGACGGAGGGAGTGGTGACTATGACTACATCAGCACCCGTAAAACCGAAGGTGGCTTTAATCTGGGCTCCACATCGAGGGCAGAACTTGGATTCTTCAGAAACCTCGGCCCCACACCTCATACAAAAGGGCAAAGCACATCGATCTATTTTTGTCGGCTTTCTACAAAAAGCTTCTCTTCTTTATGTTTCCGTTGTGATGCCGAACGGTTGGTGAGCTACCAACCCTGAAAGGGCTTGGCCTCCTTCTTCTGCGACTGGACCGGGAGCTGTAACCTTAAGCCTTTCCCATCACCTCCTTAACGATGGATAGCATGCCATAGGGCTCCAAGCCTCCGAATCCGCATGGAGCCTTTCCCAGGCTCATATGGTACCTTACGTGGTTATAGTAGCTCCTCCAGGCTTCAAGCCATGTTTTTACATGCCTGAAGGACGTATGGCATCGGCATGGAAAATGCAGGTCGAAGTCCTTCAGCCTTCGCTTTACTTCCTTGCTGAGCCTTTCAACAAGGTTTAGAAGGTCTTTATCATGGATAAGCCTTAGCCTCAGCTCGGAGCATACGCCATACCATGGGGCTCCGTTCTTTCGGCTACGACAACCCTTATGCCGTAGAGCCCTTTGAGTCTCTTCAGGAAAAGGTAGGCTACAAAGCTGTTCCTCTTCTTGTCCAGCTCAGCTCTAAGGCCAAAAGCTTACGGCTTTTCGGCTCTAAGGCTATCCATCCCATATCCAGGCTTCTTCTCCTTTTATGATTACGGTTCTCTCATCCACTACGGCTACCTTGGCCTTCCCTACGTAGAAGGCTTCTGATAGGCTTCCGAATCTATGGAGCCATCTCCATATGGACTGATGGCTCCTTGGATAGAAGAAGCTTATTGCCCTCGAATTCTTCCTAAGGCTTAATCCCTAAATAAGTAAAGGGCATAGGCTACGATGGCTAGGGGAGTCCTATCTCTTTCGAAGCATTTTGCTATCATGTTTCATCAAAGAAGATAGGGCTCCCCTAAGGCTTAAGGTTACAGCTCCCCTTTTCTTTCCCCTAACCTTATGTGGGTCCTTCCCCCACTTTTTGCCAGAGCCCTCGAATTTTTTCCTTGCTGAACCTGAGATATTCCCTCTCGGACGAATGGATTTCAAGAGTAATCGTACCATCGTAACCAATATCCCTTAATCCCTTAACGATCTTTTCCCAATCTATTTTTCCTGCCCCTATGGGCAGATGAAGGTCATCCTTCCCACATTCGTTATCGCTCATGTGGACATGGACTAAGCGCTCCCTGAAGATCTTCATGAACCTCAGAGCCTTTCTTTCCCCACCACCCTCGAGGGCTGCATGGGCAACATCCAAATGAAACATGACTTCAGGAACTTCAGAAAAAAGGCGCCTAAACTCCTCAAGCCTCATGGATCTATCCGTAATGTTCTCGACGCAAAGCGTTATTCCAAGATTCCTTGCCTCTTTCCAAAGACATGCCACAGAGCTGATCTGGGCGTCGATGAACTTTCTTCGGAGCCCCTCTGGCCACAGGCTTGGATGACTCTCCACATGAACTGTTACTTTAGAGGCTCCAAGCCCTGCGCAGGCTCTAAGGACCTTAAGTCCCTCCTTCAAAACGGCCTTCCGAATGGATTCGTAAGGATGGCTTATTTCGAAGAACCAAGGCATGTGCCCGACAAGGCTCATTCCATAGACGGAGAGGAGATCCATTATCGAAGTTCTCTTTCTAAGGAGGATTTCCGGTTTTGCCTTTGGAGTCTCGATGGTAAGGTCTAGGAAGTCGAATCCCATTTCTCCAAAAAGGCGAATTTCGTCTAGAACCTCAAGGAAGGGAGCATTCATGGCTCCGAGCTTCAATTCTCGACCACCTTTGGGAGATCCATTAATGCCCTCGCCTTTCTATCCGTAATGAGAAAAGACTATCTATAAGGCTATTGGAAGATTTTAAAGGCAAGCCGCACAGAAGAAGGATTCGCCATAGATGGAGGTAGTTGCCTTGAGGAATGAGTTAAAGTGGAGGCTACGTAGAGGCGAACAAACTGTTGGAATATGGATAACGATCCCCCATCCTGATGTCTCGGAGGCCCTCTCTACCCTGCCCTTCGATTGGTTCGTCTTCGATCAAGAGCATTCGCCCTTAGATGAGCAGCTAACCCAGGAGCTTATGCAGGCTATGAAGGGGACAAGAATCGCCCCCCTCATCCGCGTAGCCTGGAACGATCCCGTTCTGATAAAGAAGGCTCTTGATACAGGCGCCTATGGTGTTATTGTGCCATGGGTCAACAGCCGAGAGGATGCTGTAAAGGCTGTGAGGGCCTGCAGGTATGCCCCAGAGGGAATAAGGGGATGCGGTCCTCGTAGGACGATCCTTTTGGATCCCGATTACTTAAAAACAGCCAATAGGGAGATCCTCGTCATAGTCCAGATCGAGACAGAGGAAGCCGTGGAGAAGGCTGAAGATATCTTATCCACGGAGGGAGTAGATGCCTTCTTCATAGGACCCTTCGACCTTTCGACCTCCATGGGGCTTATGGGACAGGTTACCCATCCAAAGGTTCAGAAGGCCATTAATAGGGTCTTCGAGATCGGAAGAAAGCTAGGGGTGGCCTCGGGCATCTGGTGCGGGGCTGGAATGACCCTTAAGGAGAGGCTAGAGCAAGGATGGCAGTTCTTAGCCCTTGGCATGGATCTGGACTTCCTCCTCAACGGGGCTCGGATGGTTTTGGAGGAGGCGGGCGTTGCTGCGAAGAGGCAATAAGTAGAAGAGAATGGAATAGAATGTAATATAAAATATAAAAAATATAAAAAATAAAGGAAAGGTTCCCTTTCAACCTTTTGAAAGGTATAAGGCTTGGACCATGCCTGCGATAAGGCTTAGGCCTAGACATACGATGTAGGGAGTTGATGGAGAAACGTCCGCAGCTGCTCCCCCAACCACAGGTCCAAGGAAATAGCCTAATCCTATCATGCTTTCGAAGGAACCAGCCCTCCCTCCCCTACCCCCTTCTTCCTCGAGTAACGTAGCCAAGGAAGCTGCATACGTGATTCCCGATGCCAAACCCGTTAGGAGGAAGGTTATGTAGAAGAGTTGGGGTGAAAAACCTATGGAAAGAGGAAGGACAGCCACGGAATGGAGAAAAATCCCGATGGTTAGGAGCCGAGGCCTTCCGAGATTTGCCTTCATGAATGGAACTATGTAGAAGGCGAGGATACGGGTTACTCCTGAAAGAAGGGTTGCAAGACCGACTTCCCAGGCAGATACATTAGCCGCAACTGCTTGGGCAGGAAATATGGAGAGAAGAATGCCAGTAAAGAAGCCTTGGAGGGCCGCAACTCCAAGGGCTATGAGATGTCTAGGCCCCAGAGCCTCACCCTCCTTATGCTCCTGTCTTCTCCCCCCATCCTCTCTATGGATCCTAGCCTTTGGTTCCTTGAGGATGAGGATGGCGAGGATGGCCGTTGGAAAGGTGATGGATGTGACGAAATAGAAGGGAGCCTCTATACCAAGAAGGCTGATGAGGCTTCCAGCGATGGAAGGCCCAAGAATGATGCCAAGTCCCCAAGAGAGGTTGTAGTTTCTCAGAGCCATCTCCAGATCCCTTCCTACATCTACCGTAAGGGCTTCCAAGGATGGCCAGAGGAGAGAGTTCGAAAGCCCAAGAAGGGTTCCAAGGATCACCAGTTGGAAGACGCTCCTTGAGAGGGGAAAAGCGATGCCTAGGCATGAGTAAATGATAAGGGCTGTCACTAGGAGGCTCTTCCTTCCTAGGGCATCGGAAGCCTTTCCGAAGATGGCAGGGGCGAAACAGTAGAGGATGCCCATGGAGCCGCCGACTAGACCGACTTCCAAGGAAGATGCTTGAAGCTCATGGGCAAAGATAGGAATGCTTAGGCTAAAAATGCTCAGGCCTGTTTGGCTTATGAAAGCTATTGGATACTCGATATTCCTCTTTCCTTCCTTTGCCCCTTGGTCTTTCATCGTAGTCGAAAATAGCGGAAGGAGCCCCTTATGAAGATTTAGCCTTAACTTTTATCGCCTTAGATATTCGATTAGGGAAAGATTCCCACGGCTTTTTATCAAACTTTGGGGGGTTAGGAATCCTCTATGAGATTCGATGGTAGAACATGCTTGGTTACGGGAGGAGCCAAGGGTATTGGGAAGGCGGTTGTGAAGATCCTTGCAAGGAATGGGGCAAATGTGGCGATATTCGACATACAATTCGAAAAAGCCAAAGCCCTGGCAGATTCTCTTCAGAGGACTATGGAGCGAAGGCTCTTAGCGATCTCAGGGAACGTTTCGATCAGAAAGGATGTGGAGAATGCCGTACAGGAAGTGATGAGGGAATTTGGAAGGATCGATATCCTCATCAACAATGCGGGAATATGGAGCGGCGGCCTTATCGTGGACATGAAGGAAGATGATTGGGATGCGGTCTTCGATGTCAATGTGAAGGGAGTCTTCCTTACCTCTCAGGCTGTAGCTAAGGTTATGATGAAGCATGGAGGAGGAAGGATCCTGAACATAGCTTCAGCAGCCGGCAAGGGAGGGGGTACTGAAGGCTGGGGAGCCTACTGCGCTTCTAAGGCTGCCGTCATCATGCTGACAAAGGTTATGGCTTTGGAGCTAAAGCCCTATCGTATCTGGGTAAACTCCTTGAGCCCCGGCGCAACCAAAACAGATCTTCTGAGGAGGATTATAGATACTGAGGGTGGCGATTATGGGTATGCAGCAAGGCCAGAGGATGTAGCCGAGGCTGCCGCCCTTTTGGTATCGGAGGAGGCTGGGGATGTGACTGGAGAGGATTTTGATGGGCCTCCTAGGGTAGACCTTAAATCTATTAGGCGCCTTCTTTTGGAGGCAAAGAGAAGAAGTTGAAGCCGATTCGATTTGAGCCCCTTCGATTCTTTTCTTTATAAGATCGGGTTATTAATTCTTCTTAATGGCAACGAACGCTAAGAAGGGGAAAGGGGCTCCTCCTTACGATCCCCTCATCCTACGCTTCAGTGGAGAAATCCGCATCAAAAGTCGCTCGATTAGGCTTTAGAAAAAGATCGAGGAGATCGTTCCGCAGTAGCTTCTTGGCTTGTAACTAAAAGGGGTTGTTACGCGGTATACGTTTATTTGGATAACGATCCCTATACCGATGAGAAGTTGGGGCAAAGGGCCATAGAAGTTGCAAGGAATCTTCCATTTTATTGCTGCAACAATAAGCTGGTTAGCCTTAAAATGAACGCCACAGAAAATGATGCTGTGAACTTTAGCCTATGGCATCATCCTTATAATCCCAAGGATACCTAAGGCTCTGCTCCATTACCACATGGAGGAGCCCTAGGGCTTCTATTCTATAGTACAGGATCCAGTCGTAATAGCCCCTCCGGGATTCAAGGAGGCTTTCGCATGCTTTAGGGGCTTAGGACATCTGCATGGGAAGCGTAGGTCGAAGTCCTTCAGCCTTCGCTTTACTTCCTTGCTGAGCCTCTCGGCTATGTTCAGGAGGCTTTAAAGCTTCCTTAGGAAGGAGCTATCCATCTTTCTGCTAAATCATATTCTAAGTAGTTCTATTTCCCCATCTCTTATAGCCATAGTTACTATTTTACTTTCTTTCAAATATTATTTCTAAAAAATCTTTAATGGCTTAAATGAATTAGCTTTAAACTGTTTAAAAATGTAGATGGGAGTGATATTTTTGTTAATGTGGATTTTAGGGTTTCATTTTTGTTAAACGTAAAGTGTTTAAAAGAATCAATAGGGTTAGGCCATCATCCCCTGCAGCGACTGTGAACCACAAGGGAATAAAACCCATCAGTCCAAATGCACACAATGTCATTTTAACCAATAGAGATGCCGCTATGTTCTGTTTGGCAATTCTAACAGTTTTTTGGCTTAGCTTAATTAAGTAAGGCACTTGAATGAGTTCATCTTTGACGAGAACTATGTCCGCTGACTCGAGCGCGACGTCAACTCCGCTCCCACCCATAGCGATGCCAACATCGGAAGCTGCGAGGGCTGGGGCGTCATTAACGCCGTCTCCAACCATTGCCACTAATCCATAGTTTTCTTTAATCCTCTTTATGATTGTTAACTTGTCTTCTGGGGAAAGTTCTGCGTAAACTTCGTTAATACCAAGTTTTTCAGCAACCTCTTTGGCTATTTCCTGCTTATCTCCAGTAAGCATTGTCGTATAGATTCCAGCTTTCTCCAGAGCCTTTACAGTTTCTAATGCGTCTTGCCTCACATCGTCAATTAGGCAAACGAAAGCCCCGCCAATTTTATTTATGGAAATGCACACGAAAGTATGTTTCTCGTTCTCATAAAACGCGTATATCTTCTCACAATTACATGAGTATTCATGCATTAGGTCCATGTTTCCTATAACTACTAGTGCGCCTTCGACACGGCCTATAATGCCTTTCCCCGGAATTTCTTTCACCTCTTTTACCTCAAAATTGTTGAAGGTCAATTTCTGTTCCATAGCCTTTTTAACGATTGCCTTAGCAATGGGGTGGTTGGAAAACTGTTCCAAAGCGGCTGCGTAGGCCAGTACTCTCTTGTCAAGTTCCCCAGCCGCTTTGACTTCATGCACGACTGGCGTCCCAAAGGTCAGTGTGCCCGTTTTATCGAAAGCAACAGCCCTTACCTTAGCCATTTTTTCCACATACATCCCCCCTTTGATGATAATCCCTTTCCTAGAAGCTATAGTGACTGCCGTAAAAATGGTCGCCGGGACGGATATTACGAAGGCGCTGGGGCATGAAACCACTAGAAGTATCAACGATCTATATAGCCACATTTGGAATGAACCGCCAGCAAACTTTGGACCGAGTGCTGCGGCAAATGCGGCAAGCGATATGACTATTGGAACGTACACGCGGGCAAATCTGTCCACCAACATTTCAATGGATGCCTTCCTTTTTCCAGACTCTACAACAAGCTTTACGATTCTTGATACAAGCGTATCTTCGGCCCTCTTTTTAACAGCAACTTTAATGACCCCACTCAAGTTTAGAGTCCCTGCATATACATCGTCGCCGGGTTTTCTTAGAAGCGGCATCGACTCTCCTGTAACAAGCGACTGGTCGACGGTGGAGGTGCCTTCGACCACGGTGCCGTCAAGCGCGATTCTCTCTCCAGGCTTTATAAGTAACCTCATACCTGGCCGGACATCTTTCACATCCATGCTTCTTTCTGAATCGTTAACGATGACTCTTGCTTTTTCGGGTATGAATCGTGAAAGCATTTCAACCGTTTTTCTGGCTGTTTCTTGAATGTATTCCTCAAAATACTCTGATAACGAGTAAAGAAAAAGGATAGTTGCCCCTTCAAAAAAGAAGTCTAAATATGCAGCGCCTAAAGTAGCCACCGACATCAGAAATTCTACCGAAAACCTTTTTTCAAAAATAAGTTCTTTTAATCCGATGAGGCCGATGTATATGCCAGCAATTATAACTGATGTATGGTATATTACTCTAGACAAGGATGCTGGCTCCTTAAGCAATGGTAGGGTGAACCCAAGCGGGACTCCTTGAAAAAGAAAGTCGAGAAAGCCTGCTACAACTATGGTAAGGCCCATAGCAAGAGCCAATCGACTCCATATCTTACCTTTTAATTTTCCGTGAATGTGCGTCATACTGCTCCATCCCGAAGAAGAAGGGGCCGCTATATTAGATTAATGCTAGAAAATGCACAAAAAATATTAATAGATTAATAGCAATAGCTACTATATTAATAGTGGGGGCTCGATGACCATAATTAGCATAACCATCCCTAGCGAATTGCTCAAGAAATTTGAAGAATTTATGAAGACGCGCGGATATTACAGCAGGTCAGAAGCCTTCCGGGATGCAATAAGAAGCCTCATGACTGAGGCGGATCTTGCAAAAATGGAAACTGGAAATGTAGCTGCGACCATAATGATAGCATGCAACTATGCAAGAAAAGACGCTGATTTGAAAATGACTGAATTAAGGCACGAGTTCGACGATGTAGTAATCGAAAATATTCACAGACATATTGGAGAAAAATATTGCCTAGAAATTTTTATTGCTGAAGGAAACAACAATAGAATACTAGACCTGATTGGAAGGGTGAGAGGGATGCGAGGCATTCAGCAAGTCAGAGCCATATTTATGCCATTATAAGCATTGCCAACCTCTTTTCCCATTCTCTTTTTAAACTTGCTTATTATGTTGTAACTGCGGCACGGGTTTTATGTAGATAGTCCATTTAGTGGAAGGAGCTCAAGCATCAAACTCACCATACAAAAGTTTGCAGACATTTTAGTTTAGTAGGCAGGGCCTTCTTTTCTTCACCTTCCCATAATTTTTTAATTACCTCCGTTTCCATCGGAGCTGTTGCCCGTTCTCCATCCTTTTCCTCCTGAAAGCCTGGTTAGGCGTCTTAAGGGCTTTCGTAGTCGAGGCTTACCCTCATTGTGCCAGCGGACGTACTCTTCCACGCTTCTGAATAGATTCCTCTTCTCCCCAGAGACGCGTAGAAAGGTTTAAGCTTTCCATTCTCCTAATCCTAGACATGGCTTAGCCAGCACAGACATGCGGATGCCTCTCTCGGTCAGGAAAGCTTTGAATCGGCTTACACTCTTCTCCTTCGCATAACTCGGAGGCGTAGAAACGGCTTCCTCGACTGGGTGCGTAAGGATATCCCTGGGGCATCCACACTCGGGCTCACTATTGCCCTTTCTAAGATACTTATCGCGTTCTCAGCCTTGAGGTATTGGGCGTGCAGGCAATCCGAAAACCATCGACAGCAGGTAGTGGCTTCCAGTCCGCACGCAAACGCGAGGTCCCCCCGGCTTCTGCTGGACGATTGACGCACCTTACGGCCGTTCAGCTTAACCGTGAGTCCTCTATGATGGCTCGTGAAACATTTTCGGGAAACGAAAACAAACCCCCTACGCTAGAAAAACTTTTAAGAGTCTGGCTGTCTTTTTAACAAGAGTTTGATTGACTTAAAAATAGTAGTCTCGCCCTTAACTGAGGGTTTTGCGGCTGATGGAGAAGGTCATAGAATAGCTTATGGAGATGTAAGGCCAGCCATAACATTCCTAATTAAGAGCGCAGCGGTTTTAATTGCCCTGTCAATAGCTGCTGGAGTAGTTATACTAATAGTTCCCTTTGAGATGGAAGGAAAGCTTATGAAGGCCCCCCTTTTTACAATCACAGATATAGAAGGTGTAGTCTTAAGACTGGATGAAGAAAAAGGAAAGATCGTTATAGTTGAATTCATGGCTACTTGGTGTAAATATTGTAAAGTTCAAGCTGAAGAGCTTAAATTAGTTTTTGAACATTTTAGGAATTCTTCTATAAAGATAATCTCTATAAGCATCGAACCCTTAGATGATCCAAAAACTCTTGCAAAATATAAAGATGACCTGGAAGCTACTTGGATATTTGCTCAAGGTTATGAAGTCGGTCTTAATTATAGCATTAAGGCGATACCTACGATCGTTATTATAGACTATGAGGGTAAGATAAGATTTCGGCATGAAGGAGTTGTAGGAGCCCCAAGAATAATAGCCGAAATCTCTGAACTATTAAATAATCTAAAAGGATGAGGCATTTGAACTTATCTTTAGCTATTCTAGCATTTTTAGGAGGTTTTTTCTCATTTCTCTCGCCATGTGCTTTTCCACTTCTTCCGATCTATATACTACAATGGATGAATGAAGAGATGATGAAAAAATCTCTAATCGTGGATTTAAAAAGTAGTTTATCTTTTTCCTTAGGTCTTGAAACTGTCCTTGTTATTTTTATCCTCCTACCCCTTTATGTAGTTGAAAAAATTATCTCTCTTTTTCCAATTATAAGCATAATATTGGGAATATTTTTGATAATTTCTGGAATTGCTATTTTAAGACAAAAAATATTATATATTCAAATAGGGTCCAAAGACTTTAAAAATATAAGAAACCCTGATTTTAAGCAATTTTCCTACGGATTAATTTACGCCTTTAACTCCCTAACCTGTTCTCTACCAATTCTCCTCATGATGCTCTCAGCCCCCAGAGTTGGCGGTGAACCTATAATCCTTTTCGCAATGTTTTCAACAGGTATGATAGTTCCCATGTTTCTCTTAACAATCTTTTCATCATTTCTGGGAAATATATTAATGAAAAAGTTCTCCCGCATATTACCTTATACTCAAAAAACTGAGGCAATAATCGCTATAATAGTAGGCCTCTACTTAATGATTTTAAATTTAAATGCTATTAATCAGGGTTTCTTGGCGATGGATTGGCATCTCAGAAGCTCTTTCAGCATGCGATAGGGTAGGATAAGACGAGAAATTAACCCTACGCCCACCAACAAACCCTCTCATTAAGAGCGAGGAAATAAGGTTGCCAAGGCTTTGTAATTAAGAGATGAGCTTCTATGCCCCCAGATATTTCTATTTAGTTTTTAATGTATAAGCGACAGCCGTCCCTAGAGCGGACAACAGCGCCATTGTTAGATATAGCAATGTTGGAGATAACGTAATGTCTATAATTAATCCCATGAGTGGCGTGGCGACTGCTATACCTACATTTAGACATATAGCAACTATCCCGAAACCAGTTCCTGACATCTTAGGTCCTAAAATTTCGGGCGGTAACGCCATAATCATCGGTGGTATTAACGCTGCTGCGATACCTAATGCAACTACCGGAACTATAATATATGAACTTGCTGAGTAAGCTATAGCAAGCAATGTTCCAGCCATCAACATAGATCCCATAACCATCAATTTTTTCCGTTTTTTAATTCTATCCGAATACCAGCCGAAAAAGGGGACAAATGGAATAGCCGTGAACATAAGTGTGCTGGCCAATAAAGTTGCATAAAAAGATTCTATACCCATGTATTTCTCAAAGATTTCTGGAGACCATGTTGTAAATGATAAAGCAGAAGCATTGAAGAGAAGCCATACAACTCCAATTTTCCATATCTCAGCATTTCTCAAGGCAATTCGAAGACTCGTTCTCTCTTTCCCCTCTTTCTTAAATGGGCCTTCCCTAATCAGCACCACAAAAATAAAAACATTTAGCAACGCCAAAAAAATGCTAACATGAAACGGATACCGCCAGTTATATCTTATCATTAAAATGCTGGATACTGGAAAGGCAATAACAGATGCGAAAGGCATATTCATACCAAAAATTCCCATAGCTTTCCCAATCTCGTTTCTAGAAAACCATTGAGAAATAATCGTCGGCATGGTCGTGGTGATAAAAGCTCCACCTAACCCAAGAATAATCCTTCCGGCAAGAAGCAATGTAAAAGAATTCGCTAAATCCGATATTATACATCCTAACAAAACCATGATGGCTGATATAGAACCCGACAATTTCACACCATAATGATCAGCGAATATCCCAGCGGGTAATGCCAAAATGATTCCAGGAATCACGACCATCGACATTAGCAACCCTGCGTATCCATGGGTAACATTAAATTCTTTTATTATCGAGCTCATCAACGGTGGAACAATTTGAAAGGCGAATGCATACGTAACGAAGGCATAAAATGCAGAAAGGAGGATGATCCAGCGATAATTGGATGTCGCCGTAACTTCGTTTGGGTCGCCTTTTTTTATCCGCGTTTTATCCAGCTCCATAATCGAGCTCCCTTGCAAATATTAGGAGTACCGCTCTTTAATAAAATTGTTGCTTATAATAGACACAACTTAAATAAAGAAAAAGAAACAATCAAGTAATTTATATCAGATGGGGAAGAGCCTCATAAGGTTGTCGTAGATTCTAAGGGCTTCCTCCTTCTTTCCGACACCCTTTATCAGCATGCTTCCGGATTTCAAAAGACTTATAGAGACTCCTTCCGAGTAATCGAAGGTCAAGCCGAGACGCCCTTGAACCCTAACCTGAAATCTCCCCTCCAGAACTCTGGTTGCAGCATCGAGATCCAAAGATACAGGGCTCCTTGGTGAAATCATAATGGAGCCCCTACCGCATAGCTCCACAACCCTTGGCTCCTCGGTGACGAAAGGCTTCGCTGATAACCCGCACGCTGGGCAGGTGGAGACCTTCGTTATCTCGAAGGCCTCGAAGCTCATCGAGCCTAGGTCACAAAAGAGGAATCTATTTGCCAAGGATGGTTCCCTTCCCAAGATCAGGCTTATGGCTTCGCGGACCTCTATGCTCGCCACTACGCCCAGGATGGGAGGAAGAACCCCAACGGTTTCGCATGTGGGAAGTCCCTCATCGCTCAGTCTTCCCATGATGCATTCGAGGCAAGCCGTTTTTCCTGGAACAATCGTGGTGATATTCCCGTACGTTTCTAGGGCGGCCGCGAATACATACGGAACCTTAAGCTTCAGGCATGCCTTATTTATTGCATACCTCGGGGCAAGTCTGTCTAGGCCGTCTATGATCACGTCCATTCCATCTACAACTTTCTCGGCAGTGCTGGCGTTGATCGTGAGGGGCATCGGCTCGACTTCGACATTCGGGTTTATCGCCCTTAGCCTATCGGCGGCAACTTCGACCTTCGGGTATCCTAGCGATCTTGTCTCATAGAGTGTTTGCCTGTGGAGGTTCGTGAGGTCGACGACATCGTGATCGACGAGGCGAATATAGCCGACGCCCATGGCTGCGAGCTGGGGAGCTGATATTGATCCAAGGCCTCCCACTCCCGCGACGCAGATACGTGCGTCCTTCAGCCTCTTCTGTCCCTCGATTCCTATGTCCTTCAGAACGATCTGTCTTGAATAACGCTCGAGCTCTACCCTAGATAGCTCCATGACACTTACCCTCCACTCACGGAAGGAAGGATCGAGACCTCGTCTCCGTCTTTTAATGGAGTTTCCAAGCCTTTGAGAAAGCGTACATTCTTCCCATTCACGTAGAAGCTCAGGAGGCGTTTCGGCTTTCCTTCACCATCGAAAAGCTTTCCTCGTAACCCATCGCCATACTTTTCTGCTAGGGCGTTAAGGGCTTCGATCAAGGTTGATGCCCGAACCTTGACTTCCCTCTCGCCACCGATTACTGCCATCAAGGTTGAGGGAATGAGAACCCTAACCGCCAATTTTCATCACCTCAAAGGGCCAAAGCCTCAGCGAAGGATCTAAGCGTTGGCTCGACCTCGATAGGCTTAGGAATGCCTTCTAGGAGAACCTCGGTCGTCTTCAGCCCATTTCCCGTCACGTAGCATACGATGACCTCATCCTTATAGACCTCCCCGGATTCTATGAGTTTTTTCAGGGCCGCCACGGTAACGCCTCCGGCGGGCTCTGAGAATATTCCCTCAGTCTTTGCGAGGAGACTGATCGCCTCGACGATTTCCTTGTCGGAAACAGATTCTGCGATCCCACCCGACTCCCTTATCCTTCGGACCGCATAAACACCGTCTCCGGGTTCCCCGATCGCTAGACTTTTCGCAATCGTCCTCGGGCTTTCGACGGGAGCGATATCCTCTGTTCCTGATCTAAAGGCCGCTACTACGGGGGAGCAACCCTCAGGCTGGGCTCCCGTCAAGCGAATCCTCGAATCCTCGATGAGACCAAGCTTACGGAGCTCCTCGAAGCCCTTATGGATGGCACACAGAAGAGCTCCGCTCCCCACGGGTACGATCACGCGATCGGGAGGCTCCCAATTGAGCTGTTCGCAGGTTTCGAAGGCAAGGGTCTTGGACCCCTCTACGTAGTAGGGGCGCACGTTTATATTCGCCAGAGCCAAACCGTAGGCATCGGCCACTTGGGCCGCCAACGTGTTGGCATCATCATATGTCCCCTTGACCGAGATGATGGTGGCTCCATAGGCCGTCGCTTGTACGATCTTGTTTAGTTCGATACCCGTAGGTATAAAAATGTAGCAAGGAAGCCCAGCCTTAGCCGCATGGGCTGCCACGGCAGCCGCCAGATTCCCTGTGGAGACGCACCCTATAGCCTTAGCTCCGAACTCCAACGCCTTAGAAACCGCTACAGTAGCCGGCCTATCCTTAAAAGAGCCCGTGGGGTTCACAGTATCGTCCTTCACGTAGAGATTTTTCAGGCCTAAGGATTCCGCAAGTCTTCTGCATTTGCGGAGAGGTGTGTAACCGGCCCCAAGGTCGATGACCTTCGAGGCGTCCGATACTGGTAGGAGCTCCGCGTAACGCCATACGGTCTCCAACCTATCCTTGAAGGAATCCCTCTCCAGCTCGATAGAATCGTAGTCATAAAGGACGTCAAGGGGGCCGAAGCACTCGTCGCATGCATAGGCCATAATGGGCGGTAGCTCCCTACCGCACTCCCTGCATCTAAGAGTCTTTACGTAGCCTAGATCCACCACCTCCTATCGGAGGTTACTTAACGCCGTTATATATAAATTTTTGCATAATTTTTGAGTAAAATATTTCGAAAAAGTCATAAAATCAAGGAAGCTATTCTTAGGCTGAAGGTTAGGGAGGAGCACCTACAATGGGGATGAGCCTAGCGATAGGCATCGTTCAAGGGCGAGCGGACAGGTTAGGCTCATCCACATCGAGGACTGAGGTCTGAAGATGCCCTCAAGGGGGTGGCAGGAATGTGAATTGTGGGTAGTATTACCACAACGACATCACCTCCTACTGCATCTCAACGAGGCACATGGCTACAAAGCCGTCAATCATTCAAGGCGAATATGGAAGCTAGAAAAGTAGTACAAACACGGTTGAGGGACAGTTCTCAGCCTTAGCTTTCGTTCAGAGACGATTCTTAATATGGTCTAACTTAGATTTTTAGGTCTTCAGCTTCGAGGATTTAAGCCCTTTAAACGAATGGTTCAGTCGATTATTTCACATATTTCTTCGGATTTTTCTTAAACTCTTCTTCGCAAGCTTTAGAGCAGAAGTAGATGATTCGTCCTTCATGTTCAATTTTGCTATAAGCCATGTCAGGTTCTATTTTCATTTTACAAACAGGATCTATGACCGAAGGTTTTTTACCTATCATTTTCAACCCCTCAGGCTCATACTTTCGTAAAGTCTGACTATTAAGGGCGACTATAATAGTACTCAATGACATTATTATTGCCCCGAGGGCTGGCGGTAAACTTAAGCCGAATCCTGATAGGATTCCGGCCGCCAACGGTATTGTTACAATATTGTATCCAGCAGCCCACCAAATATTCTGCACCATTTTTGAGTAGGTTTTGCGGGAGACATCGATCATTTTCACAACATCTTTAGGATCGCTTTTGACTAAGATTATATCCGCGCTTTCTATGGCCACATCCGTTCCGGCACCTATAGCTATACCAACATCAGCGGTAACAAGCGCTGGAGCATCGTTTACACCATCCCCAACCATGGCAACTTTATTACCAGTTTCCTTTAGCATCTTAATTTTCTCCGCTTTCCAGCCCGGCAGTACTCGAGCAAAATAGTGGTCCACGCCGAGCTCTTCGGCAACCCATCGAGCGACTTCTTCAGAGTCGCCGGTCAACATATAAACTTTTATGCCGTACTCCTTCAATTTCCTAACTGCCTCATAGGATTCCGCCCTTATAGAGTCCGTTAGAGCAATAGCACCGGCAAGTTTTCCATCAACAATCGTAAAAATAACCGTTTTGCCCTGTTCCTGAAGCTCCATTATCTTTGGATCGTCCACTCTTATCTTTAGTTCTTCTAAAAGGTTTATGCTTCCAACATAAATTTCCCTTCCTCCAACCTTCCCGTAGGCACCCTTTCCAGGTAAAGCCTTAAACTCCTTTGTCTTGGAGGTTTTTACGCCCTTACGCTTTGCGTATTCCACTATGGCCTTTGCTATAATATGCTCTGAGTTAAGCTCAATGCTTGCGGAAAGGCTTAAGAGATCTTTCTCAGGTATAAATGAGATGACATCACTTACACCGAATTTCCCAGCAGTTAACGTTCCAGTTTTGTCGAAGACAACAACATTTACATCCTTAACCATCTCGAAGGCTCGCCTATCCCTTATGAGAATACCATTTTTCGCCGTTATAGACGTTGATAAAGCCACGACCAGGGGTATTGCTAAACCCAGCGCATGTGGGCATGCAATTACAAGCACCGTAACAGTTCTTTCAAGCGCAAAATCAAAATTTGCGATAAAACTCCATACAATGAAGGTTATTATCCCAACTCCTAAAGCCACATAGAATAGGAGGGCGGCCGCCCTATTCGCCAAATCCTGCGTCCTTGATCTGTTCTCCTGGGCTTCCCTAACAAGTTTAATGACTTGAGAGAGGTAGGTTTCCTCACCAGTTCGTTCCACACGCACTTTAAGTATACCGTTCCCGTTTATCGTTCCGCCGACGACTTTGTCGCCAACCCTCTTATCGATAGGCTTTGACTCGCCGGTTAGCAGGGACTCGTCGACTGTAGATTCACCTTCAATAACAATTCCATCAGAGGGAACTTTTTCTCCGGGGCGAACAAGAACAGTGTCGCCTCTTTTTAACTGTGAAATTGGAACATCTATGAGCGCTCCATTTTTTATGAGATGAGCTATTGTAGGCATTATGCGGACCAGATCCTCTAAAGCCATTGAGGCGCCTAAAACGCTCTTGGCTTCTATCCAGTGTCCCAGAAGCATGATGTTGATGAGTGTCGCAAGTTCCCAGAAAAAGTCCTTTCCACTTATGAAGACCGTTCCAAGGGAATAGATTAAAGCTACTGATATGGCTGTGCCAATAAGCGTCATCATACCAGGCTGTCTAGCTTTAACCTCTTGCGCTAGGCCTTTTAAGAAAGGCCATCCACCATAAAAATAAATAATAGCAGACAGGAGAGACAATAATTGTTTCTGGTATGGAATTCGTATCCACTGAAGACCCAGCCACCTCTGAACCATTTCAGACAAAAGCAGAATGGGAACTGTAAGTACTAGTGAAACCCAAAATCTTCTCTTAAACTCTTCAACATGATGAACATGATGATGGTGATTAGTACGAACTTGCATCCATATCCCTGATCCATTAGGTTTTAACTTCTTAGCCATTTATATAAACCTAGTTTCCCATTCATTCACCTTCATCGTTAGGTATATGTCGAAGGTTAACATGGATAGGATTATCTTGACTGTTAAACCTCTTTTGAAGATGGCCCTTATGAATCGGGGTCCGAACTCATCAGCTCGGAGAGCACCGTTTCTATCTTCTATTATTCTATTCTAATTCTCCTAAACCTCGATAGGATCCTGCAGTTGACCTTATCTTCAGATTTGATCATGCCCTCCCCCTTTGTAGCCATGTACTCCACACCTTTCCTTCTCCATCTCCTCTTGGACTCTTGATCTATGCATCCTTTATCCAGTAAACGATGCAACGTTACGGTCTTCTTGGTCTCTATAGGCTTGGAGTCGAGGACCCTTAAGCCTTCGAGTTCAAACATTTTAGGCATTCTAACAGGAGCCGTTATGCCTTTTAACCTCTATTTGCTATATCTTGGAAATAGGTTGAACTCCATCACCAAGAGCCTGTAGATTCCCTTTATAACCCCAACAAGTGCCGTGAGCCATGACAGCGAAGATTATAGATCATAAAGGCTCATCCTCATACACTACGGAAGCCCTAGCCTTCCTACACAGAAGGCTTCCGAATAGATAAGATAAGACATCTCTAGGATTAATGATCCTTGGAAAGAAGGGGCTTATATCTACCCTATTTATTCTATCCTCCTTGAACCCTTCTCGAGGCTCAGCTCCTGGATAAGGAAAGGGCATAGGATAGGCTACAATCATACATAATGTAAGCCTATCCTTTGAGAACCTTCCTATCATAGTTCATCAAGTAAGATAAGGCTCCCCTGAGGCTTAAGGTCACAGTTTCTTTTTTAGAGAAGATCTCGTTTCCCGAAATTATTTCACTAGTTATCATAAAGGATTCATGGTTAAGCTTAACGACCGTAAGGTGCGTTGGATCATCCAGCAGAAGCTTAGGGGAATGGATTATGGTGGGGCAGAATAGCATCGATCCAGGGGGTTTTTTCTACTGAAGGTTCGGGAAACTCTGGAAGGCTTACAGGTATTGAACAAGCCTCAAGAAAAGGCAAAAGTTCCAATGGAAATGGAGCTAGTGAAATAATTATGGGAAACTACACTTTTTTAGAGAGGAGCTGTAACCTTAAGCCTTAGGGGAGCCCTATCTTCTTTGATGAAACATGATAGGAAAATGCTTCGAAAGAGATAGGACTCCCCTAGCCATCGTAGCCTATGCCCTTTACTTATACTTATCGGGACTAAGCCTTAGGAAGGATTCGAGGGCAATAAGCTTCTTCTATCCAAGGAGCCATCAG
>Ga0080004_1119017_pt1 | contig 43045 bp, 55 predicted proteins | sample WasSprMetagenome_FD_69207 | JGI IMG/M metagenome (GOLD analysis project Ga0080004, IMG submission 69207) | Sulfidic aquatic microbial communities from Washburn Spring, Yellowstone National Park, USA - WS (SPADES assembly) (version 2) | ecosystem: Environmental > Aquatic > Thermal springs > Hot...
TTGAAATACTCGCTGAGAGTTTTATTCAAAGCCAGGACTTTTGATTTATTCGGCCTGAACACCTTGCCTACAACGCATATCTGGACTTCCTTCTGCAAGGGAAGATCCCCAAGGCTTTTTTTCAACACAGAACTATTTAAACCTTGCCCATTCATCAGAGCTAAAGCTCTGGGTTTTCTGGGCACCAATTTTTATAAAAATCTAAATCACTCGTAAACCTTCTCCCATTCCTTATACCAATCCATAGCGTCTTTCTCGAAATCCCTGTCCTTTGACGGCATCCCCATTAAATTGTATGCCTCATGCTGGATCAGAACCTTCATGATCTCGTTACTGCCCGTCCAGATCAAACCCAAACGGAGATCTCTGAGCATTCTTTCCACCGGATAAACCTGCGTATATCCTATTCCTCCAAGAATCTGCATAGCCTTGTTCACAACATCCCAAGCCATTTCTGTTGCAAAAAGCTTCGCCTCGCTTACGAGTCTGCGGGGATCAAGCTTTGATTTTCCCTGATCGTAAAGATCTACCGCTTTTGCGGCGTTGTAAACAAGAGCCCTCGCCGCGTCGAGCTTTGTGAGGGCCTCCGCCACCATGAAGTTAATACCCTGAAAATCCCTGATCTTCCTGCCAAATGCCTTCCTTTTCTCCGAATACTTCATGGCAACCTCGAGTGCCGCTCTCACACCCAGAGAACCGGCTGCAGATGTCAGCCTTTCTGGAATCATCATTCTATTAAAAATAACCCTAGCGTTGTTCAGCTCCCCCAGAACGTATTCTTTCGGAATCTCAAGATCCTTAAAGACTATCCTTGCTGTACCCATTCCCCGAAATCCCATCAAGTTGTAGACTTCCTCTATCTCAACCCCCCTATCTCTCTCAACGATGAACGCAGTTAGGGCCTTATGACCCGGGGCATTCGGATCTGTCCTTGCGTAGATCAGGTAGAAGTCCGCAACTTTTCCGCCTGCGATAAACCTCTTTGAACCGTTTAGAACCCAAACATTACCTTTTTTCTCGGCCCTAGTTGTCGTGCCGAAAAAGTCGCTTCCGCCCCTTGGCTCTGTGAGACCCTCGGCGGAGATCTTTTTGCCCTTTATTATAGGCTTGAGGAATTCCTCCTTCTGCCATTCATTTCCAAATCTGTAAAGTGCCTCACCAACTATGCTAACCATCGAATAAGCGCACCCTATTCCCATCCCGAGAACGCCTATCTCCTCAAGGGCAACGGTTTCTGCTGTCCAAGACAACCCCCTGCCACCGTATTCTCTCGGGAATCTCAAACCTAAAAGACCCTTTTCTGCGCAGGCTTTAATGAACTCAAAAGGATAGTCCACCTCATTCCTGTCCATTTTGCGCAGCAGTTCTGGATCTACAGTTGCTGCAAACTCCTTCACTTCTTCACGCAATTTAAATTCCTCCTCTGTAAGCAAGAAATCGTTTTCGAGCATACTGTCACCGAACAATTCTTCAACTAATTACATTTAAATTTTACGTTAACGTTAACGTCATTTATTAAGCAGAAATATTTTTATTCCTCAGGAGGTTTTAATATTTGGATGGCCAAAAAGAACCAAGAAGGCGAAAAAGAGACCTACACAATTTCAGAACTTGCAAAGGAGTTCGAAATCAGCACAAGAACGATAAGATACTATGAAGAACTGGGCCTCCTTTCACCCAAAAGGACTTCCGGAAATCAGAGGATCTTCACAAAAAAGGATAGGGCCAGGTTAAAGCTAATTCTCAGGGGAAAAAGGCTCGGATTCAGCCTTCTCGAAATAAAGGAAATGATTGAAATGTATGACGTTGCTGGAGAAACCGAGCAGATAAAGCTTACGCTTAAATACGGAGAGAAGAAATTAAAGGAGATCGAGGAAAGGATAAAGGAGCTTGAAATGCTTAGAGAAGACATGCTTGCGATCAAAGAGATCCTTTTAAAAAGATTAAAGGAACTTGAGATGGCCAAAAAACAGAAAAGCTGAACTAGCAGTCTGACTTGCGGAGAACCTCCGGGTTTCTGGCATTTGAAAAGCTTTTAATCTGAGGTTCGAACGCTTTCCATGTATCAGAAAATCAAACCGCCGGAAGAGGGAGAAAAGATCGAATACAGGGATGGGAAATTTATAGTTCCGGATAATCCCATAATACCGTTTTTTAAGGGAGACGGAATAGGGTCCGACGTTGTTCCTGCAGCGATAAAAGTTCTGGACACCGCAGCAGAATTGATTGGAAAAACCATCGTTTGGTTTGAAATTTATGCCGGAGAGGAAGCTTACAGGATCTACAGAACCCATCTTCCCGAAGACACGCTGAATGCAATAAAGGAGTACAGGGTAGCTCTTAAGGGGCCCCTAACAACCCCGGTCGGCGGAGGTTACAGGAGTCTGAACGTCACACTCAGGCAGACTCTGGACCTATACGCAAATGTCCGCCCAATTTATTACCTGAAAGGGATACCGACTCCGGTAAAAAACCCGGAGAGAATAAACTTCGTTATATTCAGAGAGGCCACAGAAGATGTCTACGCAGGCATAGAGTGGCCAAAGGGTAGCAAAGAGGCCCTAAAGCTGATAGAGATTCTTGAAAAGGAATTCGGAGCGAAGATCAGAAGGGACTCGGGTATAGGCATAAAGCCCATAAGTGAGTTTGCCACAAAAAGGCTTGTGAGGATGGCGATAAGGTACGCGATCGAAAACGAGAGAAGGAGCGTCACGCTGGTGCACAAGGGCAACATAATGAAGTATACCGAAGGGGCCTTTAGGGACTGGGGATATGAAGTTGCAAAGCAGGAGTTTTCGGATCGCTGCATAACTGAAGAGGAGCTGGGCGAAAAAACGCCCGATGGAAAGATAGTTGTGAAGGACAGGATTGCGGACAACATGTTTCAGCAGATAATGCTGAGAAGCGAAGAATATGATGTCATAGTGCTTCCAAACCTCAATGGGGACTACCTCAGCGAGACGGCTGCGGCGCTTGTCGGTGGGGTTGGCATAGCTCCAGGGAGCAATATAGGGGATGGAATTGCGGTCTTTGAGCCCGTTCACGGTTCGGCCCCAAAGTATGCAGGGCTGAACAAAGTCAATCCCACCGCACAGATACTTTCAGGAGCGATGATGTTCGAATACCTCGGCTGGAAAAAGGCAAGTGAGATGATCAAAAAGGCGGTTGTTATGACCATCGAAGAAGGCACAGTGACCTACGATCTCCACAGACAGATCGGCGGAAAGCTCGTAGGCACGAAAGAATTTGCAGAAGCCGTAATTGAGAATCTACGCTCATTATGATCCAGATATACGGGGCCGGGGTTGCCGGGACTTATCTCTATTACCTCCTTGCAAAAAAAGGGATAAAGGCAAACATTTTCGATACTAGAAAAACTCCGGACTGCAGATGCGCCTGGGGGTTCACATACAGCGAAGCAAAGGATTTGTACTCAAAGATAGACCTAAATCTCGACGATTACATTCTCGTAAAGCCTAAAAACTTATTTGTGAATGATTTGGTCCTGAAAAACAAAAACGTGGTCATCGTGGACAAACTTTCATTGCTCTCGGATCTCTGGAGCGGCTTAGAGTTCAGAGAATCGAATTCCGAAATTATAGTCGATGCAACTGGGGCAAAAAGGGCTTTTCTGCCAAAGATACAAAACGACAGAATTATGCGAACCCTGCAGTTTCTAGAAAGACACGAAAAAGATGAAAATATTTTCGTATACTTTGAAAGACACGGATATGCTTGGGCTTTTCCTCTAGGCGGAGAATGGCACATAGGGGCAGGTGGAGCTTTTGAGAATAGATTGCAGGAGCAAATAAAGAAACTACGAGAACACTTTGACTTTCCCGAAAAAGGGTCCAAATGCAGTTGCGTGGGTGAGGTCAGAATGCTGCCCCCATCCAAATGCAGACCTTTCGTAAGCGGGAAAGTGGTGGGGGTTGGTGAGGCCATAGGTTGCGTTAGTGGGGTGGGAGAAGGAAACGTTCCAGCACTTAAGTCGGCGGAAATTCTCTCCGAATCTCTGGAGAACCTTGAAATCTACGAAAAGAAGATCTTAGGCGAGTTCAAATGGCTAGAAAGAGAGCAAAAGTTCGTCGATAGTGCGCTAAAGGGAAGGCCGGCCTACCACCTACTACCGATGATAATAGCATTTGAGAGCAAGAGACTTTTTAGACACTCCATTTTTGACTTTCTGAGAGTTTTTATATGATCAAAAGGTTCAAATTTTCCTACAAAGAGACAACGGCCACGATTCTAACGGAAGACGATAAGTTCTTCGAAATTGCAGTTAGAGCGATTCTAAAGGCGAGAAGCGAAATAGAGGTATATATCAGTCTTAAGCCCGAATTCCTAATAAGCTACGAACCTCTGCATTGCCCAAAATGCAACAAAAAAGGTATAGTTCGCGAAATGTGCCGTGCAGCTAAAATTGCTAAAGTGGGTCCGATGGCATCGGTGGCTGGAGCGATAGCGCAGTATGCTGTAGACAGAATGGTCGAGGCGGGGGCGAATATTGCTGTGGTTGACAACGGGGGGGACATAGCCATCCACTCAGATCAAGAACTGAGAATTGGTGTTTACCCCTCCAATCTCGCACTTCTCATTCCACCTTCTGAAAGAATTGCAATATGCACCTCAAGTGGGAAAATAGGCCCTTCTGTCAGTTTTGGATGGGCAGATGCGGCGACCATCATAGCAAAAGATGCTACCGTTGCAGATGCATTTGCGACAGCCTTGGGAAATACTATAAAGGAGAACCTTGGAAAAAGTGAGATTGAAAAAACACTTTTAGATTTCTACTCCGAAAACCGGGATTTTGTTGAAGGGGCGATTGTTGTAAAAGATGGTATAATGGCCTTCGCCGGCAACATTCCCAAGATTTTGCTCTCAGAATTCGGTGAGGATCTCATCACTAAACCCTGAATCTGTATCCGAAAAGCGCAAAATTTAAATTTGAATTGTAGGCTAAATTTGTTCTATGGCAGTAAAAATTATCTTCTGCCCCTCTTGCGGAGAAGAAGTTGAAATTAAGGATCTGTACGAGGGCGTTGAGATTACCTGCGAATCCTGTGGTTGTTTAATGATCTACCAAGAAGGCAAATTGCTTCTAGTTGACACCAACGAGGAATTCAACCTTGAGGATCTGGAAAGTTACGAAGAGGAAGAGGAGGGAGAGGAAGAGGAGGAAGAAGAATTCTATTACGATGAGGAATACTGAATCATTTTTTTAATGTACTTTGATGGAATCTCTTTGGCAAGAGCAATCGAATCGTTTGCCTTTAAGATTCTTATTCCATCAGCTCTCGCTCTCTTTGCATCTATCTCGAAAATTATGGGATTCCTAGTTCTCAAACTGGCAACTTCGAGGCTCTTTTCGATGGTTGTTGAGAGGTGAACGTAGGCTTGATTAACAGGCTTTATGCCAATTTCCATCATTCTGTTTGCTTCTTCCTCGCTTGTGCCATAATAAAGTGTGTCTTCCTGAGCTTCAGGCATGTCATTTAGTTTTACATCTATGCTGTGTCCGTATCTTGCCCTAATTCTGTCCCCTCTTATTTCGTATCTCTTCTTTTCATCGCTGTATATTAGTGCCTTCAGTACCCATCTGTTCGCCCACTTGTACTTTCTACTTACCAGCCTCGCTAGATCTTCAAAGCTCACCCAGCCGTTCTCGTCGATTTCTAGTCCAAATTTTTGCGGAAAGTGCCTTAGAACTCCCGAAACGAATTTTCCCAGTCTCTCAACTTTCTCCTTACTAACGACGATTTCACCTTTTACACCGCAAGCACAGGTTTCCCCTCGATAAAATCCATGCGACGGGCAAAACCTTATTTCCTCCATTTTACCACAGCCCACGTCTAATTTTAATCTTCTTCCCCGAAACTCTCACAATTCCAGCCTTTTCCAGAGATCTCACAATCGTTTCAAAAATCTCCTCACAATTTATTAATATTTCTCCGTTCTCTCCATCGATTATACTGCTACTCAGCTCCCTCAGCTTCTCAATATCCTCCACTTTCTCGACATTAAGCAAAATGTTTGAGATTGCAGCTAAAATACAACCCAGAACTCTGTCATCAACTTCCTCCCCCAACAAACTGAGAACGTCAACATAAAGCTCCCAGAGAGGGAAATAATCGACCACTACTAAGTTTCTGGCACCTTCAACCGGTTCCTCTAATATCACAGTTACCTCAGGATCATCTGGAAGGTTCCCTCTGACAAACTCACCCACCTCAATCCCATTTTTGCCCAGGAACAACTGCAGTTCATCCATAAGGATCCCAATCTTAATTGCATTTTCTGCGAATGAGACCAGATCCTCAGCGTCCAAATCTTCAGCCATCAGCTTTTTTGCAGATTCATAAACTTCAGGATCCTCAGATTTCATGAAACTTTCCAGAAATTCCTCATATCTTACCTCCCCTTTCTCCAGGATCTTCCTGAGGACAGTGATCCGCCTTTCCCACTTCTCTATCTCACCCCTCAACTTCTCTGAAGCAGAAATTTTCCTGAGCTCGCTCAATTTTCCAGAGATGAAGAACAGCTCGTCTTCTTCCCATTCGATCAACTCTCTTATCTCGATCCTCGCTCCAGATCTCCTAAGATCTGCCGCCATTTCGAGCAATTTTTCTTTATCTTCCGAAGTGGCTAACCTGAGCCACACAGCCCAACTCCGACAACACAATTTTAAATCTTTTGCTCTTAGAAGAAAAAATGATATAGCAGATTAAAGGAGGGGTAACCTATGTTCGAGCTCTCAGAGAGAATGAAGAGGATCCCCCCATATCTGTTCGCGGAAATAGATGCAATGAAAAAGAAAAAGCTTGCAGAAGGTGTGAAAGTTATTGACTTGGGAGTAGGAGACCCGGATTTGCCAACTCCGAAACACATCGTTTCTGCTATGCAGAAGGCAGTAGAAAGGGCGGATAGGCAGAAATATCCGAGCTATGAGGGTATGCTTGAGTTCCGCGAAAGCGTTTCGGAGTTCTACAAGAGGAGAAAGGGAATAAATTTGGATCCTCAGAAGGAAGTTATAGCCCTCATAGGCTCAAAGGAGGGCATAGCCCACCTTCCTCTGGCCTTCGTTAACGAGGGAGATTATGTTCTGGTTCCGGATCCTGGATATCCCGTATATTACGCATCAACGGTTATGGCAGGCGGTAGGGCTTTTTTCATGCCCCTTAATGCCGAGAACAGCTTCCTGCCGGATTTAGAGGCAATACCTGAGGATGTAAGAAAAAAGGCCAAGATAATGTTTCTGAATTACCCCAACAATCCAACCTCGGCGATTGCGGAAAAGGACTTCATAAAGTCTGCAGTGGACTTCTGCATCGACAACAAGATCATTCTGGCGCACGACTACGCCTACGGTGAGATTGGATTGGACGGCTATCGCCCAAAAAGCTTTTTGGAAAATAAGAATGCATTTGAAGTAACAATAGAATTCAATTCCCTATCGAAAACTTACAACATGACCGGCTGGCGTATCGGTTTTGCATGCGGTAACGAGGAAATAGTAAAGGGTCTTCTCAAGGTTAAGACTAATGTCGATAGCGGTGTCTTCGAAGCCGTTCAGGAAGCGGGAATCGCCGCTTTAAGGGGTAGCGACGAATTTATTGATGAGAACTGCAGAATATATGCAGAGAGAAGGGATATACTCGTCGACGGGCTGAAAAATCTGGGATTCGCAGTTGAGAAACCTAAGGCAACTTTTTATGTCTGGTGCAGAGTCGGAGGGAGCAGTATCGAGTTCGTAAAAAGAATTCTAGATGGTGCTGGGATAGTTGCAACCCCTGGAATAGGGTTTGGAAAAAACGGAGAAGGTTACGTTAGATTTGCGCTAACTAGAAGCAAAGAGGTTATTGCGGAGGCAATAAAAAGACTGGAAAGATTATTTTAAAATGAATTACAACTACAATTAATCTTGTGAGCTACTTCACGACTAAATTCGGGAGCTTCCGGCGCTAAGGAAGGCTTTACGCCATTCCCCTCATCTGCCGGTTCAAAAGCCAAGCTCCCCCCTCCCGCAGAGCTCATTACCCTGCGGGCTATGTTTATGCATGCGTTTAAATCCCTGTTGTAAACGAGCCCGCATTTCGGGCATCTGAATTCCCTTCCGTTGAGTTTGGCAACATGCCCGCATCTGTGGCAAGTCTTTGAAGTGTTCCTGACCTCTATTCCCTCAAGCAAAGCCTTGTATTCAACAATTTCCTGCAGCTTTCTGAAGGGGAGCGAGTGAAATCTTTTGTTGAGCTCTTTGGACCTGTCAAAGTTATCCCTTATTCCGGTGAGATCTTCCTTCACGATTACAGGCTTCCATTTCTCGAGACGTTTCTATGCGACTGAAACCCCTTCAAAGTGGAGAAGGAGAAAGAGAAAGCATTAAGGCTTCTGACCTCCTCCCCGCCCTGAAGGGCGAGGGTTCCCCGAAGTCTCAGGGGTTACACCCCTTTGCGGGTGCTACTCTGCTATGCTCTACGATGAAGGACAGAGGCTTTTTAATTGTCAAGATCATGGAAACCTAGAGAATTTCGAGGAATTGGCCGATAAGCTCAGAAATCCGCTCGCAGTTATCAAGGGTTATTTGAAGATCCGGGAAGAGGTTCTGGAATCCGAATTCATAAGGAACATAAGCAAGCATGCGGCAAAAATCGAGAAAATACTGGATGAGCTCAGGATCAAAGAGCTACAAACATATGAAATGAAGAAAAGTCCTCGAAACTACAAAATGACTCTCTTTGCCCTACAGGGCGAAGCTTTCAGTCATAAAATTCACATAAACAGAGAGTCTAAGGACTCCAGGACGTAGTCCGGAAAAGTGCTGGCCTTTTCCAGACTCTCCTTCTTGTCAACTCCCGTCAGCACTAGAAGGGTGCTGGCACCGATTCCTTTTCCCGCAACAACGTCAACTTCAATCTGATCTCCGACGACAACGACGTCTTCAGCTCCCAAACCGAGCCTTTCGAGGGCCTCTAGCATAATCACTTTTGAGGGTTTTCCGATAACAACATCAGGCATTCTGCCGGTCATCCAGTAGAGTGCACCTATTATAAGCCCCGTTCCGGGAGTGGGGCCGTCGTCAGAAGGGAAGATCCTGTCAGGATTTGTTGCTATGTACCTAACTCCTTTCAAGCAGCAACGCAATGCCTTTGTCATCAAATTGTAGTCCAAATTTCTGTTCGAGCCCACAACGAGGTATTCCGCATCCTGGTAATCTACGAGAGTGAGTCCTGCATTCACCAGCTCCTCCTGAAGTCCAGCTTCGCCAGTGGTGAAAACCTTTGCCTTCCTTTTTTCTTTAGCAATGAAACTCGCCGTCGCGTGGGTTGCTGAAATTATGTCTTTTTCACTAACAGGAATGCCAAAGGACTTCAGTCTTTCCAGCAATATTCTTCTGCTTCTTGTAGAATTGTTAGAAACAAAAACGATTTTTTTTCCAGCATCGAGTAGCTTCAGAACTCCCCTAACCCCCTCCTCTATCGGTTCAGTGCTCCTTCCTACCACTCCGTCAATGTCTATAATGAAACCCTTTTTCTTCAGCAAAGGATGCATCACATCAGGCCGAGCATTTTCAGCTCTTTTGAAATCTTTTCAACGGCCTTTTGTGCGTCTTCGGGACTCTTTCCGCCTGTTACGACCATCTTTCCAGAACCAAAAATGAGTACTACGACTCTTGGATCAGTAAGGCGATAAACGAGTCCTGGAAACTGTTCAGGCTCATACTCCACGTTCTCTAGACCCAGACCGACGGCTATCGCATTCAGATTTAGATCTGTTCCAAGATCGGCTGAGGCGACGATGTTCTGCACTTTCACGTCCGGTTCGTCAATGACGGAGATTCCAATCCCTTTAAGCATTTTAACGATCTGTTTTACCGCTCTCCTAGCGTCCTCAACAGATTTCGAACCAGTACATACGATTTTTCCGCTTCTAAAAACCAGAGCTGCTGCTTTTGGTTCACTTGTTCTCAAAACAAGTCCGGGAAATTGTTTCGGTTTATATTCGGAGTCCTTAATTTCTTTTGAGATTTTCACAAGGTCTATGTTCTCCCCGATCTGCGTTGAAGCCACAACATTTTCGATCTTTATTGTGTATTCCATAACAAACCCCGAAGCTGGTAGTTTAAAAACTATATAAATGCTTCTGCTGAAAAAATATTCATATTTAATCATTTTCCTAGATTTCTAAAGCTTGCTTTCAAGGTCTGCGGACATTCTGACTCAAGAGTCCATTCTGGAAGTTTTAAGAAAGGTGCAAAAATGCCGATAGAAAGCTGGGGAATCAGATAGAATCAGCATTATCCTTTCTCTCCGGCAGAATTATTTCCCCATCTTCTCCACTCAAAACAAACCCTCTTCCAGAAAGGAATTCCCTCACCGTTAAGGCCGAAATAACCGCATCGAGCTCGTCGTGTGTCAGGTTGGGCACCTTCAAGATTTTTCCAACCTCCCTCGTTATTTCAAGAAGTCCTCTCTTTGTTCTCTTCTTCGAATTTGAAGCTATCCCCATCAATACCCTTGTCGCATAAGGGTACACCTCATATACCTTTATACCATTCCTCCTAAGTTCCTCGGCGATTTCCATTCCTCTGAGTGCTATGGACCTGAAAAAAGGTGCTCCCGAAGGAAAAAGTTTAATTCCGAGCTTTAAAAGCTTTCTTTCACATTCTCTAAGCATGCCGGTTTTTGGAAAAGATAAGGGGGCGTCAATTCCCGCTGCAATAACTCCTCTTAATTTTTCCATTCTGTAGTCGCCAACGTAGAGCAGCTCATCCTCTATCACTGCAAGCTTGCAGAAATTCAGTCCAACATCGATACCAGCTACTCTCACATTCCTGAAGAAGTACTCTCGGATTTTTAGCCTTTGAGCGAAAGGGGATATATGTGCTAAAAATATACCAAATTGTGAGTCAGAGGGTGCTCATAGCCGATGACGACTATAACGAAAAATATTTATATTGATTTCTCCAGAGCACAATGTATGTTACGGAGGAGTTTGGCCATCCTGCTGGTTCTGGCTGCAGTCTATCCTGCCTGCGCACTCGTACCAGAAGAGTGGAGTGGAGACGGAAACAACCTAGATCTAAGCATTTTAAGGCCCGGAGACATAATTCTCTGCAGAGGCTGTGCCGGCTGGCTTGAAGAGACGTTCGGAAACATTGTCGGCTACTGGCACCATGCTGCAATGTACATCGGCAATGGGCAGATGATCGAAGCCTGGAAGGACGGAGTTAGGATAGTGCCAGTGGACATGGTTAAGAAGGCCAGCGAGGTTGGAGTTTACAGGGTGAAGACCACCGACACTGTGAGAATCAATGCTATCAACTGGGCAAAGACCAAGGTCGGCCTGCCATACGATTACAAGTGGCTTACATACATTGGAGGCAAGGAAGTCGAAGGAAAAAGCTATTACTGCAGCGAGCTGGTTTGGGCCGCATATCTCAAGGCCGGAGGCCCAGACATTGACCAGAATCCGGGCTTCAGTCTGAGATACGGCTACAACGTTGCTCCTCAGGAGCTCGCTGACGACGGAGATACCTATCTCATAGCCCAAGCAACTTGATTGCTTTTTATTTTTTAAACTTAAAGGCTTCTCGAAAAAGTTATATTTCTGCCGCTTTTAAAAAATAGCAGGGGTCGTGGCGTAGCCAGGAAGCGCGGCGGGCTCCAGTGGTGTGATGAATTGTGGGTCTGCTGAAGCGTGATGATCCATTGGAGCGCTGACCCGAAGAGACCCGCAAGTCGTGGGTTCAAATCCCACCGGCCCCATAAAAAATTTTAGTTGAGGCCGAGGGTGTTCCTCTTTTCCAGAATTACTCTCTCTATTAGTTCCGCTGCTTTAAATGGATCTTCCTCGACCAGAACCTTCCCTCCAGTGAGAACCTCGATGTCCTTCATGAAGAACCTGACTGCATCCTCGCTGCCAGTTATGGGCGGAATTGGAGAAACATGGGTCGTTATTCCATAAGCCACGGCAAAAAAAGGCATCGATTGTTGCCTTCTGCTCCATATACTCTGGAGCAGTAGCCGCGATAGGCAGCTGCGGAATGTCCACATTGAGGGGGACAAAAGAAGATCCTCGAAAAATATTTCAAGGAGAAGACCGATCAAGGAGAAGACCGACTGAAGGAAAGAATGTAGTTAACTGCATCTTCAGGTTTCTCAAAAATCCTCATGCCTCTAAGAACCACCGGAGGTCTGAGAGAGGCTATAGGCTTCCCCTCCTTTAAAGCGATCGCGATCTCTGAGATCGTCCCGAATTCCCCGCCTACTGAGATTAGCGCATCTGAAGAATGAACGATTATCATGTTCCTTGCGTGACCCATATCGGTAGCAATCCTAATATCGATGAAGGGGTTCGCTTCATCGCGTCTTCTCGGAAGAATTCCAACCGTTATGCCGCCTCTGCTCTTCGCCCCTTTCGCACTCGCCTCCATGACTCCGCCTAGGCCTCCATTGATCAAAACGCAGCCCTTCTCTGCCAAAAGCTGGCCCACCCGAAAAGCGAGATCATAAGTGTCTCCATCGCAGATGCTCGCTCCAATCACACCTACCTGCATAGAAAAAGTTTTTCGTTGCATAAAATCCCTTTGCGAATTTGATCAAAAAATTCATAATCTGCATCCGAAACAGCTTAAAATGGAACCGAGAGACTTCAGGATACTTCTGGCGGAAAGAGGGATTGAAGAGCTTAAGAAAGTCTCCAATTCTCTAAGAATTCCGAAAAGAAAAGAGTTTGTCGCTAATTTGGGGGAGATCGAGGCAAAGCTTCAGGTTGTGAAATACAGCTACATGCCCGCTGAAGAGGTTGCAAAGCTCGAGGAATTGCTAAAAATCTCGGAAATGGCGTCCAAGTTAAGAAAGGATATTCAGCAAAGCGATTTTTATGGAATTACTGCACATTACTGGCTTGAATACATCGAAAAGCTTCCTGAGCTGATGAAGAGGGGCGAGATTCAGAAGGTTTACGAGGCGATAAGGTTCTTTTCCGGAGACGTTCTTTCGAAAAGAAAAACTGGCAATCTATGGCTCTGTCTCGTCGACTGCAGCTTCAAGCTTGAAGTCGTCACGAACTCCGAAGAGTTGACAAAGGGGAACAGGGTCGTAAGCTACCTCCCGCCTAGGAAATTCGGGGATTTCGTAAGCAGAGGGATGTTCGTCGACGCTTCACTTGGCAAAAAAGGCGAGCTCGGCATTGATGAGATAAGGAAAATTTCAAAAAGCCTTGGAGAGGTCGAATCACTGCTCATATCGCTGCTTTCGCAAAAATAATCATTCCCTACCGTAGTCGTCCTCAATCCTTTCTATATCGTCCTCCTCGAGGTATTCCCCGATCTGCGTCTCAATCACCTCAAGATCAACCTTCCCAGGATTTTCAAGTCTGTGAAGGACCCCTGCAGGAATGAAGGTGCTCTCCCCCGGACGGAGAATTGTTTCCCTCCCATCGTAGTAAACTCGGGCCGTTCCCTTAACCACTACCCAGTGCTCGCTTCTATGATAGTGTCTCTGCAGGCTGAGCCTTTTTCCTGGTCTGATCGTTATCCTCTTTATCTTGTATCTCTCTCCCTCCTCAAGCACAGTGTATGAACCCCAGGGACGAAATGCTGTTCTGTGAACCACAACCCTCCTGTCATTCCTAGCGGAGAGGGTTTTGTATATTTCCCTGACTTTTTCGGATTCGCCCATCCTCGAAACCAAAAGCGCGTCTTCCGTATCGACTATTATCAGCTTTTCGACCCCAATTGTTGCTATCAGCTTCTGTCCAACAACAAGGTTGTTTTTCGAGTTGATACTAACGGGTTTCTCCCCTATTGCCGCATTTCCGAACTCGTCTTTTGCTGAGATTTCGTAGAGCGAATCGAAGCTACCCAGATCGCTCCACCTAGCATCCATGGGGACAACGGCAACTTTATTAGACTTCTCAAGGATTCCGTAGTCAACAGACATCTCAGGTATTTTGTCATATACCTCCTCTATGCTTTCATGCGTCTCAAAGGCATCGAATATCTCCGGAACAAGTTTTTTTACCTCTTCAATAAAGATTTTAGAATCGAAGAAAAACATTCCGCTGTTCCAGAGGTAACCGCTTTTGAAAAATTCCTCTGCTTTCATCAAATCAGGCTTTTCCTTAAACTCATCAACAATAAAGCCATTCCCCAAACCTTTACCCGGCTTTATGTATCCGTAGCCAGTGTGGGGCCTAGTGGGTTTGATTCCAAATGTAACTAGAAAGTTTTCGGAAAGCTTCTCGGCAGCCCTGAATGCATTCCTGTAGCTTTCATTTACCTCAACAAAGTGATCAGACGGGAGGATTGCAAATTTTCCGGAATTAGTTTTCAAAACCCAAAATATTGCCGGAAGCGTGCTCCTGGCCCGGGGCTCAAGATATACGTTTTCCTTCGGTATCTCGATGTTCAAATCCTTCATATCGTCAATAATCCTGAATTTGTACTCCCTGTTTGCTACAACAAAGATCTCTTCGGGTTTTGAAAATACAAGGGCCCTTTCCAGTGTCTTCTGAAATAAACTCGAACTGTTGAAGATCTTTATGAACTGTTTTGGCATAAGTTCCCTGCTCAACGGCCAGAGCCTAGTTCCCTTGCCACCAGCGAGGATCAAAGTTTTCATAATGAAAATCTATGGGTTATTAATATTTTTCTTCATCCTCTCAATAGCGCTCAAGGTTTTGCCGAATATACCGAAAAGCGTTTGAAGTTCGTAATCCCTAAGCCTAGCCCTTCCAAGAACCCTACGAAGGGTGACAAGTTCTCTTCTCTCTCTTTGCTTTGGAAATCCCACTAAGTCAAGTAATTCCGAGACCTTGTTTATCAGAATTTCTATCTCCCCCGCCTTCGCTAGATTCTCCGTCGTTGGCACCTCCTTTTTGCTGAGGATGTAAAGCAAAACCGCTGCTGCATGGCTTACATTCATCACCGGATAGGCATCGCTTGTTGGGATCTTTACAAGCAGATGGCATCTCTCTATTTCCTCGTTCAAAAGGCCAAAGTCTTCTCTTCCAAAGAGGATAGCTACTTCACCCTCTAGATATTCCAAAAGCTCTTCCGGAGTAAGCAGCGGCTTTCTGAAGAACCTATAATCGCCTCCAGAAATTCCCGTAGTTCCAACGATCATGTTAAACCTAGAGAGAAATGGGAACAGGTCTTCAACAGTCAGGGCGTTCTCGAGCACATCTTTTGCATTTGCAGCAGTCTTAAAGCTCTCCTCTGTTACCCTGCAATTGTATAGGTAGAGCCTCTCGAATCCAAAGTTCTTTACTACACGGGCTATGAAGCCAACGTTTTCAGGAATCTTTAGCTCAACGAGCACAACATGGATCATTCGCTTGGAACGTTTGCGGAATGTGGATCATGGCAATAGCTACATCTGACACCGCTCCCGTGATTTTCCTCAACCGTTGGAATGTTCCTGCCAGCAATTTTCTTGTGGCAGATCATGCATGCATCTCTGGTGTCTTCAACAACAATGCTCCCAGCGGTTCTGAGCTTTGCATGCTCTTTTCCAGTTCCATGACATGCCGCACATTCAACCCCGGAATGGTTTCCGAGCGATAGGTTTGTGAAAACTTCCAAGTGGCACTGCTTGCAAACCTCGCTTTGAACGTGAACCGGTTCTTTTCCCATCTCTTCCTCTATGGCTAAAACTATGCTCTCCTCTTTTATGTACGGGGATATGATGAAAGTGTACACCAAAACGGCGGCGTAGATCAGTATGGCAATTGAAAAGACTGCGGTTGAGATCCTCATAGCTCCACCACCGTATCAAGGTTTATGTAAAAAACCCTTGGATAGGTTCCCGCTTCGGGTTTTAGAACCGTAGTCCTGTTCTTTTTTATAAGATCGTAAACCTCGCTACCCTCCTCAAGCGGCCCGAACTTCCTCGCCCCTGTGGGGCAAACAACGACGCAGGCCGGCAGTAATCCCTTTCTGAGACGGTGGTAGCAGAATGTGCATTTGTCCGTCACCTTCTCCTCCGGGTGGACGAAAGTGGCTCCGTAGGGGCATGCTGTAATGCAGTACTTGCATCCTATGCATGTCTCCTTATCCACGAGAACTATACCCTCCTTTGTATGAAATCTCGCGTATACAGGGCATACGTTAACGCAAGGGGCATTTGCGCAGTGATTGCACAGCTTTGGAACAAAAAATCCTTTACTGGCCTTTGATTTCAGGAAGGGGTTCTCGTCTGTGTTCATCACGAGCTTTTTGTCATCCAAATATCCTTCTATCCAGGTTCTTGAAACCGGGGCTTCCATCGGAACGTGATTCTCGGTTTTGCATGCAATGACACATTTTCCGCAGCCTATGCACTTGTCTACGTCTATTACCATCGCGTATTTCTTCGCGGGTCCGGTCTCCACCATTTCCCTTGATCTCCCCGAAGGTATAACGATTCTGAAGCCTGGTATAAACGGGAGAGTAATCACGCTTTTCAAGAACTCCCTACGATGCATGCTCCACCTCCATTGGCAACAGCTTGTAAACAGCATAATACGCAAAAGTTACCAGTGCAAGCGCCCCCAAGATGAACATGAGTTCGAATGGATGAGGAGGTGTAGGCAGCGAAAGCCCTGAGATGTTCTTCACTACCTGTCCTGCAAAGATAAAGTCAAATCTGTAGGTGAACACTCCCGCTATCACAAGAACTGACGAAGTCAGAAGCACTTTGATGCTGTTTCCCCTCAACAGCAACAAGAATATCGGGATCACCATTCCCAGCAGAACCTCCACTATCCAGAAGTTCAGCGCGTAACTTCCAAACATCAGGTTTGCAACAGAGATAGCCGCAAAGTTGTTCACACCAGGATAACCAACGATAACAGCCCTCCAAGCCGTGAAGAGAAGTGCTATTGCAAGGGATACACTTAGGATTTTTCTTAGAACAGGCAATGCTGAAAGCTTTTCCTTCGAACTGGTAGCCCAACTTGTAACGATGGTCGCGATAACCAGTATCGCCGCCCCTCCGAATATCGCGGTAACAACAAAGTAGATGGGAGTTATTGCATCGTGCCACAGCGGAATGTAGCTGGCAGCAAAGAGTGCTCCAAGGTTGCTATATGCCAAAACAGCCGTGATCAGCGCTACAATGCCTATGGATCTAGCTACTTCCGAGTCGATCGATTTGTCTCTCGTTGTCAGGTATTTTGCAAGTTTGTTTAAGGCTGAGGATGTGAAGTACCTATTCTGAATATAGTCACCTATAAACCTCAAAGATAGAATTTTCCCAACAGCCCCCTTAACACCTTTAAGCTCGGACTGTTTGACTAAATCGCTCCTGAAGTAGAACCAAGATTCTACGATCAAAAAGATTAGCTCGAGAATGTAAAACATTATCATCCAGTACATGACGCTTGTGGGATTGGCGTGACCTAAAGTAGCGTAGCCTGCCCTTTCTATTCTCTCCAAGTCAAATGCAATTGTGATCAAACCCACGATAATGGAAAGAATGGCAATAACGACTGCATCCTTAACGATTACTTCAATTTCCTTAATGTGGAGAACTTCACCAGCTGATGCTATGGCTGCAGTGCCCAAAAGAACCAGAAATACGTATAGAGCTACGAGATATCTCCAAGGAACCCCAAAAGCGGATTCATAAGGCTCCACTGGTAACTCCACAGACAGCGGAGGTGGAAAATGCATCAGATAAGCACCCACAAATCCCAAAGCTGTCAAGGCGAGCGTCAGTGAAACAAAGACAGTCTCAATTGTCCTCAACATCTCACCTCTTCTCGAGATCGAGTCTTCAGCTTTTTAAGTTTTTCCAATTTATCTCCTCCCGCCTTTTGGGCTGGGCTTCAAGTTGTGAACTAAAAATGAAAAAATAATTAAACAACCGATAATGGGAATCTATGAACTTCGAGTTTACCCAAGAACAGGAAGATATAAGAAGGGCGGCAAGAGAGTTTGCAACAAAGGAATTCCTGAAAGACAAGGCAGAAGAATTCGACAGGAATGAGGAATTCCCTCGTGAACTTTGGAAGAAAGCCTGCGAACTCGGCTTCATCGGTATTCATTTCCCAGAAGAATTCGGTGGTGGAGGCTTGGGCTGTCTGGAAAACATAATCGTGGCTGAAGAGCTCTGCAGAGCGGATAGCACCATTGGAAGTGCTTTGATTCTATCCGACTTTTCCTGCGAGCTTTTAATGATGTTTGGAAGCGAAGAACAGAAAAAGGAGGTTTTACCAAAGGTTGCAAAAGGAGAGGCAATCACAGCTGGATGTTATACAGAACCAGAAGCAGGCAGCGATCTTACGGCCATAAGAACCAAAGCTGTTAGAGACGGTAACGAGTGGGTGATCAACGGTTCGAAGACTTTCATCACAAATGCCCCAATTGCAGATTACTTCATCATATTGGCCGTTACGGAAGAGACTCAGCCTCGATACCGCGGCTTCACGCTATTCCTCGCGAAAAAGTGCGATGAGATCAAGGTAACTCCAATTAAAGGGAAATTAGGTATCAGAGCCTCTCCAACAGGAGAAGTCGTATTCAAAGATCTTAGATTGGACAGCAGCGCTGTTATTGGCACTCTGAACAGGGGGTTCTATCAGGTATTAGAGTTTTTCAATGAAAGCAGAATCGAGATCGCAGCCCAAGCCCTTGGAATTGCTCAGGGTGCATTTGACAGAACCGTCAACTACCTGAAGCAGAGAAAACAGTTCGGACAACCTATAGGGGCCTTCCAAGCTCTGCAGCACAGAATTGCTGATTTAAGGGCTGAAATAGAAGCCGTTAGACTTCTGGTTTACAAGGCAGCCTGGAATTTTGACGCCAAAAAGCCAGATCCAGCTCTAACTTCAATGGCAAAATACCTAGCCGGAAAGCTCGCCGTCAAGGTCTGCGATGAGGCTGTACAAATGCACGGTGGCTACGGTTACATTGCTGAATACGAGGTGGAGAGATTTCTAAGAGATGCTAAGATCACTGAGATCTACGAAGGGACAAAAGAAGTTCAGCTGAACACGATCGCAAGGGAGATGTTCGGGAAGCTGAGATAATCTTATATATTTTTTAGCCAAATTTAGATTGTGGCAAAAAAAGTAGTAATAGCGATTGACAGAGATGATGATCTCGGGCAAAAGGTTGGAATAGCCTCTCCTGTTATCGGTAGGGAAAACGTTCTTCAGGCTGCGGTAAGGCTTGTTTTGGCTGATCCCGAGGATTCAGATGCCAATGCAATGTTTTCGGCAATTAAGATCTACGATGAGCTCGTGGAAAAGGGGGAGGAATGTGAAGTCGTGGTTGTTACTGGTGACAAGAACGTTGGTAAGGTCTCAGACACAAAAATTGCCCAACAGCTAGACAGCATTTTAGTAAATCTCAATCCTGAAAGTGTGATCGTCGTGACCGATGGTTCCGAAGACGAATTCGTAATGCCTCTAGTTTACTCAAGATTTAAGGTCGATCTGCTCAACAGGGTTGTTGTAAAGCAAAGCAAGACGCTTGAAAGCACATATTTTCTCCTCAGAAGAATGTTCAACGAACCAAAGGTTGCGAGAGTCACTCTTGCCCCAATAGGCATTATATTCCTAGTATATTCCTTCTTTCTCCTAATACAGCATCCAGAATGGGGAATCGGAGGAATAATTCTATTTTTGGGATTATATTTTGTTGGAAAAGCATACGGTCTGGACAAATCCCTAGCAGGATTCCTAGAGGGGGTTAGAAAAAGTGTAAGCGAGGGTAGACTTTCGTTCATATTTTACCTCGGTGCAGGTATTCTAATGCTGATTGGTTTTGCCGTAGGTTTCAATGCCTCCATCGCCCACACAATCCCGCACATAGCCGTAGCAACGTTCATATTCTACAGCATATCGTGGATCACCCTTTCTGCTGTGGCAATAGCAATAGCAAGGGCTATAGATGCATTCAGCGAGGACAGGAGGGTTGGAAGGTATTTCACATCCGCCTTCATCGCGATTTCGATCGGCCTGATCATCTGGGGAACGGCAGGTTACATAATCAACCCCGAAATCAGAGATTCGATTTACAGATTTGCTGCAACGGTTTTTGCCGCCCTATTTGTCTCCGCAATAGGCCTACTATTTACAAAAATGGGTGCCCAGAAAGCCTAGAGCTTTAGCCCTGGGGACGAACGGGCAAAGTTTAAATATAAGCCCATGACAGTTACGTTGAGCATCGCCCATGGATGTGGTCCGGATATCCGAAGGCTCGAATAAGGCTCTGGACCGAGTCGGGTGGGCGAGTTCGAGCAAAAAAATAATCCCGAGCCCCTCATGGGGTAGGGATAACGGGGTGGTGGCACACCCCCTAGAAGCAAGAATCTCCCGGCTTTAGCCGTGGAGAGTGTCAAAAGGAAGAAATGAGCTCTTCAAGCCTCTTTATTTTACTTTTTCCACTCCTAAGCTTTTCGTTTGCGATTTTCACTGCGATTCGCAAATAGTTCTCCTCTACTATCCTTTTCCCGTCTATTGCCACAGGAAGTTCCAATCTCTCGAAAGAAGCTATCTCCACAACATAGTTCTGCAGCGAGATTATTCCGCTCCTTCTGAATCCTGAGTTATTCGCAGCAGCCATTAATTTCCTTGCAGAAATTAAATCCTTGCAAGCAACGTGAAGTATGGGGGGATCCTGAATCAACCAGCCTTGCCGTCTGCATCTGTTCACGGATTCTAGCACTTCTTCGAAACTGGCATAATTATGCCACTTTCCCAAAAATTCCGAACTTTTCTTATCGCCAAAACTGTTCAAATCTATCACCAAGATTCTTCCGCTGCAACTCGAGAGGGTCACATAATTTTCCTTCTCGTTGATCTTTTCCAAAAGAGGGACTATGTCTCCGTCTATTTTCCCTTGTCTTTTAGCCTTCTCGTAACATTCAATTTTTTCTCTTCTATACTCTGACCACATCACTTCTTTGAGATAGTGGAAACGTATGCCAAGAAAGCTGAAAGCTGAATTCTCTCGTTAGCACCCTCCGTAAGTCTGAAATCGATCTCGCCCAGCTTGTCAATCAGCAGAACCTTGCGCTTTTCGTCCATGTTTGAGTCCGTAATCTGCCTGAACAGCTGCGCAACCACGTCCTCCCCGCTCATCCCGTATTCAATCATGAGTTTGTTCAACTTTTCTCTAGCCTCTTCAAACTTTCCGTTCAGAGCGGTTTCGAGGATTTCCGCAAGCTCTCGCGGCTGAGCGGTTGCTGTTATCTGGAAAATCTTATCTCTGTCCACAACTTCTCCAATTGCTGCGGCTCCCTGCAAGGCATTTATTGCCTTCCTAAAATCTCCTCCAGAAACGTAGAGTATAGCCTCAATTCCGTCTTCAGTTATTTTCACTCCTTCTTTCTGGCAGATCTCTAAAAGTCTTTTCCTAATAGCCTCATTGGGCACAGCCCTGAATCTGAAAACAGCGCATCTGCTCTGTATGGGTTCTATTATCCTGCTGACGTAGTTACAGCTCAGAATAAATCTGCAGCTCCTTGAGAACATCTCCATCGTTCTTCTTAGCGCCGCTTGGGCGTCTGCGGTAAGAGCGTCTGCCTCGTCAAGAAATATGATCTTGAATGGGGCCCCACCAATCGGAGCCGTTCTCGCAAACTCCTTTATTTTGGTTCTAACAATATCTATTCCCCTCTCGTCGCTCGCATTCATTTCTATGAAGTTGTCCCTCCAAGCTTCGCCAAACAGATCTCTCGTAAGTGCTATCGCAGTTGCTGTCTTGCCTGTGCCTGGAGGACCTGAGAAAAGCATGTGCGGAATATTTTTCCTCTCGACATATCCCTTAAGCCTTCTTACAATCTCATCCTGCCCAACGACTTCGTCCAGCGTCTTTGGCCTATACTTCTCGACCCAGATCTCGAACTCATCCATTGCTTCTTGTTTTGATCACTTGTAAAAAAACCTATCGTAGGTGGGTATTACAGATTCGAATCACAAATTCCGAACCCTAACCAGCCTTGGGATTTTGTCAAACTTTATGCGGAAACCGAGGTTTTCCAAATAAGATTTCGAAAGTTTGCCCTCTCCATGGATCATCAACTCAAGAAGGTCGTTCTCATCATCTATATCAACCGAAGAGTAGAAGGAATCGAATACCTTGCAGCTGAAACCCATGCTTTTAGCAATCTGGATATGCTTAAGAAAGCTGCAGTAGTGATACGAAACTCTGAAACCCTCCTTTCTCACTAGGAGCATGTTAGTTCCACCTTTTCTTCCCGGAGCGATCACAACATCGCCTTCACTGTTCAGAAATCTCTCAAAGATTTCTGAATTCAGCAAAGGAAGGTCAGACATTACAATCGCCTTCGGCACATCTTCAAGCTCGGAATTTATACACTCATCGAGCGCTCTTTGATCCTCTACTAGCTCAACATCCAAGTCCAGATCCAGTCTGGAAGTCGAGATAACCTTTATTTCTAGCTCAAAAGCTTTTAGAGCATTTATAACATCGATTAACATCAATTTTGCAAACTTCTCCCTTTCTTCCCGGCTTAAAACGCTGCTAAGCCGAGATTTAGGATTTATCGGCCTGAAAGGAATTACAATCATGAGAATATCCTTTCCACTAGCCATTTAGCATCGAATTTAACGAGGTCATCGTAGCCCTGACCTGTACCGAGAAAGAGGATGGGTCTTTGTGTTACATAACAGATCGATATGGCAGTTCCACCCTTTGGATCCGCGTCAATTTTTGTCAGAATGCTCCCGTCTATTCCTATCATTTCGTTGAACATTCTCGCCCTCTCAACAGCATCATTCCCCGCGATACTTTCGTCAACAAAAATAACAAGATCTGGCTTCGTAACCCTCTTTATTTTTTCAAGCTGGTCCAAGAGGTTCTTTTTTGTGTGCATTCTCCCCGCGGTATCGGCGAGGACTATATCGATTCCCCTGCTTTCAGCATGCTTTAGGGCATCGAAAATAACCGCAGTCGGATCTGAGCCGGGATTGTGCTTTATAAGTCTAATTCCGAGTCTTTTTGAATGTTCTTCGATTTGCTCAATTGCACCAGCTCTAAAAGTATCGCCCGCTGCTATCACTAAGCTGTACCTGTCCATAAGCCTTTTTGCCACCTTCGCGATTGTAGTGGTTTTTCCTGTGCCGTTAACACCGACAAAGATTATGTTTAAGGGCTTCTTTTCCATCAACCTTTTGCTGACAAAATCATCAAAATCGAACCGATTCCTTTCAAGAATTTCTAAGAGAGTCGCTTTTAGCTCATTCTCGACAATATTGTAAAGACTTTTCCCGATTTTCTTCCTTCTTCCTACAAGTCTTTCCTTCAACTTTCCCCTTATTTCGCTGACAACTTCGAAGGCCACATCGCTTTCCAGAAGGGCTATTTCAAGCTCGTTGAGAACATCTTCGACCTTATCCTCGCCGATTACTATCTCTCCACTTGCAAGGGCCGATACCTTCTCTTCAATTCCATCCACTTTATCCTTTAACTCCCTAAGTTTTTCCTTAAGAGCTTTGAACATCTCACTCCTCTTTCTTCTTTGATAGCTCTGCTATTTCCCGCTGAATCTTCGAGGCTTCAAGAGCTAGGCTTTTTAGCGTATTCGTCGTTTCAGCGCTGGATTTCTCGATTTCCTCTAGTCTCTTTTTTAGAAATTCCATGGCACTTTCTACATCTTTTTCGACAACAACCCCAGAACCGACGTCTACGAGAACTTTTTTGCTCTCCTTTATGTCCGAATATGCGTAAATCCCACCACCCAGGCTTATGAGAGCATTTACCTCACCCTCAGCACCTTTCAGGAATTCCAGTGTAGAAACCGCTCTTCTGTACTCATTGGCAACAAGTTCGAGTTCAACCAATCTCCTCTGCAGCAGCTCAAAATCCCTCTGAATCTGCTGCAGTATTGCAACCTTTTCCTCGATCATTCACCCACCCTTTTTACTTCCTCAACCTTAATCAGGCATCTCTTTACCTTATGGTTGCTGCCTATGATTGACATTAGTTTCTCGATAGCCATTTTCTCGTTATCCGCATGTATTAACTTCCTAAACCTTTTCCAGCCATCAACATCCTTAAAAGAGCCCTTTATCTCGAACATTCGACCACCTCACGGAAATAAGGCCTCATCAATAATCCCCAACTCTAAGCCTGTTGTGTCCCTACCCACCAGATAACCTTTAGAATTTGCTAGAATGCTCGAACCCACCATATCGTTGCCAAAGTTTGCTGTTCCCTTTAAAGCTTCCACGCCCATAAGCTTTGATATTTTTTTAAGTTCCCATTCTGTAGCGTTTGGGTGTACAATGCCGCCTCTGTTAGTTATAACCGCCGCCATTCCAACGGTCTTGATTCCCCCTACTGTTCCCCGAGAGATTTCTATACCTAGGAAATCGCTCACCTCCCCAATGATATCCGAATCCAAGTCCGGATGGGAAATTCCACCTCTATCGTTAACGCAAAAATTGTTGCCCAGACATGTCATTGGTGTGTCCACAATTTTAACATCAACTTTGCTCCTCAGCCTCTCAAGTTCCTTGGTCGTGATCCCGTTGCTGACAACTAGTCCTCTTGAGTTCAATACAACCATAGCCCCAACGAGCTCCGAACCGGCCACAGTGGTTGATACAACATCCACACCCAAAGTTTCCCTTAAAGAAGATTCAAGCTTTTCGTCAGATATCCCGATGACTGCAAAATTCTCCGAGACTTTTGCATAAAGTCCAATAAGCGGATTTCCACGGACAGATAAAAGCTTCATGCAAGTTCAACTTCAACAACACCATCGTCAAATTTCACCGCCCTTACTTTAATCCTCGCTGGAGCCCATTTAGCTCCCCTGCTCCATAGAAATTCGTTCACTTTCTCATCAAGCTTCACGTTTTCAGGGGGGACCTTCATGTGCCTGCTCAGAAAATTTCTGAGGTATTTTGTAGCCTTTTTGGCCCTAAGCCATCTTGGATATCCGACAAGCTTCTGCCTGAGCCTAAGTGAGTATATTCTCTCAACCTGAATATTCGCCATATTGCCACCTCAGACCTTCAGCTTTCTCCTTCTCCAATACCTCCTCTTAGGGCTGCCGAAAACCCTCCTACCGGTTTTAATCGTTACCCAGACAGGAGCGCGAACGTTCTGCTTCAAGGCTTTGGCAAGCCTCAACTTAACACCGAGAGTTTTCTTCCCCATACGATCACTTCCTAACAATTTTCGTTTCCCTTTTCTTTTGCGCCCTTTTCAGAATCTCTACAAGCATTTCGTCGGAGATCTTGCTCTGGATCTTACCTGCCTGAGCCAGATAGACGAGCTGGGCTTCAACTGCCTCTGCAATATCCGGATGGGCTAGCTTCAGTCTTCCAAGCCTCTCCCTTGCCTCAGGCTCAAGAATCGCTCTCAATATTGCCTGTTTCTGTGCCTCGTATTGCCTCCTCATCTCTTCTTGCCTTCTAAGCTCTTCCAGCTCCTTCTGTCTCTGAATTTCCAGAAGTTTTCTTCTCCTTATCTCTTCCAGCTCGTCCATCAGGTTCACCTCAATACTTTTTAAGCTCTGGAATTGTTTTGGAGAGTTCGGACTTCAACTCCTGTGCAATTTTGTCCAGATAAGCTCTTCCCGCTGGAGTTAAAACCCTACCTTCAGAAGTCTTTTTGACGAAGCCCAACTGCTCGAGCTGATGCAGTGCATTCCTTATAATCGCACCGCTTCCCTTTCTGAAGTGCGCAGGTCTAACTCCGCGCCTTTTTCTTCCGCCGTAATAAGTCCTGAGCCTTTCGATTCCCACAGGACCGTCAAGATATATCCGCCTGAATATTGAGGCCAGTCTTATGTACCACCAGTCTTTCTGCTCCGGAGCCCTTTCTCTGTTTACCCCTGTTTTCACAAACTTTGCCCACTCTGGCGGAGACACCGCATCCTTCAATTTTTCTGCAACCCTGCTTATCAGCAGCTCCGCAGGGACGTCGCTCACAGCCATCGGCCTCACCTCTCCAAGGTTATCACAAACCCCCTTACGTCCCTAATCCTACACCCGAGCCTTTCAGCCAGCTCTTTCACCACCAAATCTTTTTCCTTTCTTTTTCCGAAATTTTTTAGCATTTTGATCTTCACCGCTCCCCTCTTTTCAAGTTGAAGATTAATTTCGCTTATTAAACTTTCCGTTATTCCGTTTTTTCCAACGTTTATTTTTACCGTCTGCATCGTCTCACTTATATCCTCCAACTAAAAAATTTTTTCATGGAAAGAGGGGCGGGATTTTCAGCCCTGTCCACTCGTCCAAGCCAAACATCAGGTTCATGTTCTGTATCGCTTGTCCGCTCGCCCCCTTGACCATGTTGTCTATTGCAGAGATCACCACCGCTCTCTCTCCATCCGAATAAATCGCTATGTCACAGAAATTGCTTCCCCTAACCTGAGCCAGTCGCACTTCGTCCTGAAGCCTAATAAAGTAGCAGTCCCTGTAGAATTCTCCGTATACCCTGTAAAGCTCGTCTTTGCTCAATTCTCCCCTCAAGAACACGTGAGCATTTGTTAAAATCCCCCTCGATCCAGGAAAGACCTGAGGTGTAAAGGAAACCCTCAAACCTTTCTGAAATCTAGAAAGTTCCTGGAGAATTTCCGGAAAGTGCCTGTGATCCGTTACCTTGTACGGCACAACTGATTCGTGAAGATTTGGATAATGCGTGAAGTCCGACGGGCTTTCGCCTGCACCTGTAATACCGCTCTTGCAGTCAAAAACGACCCTTTCAATTAGTTCAAGTCTCGCAAGTGGTGCAACGGCTAATACCGCTCCCGTTGGATAACAACCCGGATTTGCCACGAGTTTCGCTCTCCTTATCTCATCCCTGTGCAGTTCAGGGATTCCGTAAACGGCTTCCAAATAGCCCGTATGCTTTTTCCCATACGTCTTTTCATAAACTTCCTTTGGTAACCTATAATCGGCGGAGAGATCCACAACTTTCAAACCAATTTCGAGGAGTTTTGGAACGTAGAGCATCGCCTCCCCGTGCGGAACCGCTGTGAATACCAGATCGCAATCCGAGAAATTCTCAACTTCAGGCACACAGAATTTCAAATCATAAAAACCCTTCAGAAATTTGTGCACTTTCCATACTTCTTTCCCCTCAAACCTCCTCGAAGAGGCTGCAATAACCTCGGTCTTAGGATGCATCGCGAGCAGTCTGAGGAGTTCTCCGCCGGTGTAACCACTCGCCCCGATTACTCCGATTTTCATGGCTCCAATTTTGGGTTGCTAAATATAGTCTTTTCTACATGCAAAAAATTTAAATAAAAAGTGATATTAGTTTTAAAGGGTGCCAAAATGAGGCTATTTGTCATAGGCTTCGGGCAGGCGGGAGGAAAAATTCTAGACATGTTCGTCGAAAACGAAAAGATGAGAGGACCGAATATTCGGATGAGATGGCTTGCAGTAAACTCCGCCAGGGCGGATTTATTGGGATTGAGGCACGTTCCGATGAAGGACCGAATCCTGATAGGACAGACCGTTGTTAAGGGCCATGGGGTCGGAACAGACAACAAGCTGGGAGCAAAGATCACTCAGGATGAAATCGAGACAATATTGAATGCAATCGATGAAAGGGGAACGCACGATCTGGACGCATTTCTGATCATAGCCGGTCTTGGAGGTGGAACCGGAAGTGGGGGCGCCCCTGTTCTTGCAAAACATCTTTCAGAAATGTATTCCGAGCCTGTTTATGCATTTGGAATCCTTCCTGCTCCCGAAGAGGGAAAGCTTTACTCGCTCAATGCAGCAAGGAGCATGATTTCGCTTTTGAAATATGTGGACAATCTCATTCTGTTCGACAACGGAGCATGGAAATTCGAGGGTGCGAGCTTGAGGGATTCATTTGCGAAAATTAACGACGAAATAGTTCGCAGAATAGCCATTCTTGCAAGAGCCGGAGAGCCAATTGAGGAGGATCTGGTCGGTGAAATGGTTGTGGACAGCAGCGAAGTGATAAACACACTTAAAGGGGGAGGAATCTCGTCAATAGGCTACGCAACAAGCTTGGCTGAGACAGAACAAAAGAAGGGGTTCCCATTTTTCAGGAAAAAGAACCGGGAGGAGCTTGAAACGATCGAAAGCGACAAGGCAATAAAGATAGCATCACTCGTAAAGAGAGCTGCACTTGGCAGGCTAACACTTCCGTGCAACATAAGCAGTGCTGAAAGAGCTCTTATCCTTGTCGCAGGACCTCCAGAGCACTTAGACAGAAAAGGACTTGAAAAGGCAAAGATATGGCTGGAGGAACAGATCGCAGGCGTAGAGGTGAGAGCAGGAGATTACCCAACAAGAAGGACGAAACATGTCGCTGCTCTGGTTGTTCTGGCTAACATCACCGATGCGCCTAGGGTAAAGGAATTACAGCAGCTTGCGATTGAAGCGAAAGAAGGAATAGAGACCGCAGAAAAAGAGAGAGAGGAAAAAACGATCAACCTATTCGATGAAGACATCGAACCCCTTATATGAAATTGATCGTTGCACTGACTGGAGCAAGCGGGCAGATAGTCGGGATTAGGCTAATAGAGAGGTTAGTATCGAAAGGCATCGAAGTTTACGTCGTGGCTTCAAGAGCCGCAAAAATAACGATGAGGGCCGAAACAGAATACGATGAGGCCTATCTCAGAGAAATAGCCACTAAATACTACGATGAAGACGAGATCTATGCTCCATTCTCAAGTGGAAGCTTCAGACACGACGGAATGGCAATCGTGCCGTGCAGCATGAAGACGGCGGCAAGCATCGCCTACGGAATAACGGATAATTTGATCACGAGAGCCGCAGACGTTACGCTTAAGGAGAGGAGGAGGCTCGTAATTGCTCCCAGAGAGGCGCCGCTACATAAAGGACATCTTTCGGCTCTCCTGAGGCTTTCTGAACTTGGTGCCATCGTTTATCCGCTCGTCGTTTCCTTTTACTCCAAGCCGAAGAATGTAGAGGAGATAGTCGATTTTCTCGTTTCGAGGATAATGGAACAGCTTGGATTTGAAGTTGAATACAAGAGATGGGAATGAAGGCCATAATGGTTGGCGGAACATCGAGTAGTGCGGGAAAGTCCATCCTAACGATGGCTCTCTGCAGAATCCTCGCAAAAAAAGGCTACGACGTTGCACCCTTCAAGGCTCAGAACATGAGTTTGAACTCCTTCGTGACCAAAAAGGGAAAGGAAATAGCGATTGCTCAAGCCATGCAGGCTTTTGCCGCAGGAATTGAACCAGACGAGAGAATGAATCCGATACTGCTGAAACCGAAGGGAAATTTCGTTTCCCAGCTCGTGGTCCTTGGAGAGACCATCGGAGACTTCGACTCAAGGGAATACTACGAGAAAATCCCAGAACTCAAAAAGATCGTTGAGGGGGCATTCAAAAGCCTGGCAGAAGAATTCGAAATTGTTGTAATTGAGGGTGCTGGAGGAATGGCAGAGATAAACCTCTATGACAGGGATCTAGCCAACATACACATAGCGAGATACGCCAGACCTGCGATTTTGATCGTGGGCGATATAGATCGCGGGGGAGTTTTCGCTTCACTCTACGGAACTTATCAGCTTCTCCCCGAGGACGTGAGAGAGCTTGTTGTTGGCTTTGTGATAAACCGCCTTCGCGGCTCGGAAGAGTTTCTTAGAAACGGAATAAGCAAGCTCGAAGCAATGTGCAAGGTGCCCGTGCTGGGAGTAATCCCTTTCCTAAACTCAGAATTCCCATCAGAAGACTCCCTCAACATCGAGGAATGGAATGGCTCCGAAGTGATTGGGATAGTTCGGCTTCCTAGAATCTCCAACTTCACAGACTTCGAACCCCTGCGGAAAATTGCGCGCTTCTTAGACCTGAAAGAAAAACCGAAGTGCGAGATCCTGATAATTCCGGGTAGCAAAGACACGATTGCAGATCTAAAGCTGCTTAAATCTATGCCGATCTGCGACGAAATCAAAAAGATCTATGGAAAGAAACCGATTATCGGAATATGCGGCGGATACCAGATGCTGGGAAAAGAACTGATCGACTATGGTGTAGAACACGGGAAAATTAGAGTAAAAGGACTCGGTTTGCTGGATGCAGAAACTAGGTTCGAGGTATACAGGAAAAAAACTGTTCAAGTTAACAAGAAGGTTACTGGAGACGCCGAGATTTTGAGAAAAATAAGGGGCGAAATCGTATGGGGCTACGAGATACACAAGGGGGTTACCAGCTCCAAGAAGCCCATATTTGAGGACGAGGGCTGCCAGAGCGATGACGGGATGTGCTGGGGAACCTATCTACATGGCCTATTCTGGAACGAGAACGTGCTAAGGGCACTGGGAGAATATTTGGGTGTAAAGCTTGAAGTAAGAGACCAATTCGATGTGCTGGCCAAGGAAGTTGAAAAAAGGCTAAACCTCTCCGAATTTCTCTCTAAGGTATCTATAGGCTGAATAAGCCGCTACTGCCCCGTCACCGCAGGCGGTCACAACCTGCTTCAGCGGATTGCTGCAGCAGTCGCCAGCAGCAAAAATGCCGTCTACATTTGTTCTCTGCTCCCTGTCAACCTTTATGTACCCCAACGAGTCCCTCTCCACACCTAGAGTAGCAACAATTTCTGTTGCCGGTCGCATTCCAATTGCGATAAATACCCCGTCGACATCAACAATCAACTCTTCCTTTCTGTCCCTAAGAAAGACTACCACCCTCTCAGCCCTGTCTTTCCCTTCTATTTTCCTCAGATTCGCATTCTGAATAACCTCTATACCCCTTTTTCGGAGTTCTTCTACGAGTGCCTTCTCGGCTCTTAAGGGTGATCTGGAGATGAGCTTCACACTGCAACCCAAATCGTGGAGATAGATTGCGTCGCTCAACGCTTCCTTTCCGCTACCGTAAACAATTACTCTCCTACCTCTAAAGAGGCTTCCATCACAAGTCGCACAATAGCTTATCCCCTTCCCGATAAACCTGTTTTCTCCTTCAATTCCCGCCTCGCGATGCTTCCCTCCAGTAGCAATGATCACGGTTTTGGCCTCATATTCATTCTCGCCAATCAATAGGAAGTGACCCTCTTTTCTCACAATCCGCTCAATCTTTTCGACTCTGCTTTCAGCTCCTGCTTTCAAAGCCTGCTGCTTCATCCGATCGAGCAATTCAATACCGCTACCCTCGAATCCGGGATAGTTTTCAATCCTTCCAGCCAAGGAAAGCTGGGAAACGGGATCAAAGGTTTCAAAGATTACCGTCTTCAGCCCGTATCTCGCAGAATATATCGCCGCGGTCAGACCCGCAGGTCCGCCACCCACTATCGCAACATCAAACATGTGCAGAAGTAAGGAGGGATGCAAAAAATTTTTTTGCAATAAATTTTTAAATACCTGAGTGATATTTGCTCTATGCCATCAAGCGTTTCCACGAAAACCCAGATTGCAGCAATTCTAATCCTTCTGTCAGTAGTACCACCCTTAATGGCCATACTTCTGGATTTTCTCGGAATGGAGGAAGAGCTAACAATGACCAAATACCTAATAGCTCTTTACGGGCTTTCAGCAGCTGCCCTATCCTTCCTGATTTCTCTGCTTGTATTCCGAAATTCTGAAGGGGAACTAAGGAAATTCACGGGGGCCCTAAGCCTATCTCTCCTATTCACAGTCATATACTTCATACTACTCCACCTAGCAGAGCTCAGGGGAGAATCTGCCAACTATATAACCTCCCTCCCATGCATTGTGGCCTATCTGCCGATTTTGGCCTACGGTGTCAAAAAGCTAGAGACAGAACTGAGCTTTCTCACTCCTAGGAGTCTAATGCTACCGGTGATTGTTTCATGCGGCCTTCTTCTTGCAATTGCAATCTATCCCAAACAGCAGCACATTCTCGTGATGATGGCCCTCGATTTAATCACGATCTTCATCTTCCTTTCCCTGACATTCCTCTACCTCAAAACGGAGAATCTAACTTACTGGCTCATGATATCTCTTTTCTATCTTCTCCAGTTCCCGGCAAAGATTTACCTCGACACTTCGGAGTTCTTTGGTCTACCCGCTATGTTTTACAATCTCTCCCTATCCGTGCTGCTGTTCTGCCTATACGGCGCCCATACCAAAAAGGTGAGGGTCTTAAGCTTCAAAGCCCTTGAAGAGGAGAAGAAAAGGTACGCAATGCTCCTTGACAAGGTCAACGAAATGAAGGAGGCTTTTAGGCTCATGAGCAAGGCTCTTTATTTCGATGTTCTGAAGAAGCTTCAGCTGATATCTGGATTTGTGGAGGTATACGATCTAACAAAAGATCCCCAGTATCTGGAAAGGGCAATAAAAAGTGTGAAGGAGTGCGGGGAATACATAGAGAAAATAGGATCGCTCGAAAAAACCGTTACAGCTGAGACCACAAATCTTAAGCCGATCAGAGTGCGCGAAGTTGTGGAAGAAATCAAATCCGGATACGAAATCCCCATAACGATAAAAGGTTCCTGTACAGTACTTGCCGGAGACGAGATCTCGATAGCAATTGAGAATATAATAGAGAATGCCGTTAAGCACAGCGGAACTGAGAGAATAGACGTTGTTTTAAGCGAAATCGACGATGAAGGTGAAATAAGGATAATCGACTATGGAATTGGAATTCCCAGCGAAATCAAAAAGGAGCTGTTCAAGGAGGGATTCAAATACGGAGAAACTGCCGGACTTGGGTTCGGGCTATACATTGTGAAGAAGATCGTCGAGAGATACGGTGGAAGGGTCTGGGTTGAGGACACGAAGCCGAGGGGGGCAACCTTCGTGATTAGGTTAAAAACTACTCAAACCTCAGAGCCTCAATAGGCTGAAGTCTGCTGGCCTTCCAGGCCGGATACAAACCGCTCAAAACCGATGTGATAATACCAACAGCAAAACCTAGTGCAACATAGCCGAGCGTGGATATCTGGAAAACGTATTTTGTCTCCTTCAGTATAAGGTAGTTTATGCCATAACCCGCTGCAACGCTCAAAACGGATCCGATCAAGCTTCCGATCATACCCAAAAACAGGGCCTCGAGCAGGAAAATTCTCAGAACTGTCACTCTCCGGGCTCCTATCGCTCTCATGACTCCTATCTCCCTAGTTCTTTCCATTGCCGACATAAGCATGATGTTCAGAATGCTAACACCCGCAACCAGAAGAGAGACACTCGCTATGGCCATCAGGAACAGATTTATCTGTCCAAAAGCTCGTGTTATTATGTCGAGGATCGCCTTCATCTCGAAAACCGCTACCTTCTCCTCCTTTGTGTTAAGCCTCCTCTCTATTTCCTCCTTTACCTTCTTAACCGCATCAAGATCCTTCGCCATCACGATGACGCTTGAGTAACCGGCGGTTGAAACTTTCTCGAAATTGCCTTCAGAGATGATTATAGCCAAATTTGGATTTATATCGTATCTCGCACCTGCATCTTCCAGTATTCCGGCGACTTTAAATTCAATTCCATTTACAAGGATCCTTGAACCGGGTTTTAGCTCGTATATGCTCGCAAAAGAATTTCCTGCAACGCATCCCCGACTCAGATCTATTGATCCCCTCTCCGCCTTGAACATTCCCCTAACGTCTTCCTCCTTCAGCCCGTAGACGGTTGTGTAGGTCTTCCGATCCTTGATTTCCACGAGCAGGTAGTCAGACTTCACAGGCACTACACTCTCAATTCCGGGGACTTTTCTTATCTTTTCAATATCCTTTTCATCAACGTATCTGTAACCCTTCTGATAGTTCGGACTTACGATCAGCTCGTTTGCTATATCTTTAAAGTTCTCCAGAACCGCGGATTTGAGGCTTTCACCGAATATCCCTATTGCAGAGATTGCCATGACTCCGATAAGAATTCCAACTATCGCAAGGATGCTCCTTACCTTCGCCCTCTGCAGGTTCCTCTTTGCGAGCTCGAAATACATCCAATCACTTTTTACGTGCCCTATAGACTAGGTATAGGATGAAGGAGATGATAGAAACAGAGGCCCCGCCAACTATATACAATGGCACCGGATTTGATTCAGTCTGGCCGAGATTACCCAACTCCAATTCTTCAGATAGCGAAAAGCTGTCTCCAGCTTCATTCCACCAATTCAAAAACAAGGTAGCTTTTTTACAGGATGTCTCGAGATCGAAGGTTTCGTAGTCTTTTGCATCGATCTTCCCTATGTAGTAATCAGAGCTTTCCTCATCACAGCTCACTGAAACCTTTGTGTTCAAAACACTTCTATCACCGTAATTAACAACCTCACCAGAGATTTTCGTCTTACCGACGGTTGGAGTCTTTTGGATATTTATCACTTGCAAAACATAAGAATCTAAAACATTAAAAGTTATTTTCTCTTCTTTCTCAAATTCCCTCCCAAAAAAGTCTTCGTATTTTATTTTTGCAAAAATCTCTGCTTTTCCGCTTTCTCTTGGGCTAAAGATAAAATTCAAAATTTTTTTATCCCCAGAAGCGATTCTGTCGATCTTTAAACTGTTCTGAGAGAACTTTCCATTCCCGAAAAGCTGAATTTCCAAACTGTAGATATCATCGCTCCTGAGATTCGCGATTTCCAAGGTAAGATTTACAGCCTCTCCGATGAAAAGCAGGTCTTTAGAGGATTGCAGGCTCACAACAACACCTTTTGATGGCAGATAATCAACTCTGATCGCTTTTTCAATCTCATGATAGCTCCTTCCATTGTAGAAAGAGATTTTGAAATTGAGAGAATTCAAATCCTCGCCCAAACGTAACTGGAAATACCTAACACCGTAAAGCTCCCCAGCAAAGAATACTTTTGGTGACGCATTGAAAAGCGCTTCTATCCGGAAATCCCTTAGCAAAATCGGTGAGGAGACGGATATATTCACGTAGTTGGCCTCTCCACGGTAAAGGGGTGAAGCGAGGGAAATTTCAGGAAAACGATCGTCAACGACGAGTTCTATGTTTTGCGAGAATGATCCCTCGCTTGTGGAGACCACCATCTGCGCAGTTTGCCTTCCCAACGCAGGGGATTTCATCGAGACCCTAAGCGTGTACACTCCACCAGCCGAAAGATTTCCCACATGCTGGATGTAAGATGGCTCAAACTGTATCGTTTCAGAGATGAATGAAATCGAGTTTATTTCCACAGAGCTTGTTCCGGTATTTGAAATCTTAACAACACAATCCGCATATCCTCCCGGAAGAACAATCTCGGGCGAAACTTCATAGTCAATCGTGAGGGCATGAGCCGGACTCATGAACAGCAAAAGAATCACGAGTAGCCTGAACGCGTCCATGCTTCAAAGGTGAGGGGTGGCGTTAAAATCTTTTTGACTTCACCGGTTAAAGTTTCTCCGGTATCTTACTTGGCAATCCGCTTCTGGCCCCGATTTTCTGGATGCAGAGAGACGCCACATAATTCCCGATTTTCCCGCACTCCTCTAGACTTTTTCCCCTAAGATAACCGTACAGGAAGCCTGCGTTGAAGGCATCTCCGGCTCCTGTGGTATCCACAACCCGAACTCTGAATGGCTTTACAGATATCTCCTTTTCCTCCGTCCTTATCCAGCATCCCTCGGAGCCAAGCTTGACAGCGACGATCTGGATTCCAAGCTCCAAACATTTATCTGCAGACTTTCTGTAGTCCATGCCAAAAAGCCTCTCGATTTCGGATCGGTTCGGGAGAAAAATCGTCGTTCTTTCAAGTATAGGAAGCATGTCTTCAAGACCCCTCTCAGCATAGGGCATTCCCGGATCGAAGCTAACAATCTTAAAATCTTTGACTATTCTCTTCTGGGACTCAAGGGAATCGAGGCCGTTCTTGCAAATGAAAGATGTGAGGTGAAGTAGGTCGAATTCCCTTGAAAAATCTAAATCGATTTCATCGTAGCGGATCGTGTCATTTACACCGGGATCCACAAGTATTGCCCTATTTCCCGAATCGTCGACGAGAATCATGGCGGTTCCACTTCTGCCTTTTGCCCTGATTACTGTCCTAGTTTCAACGCCCTCTCTTCTAAGATCTCCAAGCAAGATCTGTCCCTCGGCATCATCACCGATTTTTCCGATATATGCTGTCCTTAAACCTAGCCTCGCGAGCCCCACAATTGTGTTTGCAGCACTGCCACCGGGGAAAATCTGCAGATCCCGAACGAAGCCCTCCTCGTCCCTTCCTGGAATCTTGTCGACCCTGTAAATCTTGTCAAGGTTTAAGGCTCCAAAACCTATGACGCTACTCAAGAGTGATCGCCTCATTTGGACATACGTCGACGCAGCTTCCACATTCTGTGCAGATGTCCTCATCGACGTGTGCGTAGTCGTTAAGCTCTATTGCTCCGACAGGGCATTCGTCAACGCATGTTCCACATCCATCGCACTTAAGCTTATCAACAACCGCGGGCATAGTCTACGTAAAAACCCTCGCTATTAAAGGGTTTGGGATGCAGAGATCCGAGAAGTTAAAAAAAAATTGACATAGTGAGATACTAAAGGGGAAAGGGGAGCTGGGCTGCTCCACAACTAAACTCGGGAGCTTTCGGCGTTAAGGGAGGCTTTACGCCCTTTCTCTCATCTGCCGGTTCAAAAGCCAAGCTCCCCCATCCCATGCCTCTCGTTAAGGCATGGGCTATATTCATCTTGCAGACCTGGACTACCTTCTGCAAGGGAACATCCCCAAGACTTTTTCGACGCAGAACTATCTAAACCTTGCCCATTCATCCCAAAGCTAAAGCTCTGGGCTTTCTGGGCACCCATTTTTACAATCTAATGCTGACCGGAACGGAACAAAATTATTTTAAATTCTTGTCTTTTCAATTTTTTCTATGCTTCTAGAGATCACCATTTACTGCCGAGGAGGTCAGGGTGGAGTTACTTCGGCGAGGCTGATCGCCACAGCCGCAATGCTTAAAGGGCTATATGCCCAGGCGATCCCTCAATTTGGACCGGAAAGAAGGGGCGCAACTGTTAACGCCTACCTCAGAATTTCCGACAATCCAATAAGGAGAAGATCCTCGATAAGAAACCCACAGGGAATAGTTGTTTTTGATAAAAGGATTGAGTTAAACTCAAATGCACAATTTGGAGTCATAAACTCCGCAGATTCAGCAAAGATCGCCGAAAAAACCTACTATCTGGATGCAACACGAATCGCTGAAAAGCACGGTCTTTTTCACGCCGGCTGGGCAGTAATCAGCGCACCTATGAGCGGGGCAATTGCAAAGGCCTTGGAGATCGAATTCCGTTACCTCAAAGAGGCAATCCTAAGGGAGCTTGGAGAAAGGGCTGAGAAGAGCCTCGAGGCAGCAAAGGAGGCGTATGAGGTGGTTGAATGGATTTAGAGCCACTGATTTCCAGAATGAAACTCGGAGCGGCTGGAGAGACCGGATCATGGAGAAATTACAGGCCTGTAGTTAAACGGGAGCTGTGCAATGTTTGCAAAACGTGTCTTTCGTACTGCCCGGAAGGAGTTATAAACGAGATGATTGAAATAGATTACAGGTTCTGCAAGGGGTGTGGGATTTGCAAGGAGATTTGCAAACAAAAGGCCATAGAGATGGTACCAGAGTGAGGGTCCTGCTGACCAGCAACGAGGCGATTGCCGAGGCGGTAAGAATTGCTGAACCGGAAGTGATTGCGGCCTATCCCATAACACCGCAGTCCCCGATAGTTGAAAGACTCGCAGAGATGATCGCGAGCGGCGATCTTAGAGCGAGCTTCGTAAGGGTCGAATCGGAACATTCGGCAATGGCTGTGATCCACGGGGCTGCAACTGCCGGAGCCAGAGTTTTCACAGCCACTTCCAGTCATGGACTTGCCTACATGTACGAGATGTGCTGGTGGATTGCCGGATCAAGGCTTCCGGCCGTGATGGCAGTTGCAACGCGCTCCATAGGAGCTCCCTGGAACATTCACGGCGATCACACCGACATAGTTCTTCTGAGAGATACTGGGTGGATTATAGGGATGGCCGAAACTGCTCAGGAAGCTTTTGACATGACTCTTCAGGCCTTTTTCGTCAGCGAGGAAGTAAACATCCCGTTCGCAGTCGGAATAGACGCTTTCACAATGAGTCACACGGCAGAAGTCGTGGAAATATGGAACCCAAAAATCCCCGAAAGAAGGCAGGCCTACAGGGTTCTCCCAACTGACAGGTTCGCAGTTAATGCTGTAACCATGGGAAAGGCGAGAATGAAGGCTAGATATGATCTGGCCGTGGATCTCGAAAATTCCGCAAAGATTATAGAGAAATCAGATGCAGAATTCGGAAATCACGGCGGACTCGTCGAAAAGTACAGACTCGACGATGCCGATTACGCTGTCGTCATGATGGGGGGGTGGTGCGGGGATGCAAAGGATGCAATCGACGTGCTGAGAGGGGAAGGATACAAGATAGGGCTGCTAAGACTTCGGTTCCTCAGACCTTTCCCGAAGAAGGCAGTTAAGGAGTTGAGCGGGGAGGTTCTCGTGGTTGATAAGGGGAACAGCGACATTCGCGGTGTTTTGGGGATAGAGGTATCATCCTGCGGCATCGAAGCGAAGAATGTGGTTGCAGGCATTGGAGGAGTTGATGTCGGTGTGGAAGACTTCTGCAAGATCTTCAAGAACTTTGTAGAAGGTAGGATCGGGCTGGAGTGGTATCTATGATCCTTCCGGGAAACACCAGCTGTCAAGGATGCCCCATATCGCTCGCAATGCGCTGTTTGGATGAAATCGAGAATCCTGTGCTGGTGATTCCCGCAGGTTGTTCCACCGTCGTTGCAGGGCTGCATCCAAACTCCGCAATGAAGATCCCTGTTGTCCACGTTCCCTTTGCATCAACAAATGCCGTTGCCTGCGGTTTGAAGGAGGCCTACAAGAGATTGGGCGTTGAAGCAAACGTGATCGCCTGGATGGGTGACGGGGGCGCCGACATAGGATTTGCAACTCTTAGCGCCTCCGCTGCAAGAAGGGATGATATAATAACCGTGGTCGTTGATAACGAGGCATACATGAACACTGGAACCCAGGCAAGCCTGAGCACCTTCTGGAAGGCAAAGACAACAACCTCTCCTCTGGGAAAAAGGGACGAGAAGAGAAACCTTGCCCTAATAATGATTGCCCACAGAGCAGACTATGTCGCCACCGCCACCGTTGGCTACGTAGAAGATCTCCGAAGAAAGTTCAGAAAGGCCGGGGAACTGAAGGGTTTCAGATTCATCCATATTCACTGTCCCTGTCCTCCAGGATGGAGATTTCCAAGCGAGAAAACGATTGAAATCGCGAGAAAGGCTGTTGCAAGCGGAGCATGGGCCCTTTTTGAGTACTATAACGGCAAGCTCAGATTTTCCGGAGTAGGGAGGAGATACGTCGATAAGGAAAACAGAATCCCTCTGGCTGATTATCTGAGATCACAGGGCAGGTTCGAGCACCTGAGCGATGAAGAGGTTAAAGAACTCGAAAACGCAATTGAAAAAGAGTGGGAGATTATTAGAAAATTCTCAAACGATTAAAATTCAATAAAGAAAGCTTTATATATCAAAATGCTAGAAAAACGAGCATGACTTGGTATGAATATATAGATTCGTATATAGCGGTACTGATGCTGATTCTAGGGATAGTCTACGGATACGTAAATCCCGGAAAAGAGAACAGAGTTGCAATCCTGATGAAGGCGTTGCTCATAGGAGTCGTGTTGGGCGTAATATTCGGGCTAATAGCAGCCCTCGTAACAGAGAAATCAGTAATCATTACAACAATTTCGGGAACAATCGGGACTGTCGTGTTTATAGTGGTGCTTGCAATTTTCTTCATAGTCGGAACAGTGATCGGAGACTGGCTGGAAGCAAAGAAGAAGAAACCGCAGCAACAACAACCGCAGGCCGAGAAGAAGTGATTTACAATTTTACTTTTGATTTTTCTATTTTTTATGCTGCCCTAGAATTCCCGCCGAGGCCAACTGGGATTCACCAAGCATTTTATCGGTCATGAACTCAACAATGCGGACCAGCTTCTCTTTCTCCTCGGAATTCGGAAAAATGCTCAGAGATCTTATGCTCTCATTCCTGAACTTATATATCGCTTCAAGGGTTTTCTCCACTGCAATCTGCTTTCCAAATTCCCTCTCGTAAATCCGAGGGAGGGTCATCGATTCCGAGTCGGACTTTTTGTCCTTCAAGGCTCTAAGGTACTCAAGAAGGTCATCCACAATCTGATAGGCAGTTCCGAGATTGTATCCATACTTATAGAGGCTTTCAACGGCCAAATTGTCACCGCCGGCAATTTCACAGGGTGTTTTTGCGGAATAAGCAAAAAGGATTGCAGTTTTCTTTCCGATGCAATCGAAATACTCTCTCTCGCCGAAACCGTCTTGATTGCTGTAAAGGTCCAAAGCCTCACCTTCGCTCAGCATCATGCCAACCCTCGAGAACTCCCTTATGTAATACTCGCCGTAAACTGATGTTAGCTCGACGGACTTAGAGATCAGCCAGTCTCCGAGTATTATGGCCAGGGATGGGCTGTACTTTCTATTCAGTGCAATTCTTCCCCTTCTGGTTTCAGCACCGTCTATAACATCATCGTGAAGTAGGCTTGCTGTGTGTATGAGCTCGACCGCTATTGCTAGGTTCATCAGCTTATCATAATCACAACCACACATTTTGCCGGATAAGAGGACTATTAATGGCCTAACACGCTTTCCTCCGGCAGAAATTGCATATTTTAAAGCTTTCCTTATCCTAGCGTTAGAATCAGCGGAATTCATGATGCGATTTAGTTCTTTCTCTATGATGATGAACTCTTCCCAGCTTTCGATCATTTACCGGGCCTTTAGGCTTCCTAAATATAACCTTTTGCATTCGAGGAGACGAGCAAAAAATTTATACTATTATTAATACTTGGAGAATCTATGGGCTATGGTGAGAACGTTGTAGAATTTGTTAGCCACGTTTGCAAAGCCTATGGGCCGAGGATTGCTGGTAGCGAAGGGGAGATGAATGCCGGAGAATACATATACAGACTTATGTCCGATTTTTGCGATGAGGTCAAAAAGGACTGGTTCATTTCGCGGCCGAAGGGTTTCACGGATTATATATGGATTACCACGCTTCTCTACATTCTCGGTGCTGTGCTTTATTTCACGGGCTACTGGTTCCTGACGTTTCTGCTGCTCTCTTTGGGAATGGCTATCTTCATTCTGCAACAATGCCTCCATTACGAATTGATCGACTTCCTTTTCCCCAAGACTCAAGAATTCCATATCGTTGGCAAAATAATGCCGAAAGAGACACCGAAAAAAAGAATTCTTCTCTCGGCTCATTACGATTCGCCGTACGAATTTCCGTTGCTTGGAAGATTGAGGCATAAAGCCGCTTTCATCATTCTGCCGCTGATATCAATAGTCGCCATTTCGGCCTTACTGAGTATTACAAGATACTACTACGACGTTGACGTAATACAGAAGCCCTTGCTTGTTGCTGGAACAGTTCTGCTTTTGATCGTTGCCTCTACCCTGAGATCAAACCGTCTTTCGCTAGGGGCTAACGACGATCTCGCCGGGGTGGGTGTCGTTCTGGAAGCAGGAAAGTATATAAGTTCCGAGAGGCCAAAGAACACCGAGGTCTGGATCGTAGCATTTGCTGGAGAAGAGCACATGAGGGGGACAAAGAGGTTTGTGAAAAGACATTTCGAGGAGCTTAAAGATGCCATTCTGTTCAACTTCGAGTGCCCTTCAGCAGACTACTTCCTCATCGCAACTGAGGAAAAGATGTTCTTTGCAAAACATTCTCCAAAGGCTGTTGAGATTGCAAAAAAGGCATGCGAGAGGGTTAAGGCGAACTTCAAAGTTGGATCACTACCATTTGCCGGAAGCGATGCCGCGAACTTCTCGAGAAAGGGTTTGGATGCAACCACAATATTTGGACTGGCAAACGATGGAGCGCCCTATTACTGGCACACGCTCCAGGATACCCCTGAAAAGCTGAAGCTAGACTCTATTTCAAAGGCAGTTGAGATAGCGATAGAGATTGCGAGGGTTGTCGATGAATGACCTCCTTCCCACGCCCCAACGTACAATTTTTCAGTTGTGAGCTACACCACGACTAAAGCCGGGAGCTTTCGGCGTTAAGAGATGCTTCAGCCCTTCCCCTCACCTGCCGGTTCAAAAGCCAAGCTCCCCAATCCCATGGGAACGTCCCCAAGACCTCTTCAACACGGAACTATCTAAACCTTGCCCATTCATCCCAGAGCTAAAGCTCTGGGTTTTCTGGGCACCCATTTTTACAAAAACGTAATCAAAATCTTTATTAATAAAAAAATTTAAATTTTTTAGCTTCCGAAAGCTAGCGGAATCTGCTTTGCAAGCTCGATCAGGAATAGCGCTGTTGAGTTGACCTGCGCTGCAATGGCCCTGCCATAAGCCTGTAGATAAGTTTCAGTACCGTTGTAGTACTTGCTGCCATTTGACAGAGCCAAGACGGACCCGTTGAGCAACCTTGCAATACCGCTCATACCTCCGGGATCTCCAAAGACCGTAGTAGCGTTCTGGCCCAAGAAGTTTATTGCTCTTCCTATGTCAGCCCTATGGGTGTCATTTGTCTGTAGATCGGAGAGGGCCAAAGCCACAATCTGGTTCTGCCAGCCTGCAAGAACCAAGCCACCGTAGATCACGCCCCACATGTTCTGCATCATGTTGCCCGTCGCCGGAACTCCAGCCGTGTTGTTTGCCAAGTAGAGAACCTTCAGCGCAGACTGGGAGAGTTCAAGGCTTGAGATCATGTTCCTGAGAATTGCTGCTCCAAAATCCTCGGCCTTCATCGTAAAGTTCTGCGCTGAAGCGGCCTGCATCGCCAGAAGGAATACCAAAGCCACGAATATGGCCCTCTTCATGCTACCACCCCCATTTTTCATATTAATTCTACAATCTCTCCTTTACAATTATGATTATTTAAGTTTTTCTACTAACAGATCGGGCGGGGAAAAAATTTCTGACCTCCTCCCCACCCTGAATGGCGAGGGTTCCCTTAGGGCGGATCACGGGTTTGCGGTTTACCGCCTTCATCTTCATCACTTCATAGCCGGTAGGTGTTTGCACCCACCCCGCTCCATTCGTCCAGCGGTAGACCACGGGCTGGGTCTTCAGCCCGTTACCCCTATCCCTCCCTAGGAGTTGCCCCCTGCTCCTGGATCCCAGGGACCCGGGGA
>Ga0080004_1116362_pt1 | contig 42990 bp, 65 predicted proteins | sample WasSprMetagenome_FD_69207 | JGI IMG/M metagenome (GOLD analysis project Ga0080004, IMG submission 69207) | Sulfidic aquatic microbial communities from Washburn Spring, Yellowstone National Park, USA - WS (SPADES assembly) (version 2) | ecosystem: Environmental > Aquatic > Thermal springs > Hot...
TGCAAGCAGGTTGGTAAATTCATATTCTGCAACTTATTCTCAGTGGCTTAAAACTGGAACATCTCCATATTTGGACGGAAGCGGTGAAATCTATACGAATACAGACGGAGCGGTTGATGGTAATTATGGGTTTGCAGATTTTGAAAAAGGTTTTGGAGGAACAATATCTAAGGTTGAGTTGTGGTTCTCTGTGAAGAAAAACAGCACTACATACAATGTGGCTTTGTATTGTAGCGTATATGATGGTACAACATGGTCAACATCTCAGCTTGTGGTAGACGGCCCAGGCACGGTCTACACTTGGTATACATTAGACATAACGAACATACCTAACGCCTGGACATGGGCTGAACTAAATGCTACTCAAGTAAGGCTTACAGCGGATATAGTTTCAGGATTCATATTTGTGAAGAAAGTTCTGCTTGTTGTCTATTTCACTGCAACATCCTGCGATTGGGGAATGAGAGTATATACAGTAGCATTTGACGGGACTTCAACTGAAATAGATTCGGCAACTGGAGTTAAGGCAATAGTTTCAAGAACTTTAACTGGTGAAGGATTGCAATCAGCAACATGGACAGCTACAAGCGCCGTTTCAATCTATCCCGCACATGCACTTAAGGTTGAAGTTTACACAAGGATTCCAAGCGGAACAACAGAGGCGTGGGTTTTAAGGAAGACATTTATAACTAAACAGCTTGAAGCAAGCCAGTGGGTTAACTCAACATGGACTGTCTATTACTATACTCAGCTTACATCTACAGGTGCAAACTTCCTTTTTGGAAGCTCAACATATAATAGTAGGATAGAGAACTTCCAAATATCACCTCTTGCTGTTTATGGATATGAGGTTTCAGTTGCGGTTTATGGAAATTATGTTCATTGGGCAATAATAAGAGCAGTAAATACACCTACTACTCCTATACTTTACCGTAGGGGATTGCTTAACACTGATGGGACAATAACTTGGACAGACGAACAGTTTGCGTTTGCACCTTCTTCAACACAAAATCCATTTTCTTCAGCGCCAAGCATAGCTGTTGACTCGAATGGTTACCCATTTATAACATGCAATTTTTATGATGGAACAGGAGTTTGTCCAACTGTTTTCAAATCTTCAACAAACGATGGAACATGGACTACAGCTTCAGGTTTCCCGTATAAACTTTCAACAACAAGCACTGCATTGTGGAACACTTTCATTATCCCATTAACTAACGGTAAAATGTACGCTTTCTACGCTAGTGGAGCATACCTTTACGGACAACTTTGGAGCGGTTCAGCATGGGGGAGTCAAGAAACAGCTTATACTTCGGGACAAAGCAGATTTTACTATTCTGCTATAAACTATAATGATGATGTTCATGTTGTAGCTTTGAAATCAACAACTTATGACATAGCATATTTCAAGAGAACATACTCAACTGGAACATGGAGTTCAGAAGTTATAGTTCAAAGTGCAACTACAAGCACTTCTGCACCAGTTATAAGCATAGATGGGAGTACTCTTTATGTGTTTTGGGCTGGAAGTCCAACAGCAAACCACATTTACTATAAAAGAGGGTATATTACATCAGGGACATGGGATTCTTCTCCTACTGATTGGTTGGATTTGAGCACCACCTATACTTTAACAGGAAACGACCGATTAACATGCTATTATCAGTCTGGAGGCTATAAGATAGGAGTACTCTATATGACTGAAACGGCTTATTATATACGATTTGACTTACTTTCCCTTAACTCGCCTCCAGTGATAGGTCTGTTTCAAGCTCCGGCAACTGTCTATGCTAATAAATATTTCTACTTGAATGTAACTATAAATGATGCTAATGGTATAGCTGATTTTGTGAACGCAACAATAGAGATTAACGGGACAATAGTATTGAAGTGGGACAATGCAACAAATGCATTCAGCAAAGTTAGTGACCCGAATGGCTATTGCACTCTAGACTCAGCAAACTCAATACGAACAAACATTAACACAACTGCCCATAAACTCTCCTTCAAAATTAAATTAGGATGGGGTTATCCTGAAGGGTATATAAGCGTATCGGTTACAAACACTAAATGCTTTGACAAATATGGAGCTTACGGCTCTAACAGCTATACTAATCTATTCTATTTTGAAAACGATTTGATTGTTAGTTCAGCATCTGTAAACGATACAAGGATTAACCCTGGACAGGGAATAAGCTTCAGTGGAAAACTCTACTATGAAGGAACAACTATTCCGCCAGAAGATGCAAGCGGAATAACAGCCAAAGTTAATTTGGGAACAACGCTTAAAGGTTCAACTACAACTATTGGTTCTGATGGAAGCTTCTCTATATCATTTGCTGGTGAAAGCACTGTTGGTTCATATAATTATACTGTTTATGCTACAACTGTCAAGAACACTGTTCAAAATCAAACAATAAATGTTATTGTTGATAGGATTAAAGTTAACAGTTTAACGGCTGATGATACACGAAGAGATGTTGGAACAACTGTAACTCTTTCAGTTCAGTTAATCTATGAGTATGATAGCTCATATATTACCTCTGGAACCTTTACATTAAACGGTTTGACATTGAGTTATTCTGGCTCAAACGGTGTGTGGACAGCAACAGACTCTAAAAGCACAGTTCAAGCTGTCACTTATAATAGCATTTCTGGAAATGATGGAAGTTACGGGCTTAACGTTGTAAACATGAATAGCCAAAGTGTAACTGTGATTTGGGATAGAGTTGAAGTTTATGATTATGGTGTTTCTAAAAGTAGAACAGATGTTGGTTCAAATGTTTTGTTCTGGTGGAAGCTTAGATACGATTATGATGATGTAGTGTTTGACAGTTCTAAAGGCTCTGTTTCAATAGGTGGACAGACAGCCAGTTATAATTCTACATATCAAAGATGGGAAGCTTCAATAACTTTACCAACTACACCACAGCTTGTAAGTAAAAGTTTAAGTTTTATAGATAACGCTTATGGCTTAACTGTTATTTATGGAACAACAAGTCAGTCTGTGGTAGCTGATAAAGTTCAGTTCACTTTAACTGTTGCAAGCAGTAGAGTTAATGTTGGAGGAACAGTGCAGATAAGTGTTACAGGCAAGTATGCTTATGACAATAGTGCTTTTCAAGGAACATATTCTCTAAACGATACTTTAACTAAGAACAGTGTTGGAAAATATAGTTTTAAGGTTTCAAGCATGACTGACAGTTTGTACGGGTTAACAGTTTTCGACTCTAATGTTGTTTCAGTTGTCTGGGACAAAGATAAAATGTGTTCTTTTGTATTTTCTGGTGGCACGTTAGCTAACATGACTTTCAGACTTCTAAGTGAGTACTATTCTAACACTTTAAACAATACTGATTTAACTTTGAGAGTTTACTTTAACAATGAAACACTTTGCTCTATATCAGCTAAATCAAACAGCACTGGATATGTTTCTGTCATGTTTACTAAAAACATTGTTAAGAATGGAACTTTAACTTTCAATTTGACAGATGCAGATGGCATAGTTAGTTATTCGTATAGTTGTCCAGTTTATGTTTATGTTGAAAACATTGAAGTTTACAGTATAGACCCTATGATACTATATACTGGTGACAGTTTAACTATAACAATGCTTTACAAGTCTAAAGCAAACATTAACGGGACATATTTAACTCTATCAAACATTTATTGGAAAGCATTAATCTACACTGACAAGTATTACGGCTATTACAACTTTCCACTGTATAATGGAACATTCGCTAATGTTTTAGAATCTAAAACATTATCTATGCCTATAGCTTTAAGTGAAGGCTCATACATGCTTAACATGACACTTTACATTAAAGGAAGTGATGAGTTTCTAGGAAATGCTGTTACACCATATTTTGTTGTTAAAAGTAGACCTGTTACTTCTGGAGGTGCACCTGCTACTATTGTTAAGTTGCCTTTAACTGTTGTTGTTAGAGACAGCAAAGGAAAGTTTGTTGAAGGAGTAAATATTACAATTACAGACATGTATAATGGTACTGTTTGGAGTGGTAAGACAGATGTTTGGGGTAGTGCTATGATTACTTTGAATCCTGGAACTTATACTATAACAGTTAGATATGACAATCAGACTTTAACTGATTCTGTTACTATTTCAGACCAGCCTGTGACTAAAGAGTTCACTCTTCAAGCTCCCCCGATTTCTATAACACCAGTGACTGTTGCATTAGATAATTATAGCATTTTGTGGCTATCTTTCGGTTTAATAGGAGCTATAGGAGCAGTTATTCTTGAACGCAAAGAGAAAACTTATCTTGCTATACCGTTAGGCTTGTTCACTATCGGCGCTGTCCTTCATTCACTACTTGTAATGACTCATCAGATGCCGCCTTTCTTCACTATACCGCAGTTTGACTTATCTTCATTATTGAAAGTTCCCAGTTTTTCTCTTCCTTCATTTTCATTTACACAATTTAGTTTAGACATGCAAACAATAACGCTAATTGCTGTGGGAGTAACTGTTCCAATCGTTATTGTATATTATATTACACATAGAGGAGGAACTCATAAGCGTAGAGTTAGAGTTGGAAAGTTTGGAGTAACAGAGAGGAGAAGAGCTTGGAAATAAACGTTAATCAGCTAGTGCAGTGGCTTTTCGGCGGTATAAGCATTTCTACTTTGCTTTCTATTCTTTTAGTTATTTTAGTTTTGTTAGGAATACTGAAGCTTGCTAAAGGCTTATTGATTCAGAGTTTGCTTCTTATTATTTCTTGGCTTCCTTCAGTTATTATTGTTTTAGCAGTTGACACTTCAAGCTTAAAGTCTATCATTCCACTTAAAGGAGTAGGTTTAATATTGTTTCCTTACACTTGGGATGTACTGTTAGGTAATTTCTCAGGTCAAGATATTGGTTATGTTGCTTCTTTCATGCTTGTAGTTAGTTTTATAGCTTTACTTCATTTAGCAGTGATGTTCTGTTACAAATGGCATGTGAAAGTGATTTATGCACCGTTTATCGCTTATCTATGCATGATTGCTCTAGGATTAGGATTAATAAACACACACTATGCACTTTACAAATGGTACGAGAACAATTGCATAACTTCTGGAATACATCCACTTATGCCAGTGATATTTGTTTGCATGGTGTTAATCATAATGTTTGTAATGTATTGGGGGACGAAAAGAATAAAATGATTAAATATATATGCAAACATATGAACGAATACATACATAAACACTTATGTAAATATACGAATAATATGGAGAAATGTTTATATACTAGAATTTTTATATTATTACTTGATTTACTATGTGTGCCTCAATTGATAAAGTTGAGAGAGATGAATCAAAGGTTAAGGAGCGTGTGATTACGACTATTACTGTTGATAGAAAGCTTTGGATGCGTGCTAAGATTTATGCTATTAGTAAGGGTTTGTCTTTGTCTGAGTTTATAGAGAGTCTGATTAGGCAGGAGTTAGATAAGAAGAAATTGCCTAATGAATTTGAAGAGTGATTGTTTATGTCTGAGTTTAGGAAAGTAATTGTTGAGTTGAAGAAGCTTACTCCTAGGGAAAGAGAGTATATGATTACTCTTCTTAAGAATCGTACTGGTAATAAAGCTAGTGATGCTAGGGTTTTAGAGTTTGATATTGAGTTGTATAGGTTTCCTAATGCTACTCGTATGAAGCGTTTGTTTGAGTTGATGTATGGTTTGAATGATGATGAGATTAATAAGTTAAGTAGAATGTTTATGAGGTAGTAGGTGACAAATAAGAGGGTGAAGGTTAAAGTCATAAAGAAACATCCATAAGGAGGTGTTTGTGTATGAGTAGTCGTATAAGTAAGGAAGATTTAGAACATATGGAGCGTAGAGTGAACAGCTATCTCAAGAATATTCGGTTGAAGGTTGCTGGTAGATACAATTATATTGCTATTGACATGTACGAGAAAGACGGTTCTTCTGTTCTTGATACTTTGGCTGCTGGTTTGACTAAGCGTGAAGCATATGAGATTCTTCGTTGTATAGCTGAAGTGTTACGTAGAGAATTTATAGCTGAAGTGTTACGTAGAGAATCATAGCATATTTATAAAAAGTGTGAGGTGAATTGTTTTATGCCTAGAAGGAAAGATCCAGAAGTTGAAAGGTCATTCATAAATGAAAAGATAAAAAGGAGGTGAAAATGATTGAAAGCTTGGGATAAAGCTATGCGTAGAAGGGCAAAGAAAGTTTCTAAAGTAGGCATTGCTAAGGAAATAGAAAGACTTCTAAAGAAGAAAAAAGCTATTCCACGAACATATAGTGTCGTTATACCAGAAGGTGGGTACAATTACGAAACCGATGAAGATGATAATACATGGATGTCTGGTAACTTCGAGGTTTTCAGTACTCCAAATGATATTCATTCTCATGGTAGATTCAGAGCTCTTGTTGAAGGAGTGTCTCCATTCGATTGGGAACTTGTGGTTCATTATAAAGGAAAAGAATATAAAGAGGGCAAATAAAAATGCCTAGAAGTTATAAGGTTTGAACGTCAACTTGAAGAGGTTAATGATATTCTAGAGAGGGCTAAAAAGCGTGGGTATTTTATTCGTTATGAGGCTGGGTTTCTAGAGTTGTTCTTTATTCCGATTCTTCCGAGTGGTATTACTAAGAAGCTTATAGCTAATAGGAGGTGAAAATTATGCCTAGAGTTATTCAGCCTGTTAAAGTTGGTAAAAAGAAGTATTATGCTGTGTTTTCTACTGTTGTGATGGATTTTCTTACACCTTTCTATAAGTCCGTTAGAGAACTAAAGAAGAATCATCCAGAATATAAAAGTTTGAAAGTTGCTAACTTGTTCGGTCGTGGAGGCATTAAAGGTTCTGTTAAGGGTAATCGTTTAACAGTTAGAATGAAAGTTTATAGGGTGAATACTAAATGAAAAGAATTAGTAGAAAACGGTTAAAGGAAGAACTGGCGAGATATAACATTTATATATTGAAGAAACCGTCAAAGCCTACTTTAGAGAATATAGTTAAAGTCATTCAGAAAGCCGGATTCTCTGTTCCAAAGAGTAGTGTGAGAAAACTTAGAAGTTTTATGCCTCTTATCAGAAAATATGGTTTATATGAGATACGTGTTCATGCTGAAGATTGGCGTAAACCTCCAGAAGTTCATTTAGAAACAGAACGTGGCGAAACTGAAACTTCTTATTATGAGACATGGTTTCCAGTTCAAAAGAAAAGTTAAATAGTTGGAGGTGAAATGGATGACAGATTTTAAGAAATATATTGGAAGAACTTTGACTTTCTATTGTGTAAAATGTCGAAAGAAGCGTCCAGCGAAGGTTGAAGATGTTAGAAAGAAGGGTAAGGCTTGGTTTGCTTTGGCTGAGTGTCCTAAGCATGGTAACACTATGTGGCGTATATTAGGAAGAGCATAGATGTATGTATATACAGTGTAGATTCATTCGCAAAGGTTCAAAGCTTTACATAAAAGTATCTAAGACTGCAGTGTTAGTTAAATCATTGAATAAACTGAGAGAAGTTCGCAATAGATGGTTTAGAGGTTTATATGAAGTGTTGCCTTCTAAGATAGGTGAAAGAGTTTACATTGTTATTGATAGGAAAGGAAGAAAGGTTGGAACGTTATATAAGAGTACTTCACACTATACATGGTATAAATTTAAGAAGTGATTAAGATGGGAAAAATTGAACATGTTAAATTCTGGATTGCTTTGTTCTTAGTTGCAAGCATTGCAGTTATTGGATTCTACTGGTATGTATGGACATATAAGCCCCCAGAGTATAAGCTTCCGAAGTTCAGCATTGTTCAGATTTTATTGATGTTTGCAATAACATTCTTTCCTTCAGTTATAAGTAGGCTATATGCAAATGTGAAAACAGGACAAGTAGACCTTGATTTTAGGGGACTTGTTGATACTATTCGGGATGCTGTTCATGGATGGTATAGTTATTATATTCTGGCTTTCATAGCCTTTATACTTTGGGACTACATTATTTTCGGAGAGTTTCCGCAATTCTGGTGATAAATGTTAGATTCTAAGGTGATTGATAAAAATGTAAGTTCATTTGTTTTCGGTTACGGTGAGAGTTTAACAACATATATAGTTAAAGGTTTTGTTTTTGGAGATTATGTAAGCATTGTAATGGCAATAGCTTATATTTTGATTCCGTTGTTAGTTATTGGAGGGGTTATTAGATTACTAAAACGGAAAAAGAAATAGTGTATAGTCACAGAGCTTTATAGGTGATGAGTGACCGAGAAGTGGGGAAAACTCGTAAAAACCCCAATATTAACATAGAAAAAGAGGTGAGATAAGTAGTGAAAGCATTTAAGTTGAAAGTTGAGAGCTTGACAGTGCAAGTGTTTGCTGTTGGTTTAGCAATAATCGGCATAATGCTTGGTCTATACTGTCTAGGGTTCTTTGGACAAGCTAGTCTAGAGCCGTATCTGCTTGCTGTTCTAATGTTTATCTACGGTGGTGCATGTCTTTCAGAGAGCATCTGGGAAGAAGGAATAAAAAGCGTGTCTGATTTGAAACCTTTGAATATTGCTGGTATAGTTCTTGGAATTCTAGCGATACTAATTGGAATATTGCCTCTTTTAGGTTTCAATATTGCAACGCTAGCTATGGGTGAACGGTTGATGGGTGCTGTGTCGATATTGTTCTTTGCTTTATCAGTGTTTCTAATATTGGAGCTATTCGAGTGATGAACGAGAAAACACTGCTACCCCTATTTTTTCTATTATTCATGCTAATTCAAACAGTTTATTCGCAAACATCTATAACATATTCATGCACTTTTCAACTGAAAAAGTCTGTAACTAGCACAATAACTGACTATGTTATGAATGTCAGTGTTTTAGAATCAACATATAACTATTATAAGAATGCTGGCCATAAAGTTATAAGGTTAAGTGACTATGCAAAGTTTGTTACTCCGGGTCCAGTTAAGCCTATTGCTGATTTGCTTTGGACTATATATAATGATAGTGAGAGTTACGTTAATGGTGTTTTAATGATGGTGCATCAGATAACATATGTGGATAGTCCTCCGAAATATGCTGTTGAGTATCTTGTTGATATGAAAGGTGATTGTGAGGTAAGCTATTTAGCCGCAAGTTTAACTATTGCTGGAGGGCTTAAAACTGTGCTTTTGTTTTGGAAGTTAAATCAGACTGAAGGTCACGTTAATATAGGTGTTGCATTGTCTTCTCCGCCTAAACAGGTTAGAAGCTCTTATCCTGTTTTCTATGTCACTATAAATAACGTTAACTATTATGTTGCTGAATGCACTGGAGGTAAGTGGGAAACAGGCTGGAGAGTTGGAGAATTGCCTAAAGACTTAGAGGGTTTAACTCCTCAAGTTGTAACTCTAGAATCTGTAAGCTTTGATAGTCCTGCAGGTGTCGTCTCTGCTTCATTTAATGTTCAACAGTATGAGTCTTCAATTCAAATAAACACTTTCTTACCATTAATATCATACATATACGTTGCTGGCTCTCTAACTCCCAGCCTTCCAAACCAAACAATAAATCTCTATTTAGTTACACGAGAAAGCTATAAACTTTTATCTTCAACAACTACTGATGCGAATGGAAACTTTAAACTCACGTATTTCCCTTTATGGTTTACAGATGTTAATTATGGCAATTTAGTAGTTTCTTATAATGGTAATCAAGAATATAAAGGAACAACTTATACACTAATTTTTCTGAACTCTCTTTCCACTTTCGTTTATATGCCGTTCTATTTTTCTTTAGCAATATTTTCAATTATCATAGGAATAGTTAAAACATAAAGGAGGTGAAAAATATGTTTAATCACCTAAGCGAAGAAATGGAAAGAAAAATTAAAAGGAGGGCTAGCGTGGTCTTAAGAATGCTGGAGAGGCGGCACCTTTACCCGTTGGTTCACTCCACAATCAATGGGTCTTGGGTGAAAATTTCATGTGTGAGCCCATACTACAATGGAAAGTTGCAATGGTTTCAGAATTATCCCAAAACAGAGGAAGACTGGAAACTCATGGAAGAGTATGCTTGGCTTGAACATGCTTTAGTCTGTCCACGTCCAAATCAATGTCCAACCGTTCAGAAGCTTCATAAACGTTGGGCGGAGAAAAAGATGAAGTAATAAGTTAGAGCAGGATTTGTTTAAACGTTTGAACCATAACTGTAAGCATCTAAACCACTAACTTTTTCCTTTTTTACCAGCAGAAAACTCAGTAAGCTTTTAGGAATAGTTAAAACATAAAGGAGGTGAAAAATATGTATACCCGTCTAAGCGAAGAAATGGAAAGAAAAATAAAAAGAAGGGCTAGCGTGGTCTTAAGAATGCTGAACAGGCGGCACCTTTACCCGTTAGTTCACCCCACAATCAAAGGGTCTTGCGTGAAAATTTCATGTGTGAACCCATACTACGATGGAAAGTTGAAATGGTTTCAGAATTTTCCCAAAACAGAGGAAGATTGGAAACTCATGGAAGAGTATGCTTGGCTTGAACATGCTTTAGTCTGTCCACGTCCAAATCAATGTCCAACCGTTCGGAAGCTTCGTAAACGTTGGGCGGAGGAGTTTTAAAATGAACTGTCCAAAATGTGGTTCAGCAGAAGTAAAATGTTGGGCTAGCGGATTATATTCTTGTAGAGAATGTGGTTTTGTTTGGGATAAGAATGAAGAGGAGAAAAAGAAGTTATAAGTTAGAGCAGGATTTGTTTAAACGTTTGCAGAAGAGGCTTACAGTTATGGTTCAAAAACTAAGCGTTATTCACCGTTAGATTTTAAGGAGTCTCCTAAAAGGATGCTTTCTGACATAGTTGAAAGGAATAAGAAGTATTTGGAGGATGCTCAGAGTCAAATTGAAGTTATGGATGCTCTTTCTAATCTTGATGCTGACATTAAAGCTTTTAGGGATGAATATTATCCGAAGCTTAGTCCGGTAGATAGGTTAGAGTATGAGGAGATTATTAGAGATATTTATAAGGTTTTAGAAGATTATGCTAGAAGGAAGATTAAAAGGTTCGGAAGAGAAGGTCTAGATAAGATTTTAGAATTTTAATAAGGTGTTGATTATAATGAGAGAGGAAGCAAAGTGGTGGCTTGATGATGCAAATCGTTGTTTAGAGAAAGCTGAAAGAATGTTAGAACTAAACTATACTGAAGATTGCGTCTTCTTCTGTCACCAGGCATTAGAGAAACTTTTTAAAGGTTTAACTATACATAAATTGAGACAATTGCCAGAGAAAACTCATTCACTACCTAGATTATATAAGAAGCTTGAGAAATATGTTAAGTTAAGTGATGATTTAGTTGATTTTCTTCACATGATTACACCTTATTACTATACCTAGTGAAGTGATAACTGTAAAATTTTCTCGTGAATGTTTGATAAAAACTAAGAGGATTTTTAATGCTTTCAAGAAACTATATTAAAAGAATAGTTACTTCATATTTGAAGAAGTTGCCAGTTAGAGTGAAATTTGGTGTCTTGTTTGGCTCTTCTGTTTATGGAGTGAGATTAAGAGAAAGTGATATAGATTTGATTGTGGTTTCAGATGATTTTAAGAATATGCCTTTTGAGGAAAGGATGTTAATTTTGTATAAGAACTGGAAGCATAGAACTGATTTATGTGCTTTTGGGTTCACTTCTGAAGAGTATAATCAGCTTAAAAAGAAAAGTATTGTTGTTAAGGAAGCTGACAGAAAAGGAATAAAGATATGGGTTGAAAGAGAATATGTCTAAAAAGCAGGATAGAATTGGTCAGTTTTTGCGTTTAAGTAAGGAAGAGTTTGAAGAATATGTTAAGACGAAGGATGTTAATCGTTTGGCACAAGCTGGAGAGAAGCTTTGGAATGCTTTTAGTATGTTGATTGAGGGGATGGTTGGTAGGAAGATTTCTAGGTTTAAAGAGCTTAAGGATGCTGTTTTTGATGTTTATAAAGAACGTTTGGACAGAACTGTTTTGATTGCTTTTGAGAATGCTTATTCTTTGCATCGTTTCTTTTATAAGGGCTGGACTGAAGATATTAGTATTGAAGAGGAACAGTACAAACTTGTTTATGATTTGATAGAGTTGTTGCGTAAAAGATATAAGGTTTAGTGATTATTTATGCCAAAGAAAATAAAAGATGTTGAGATTGACATTCGCATTAAGATGAGTCAGAGGTTGATTATACTGCTTACTGTAGGTGGTTGGTTGTGGGGTTTTGCTTCTACTTTGTATTTTAGCTATGTAGCTTTAACTGGACAGAACCCAATCATAGATGCAACTTTGGGACTTCCAGCATACATTACGTATGTTTTAGGTTTATCTGGTGTTTGGGGTATTATTTGGGCTTGTATTATTGGTTGGATTATCATAATGATAATTGGAGCAATAATAGTTAAGTATAAAGATTAGGAAGTGAAAATATGACTGAAAAACCTAGTTTAGGAACAATATTGATTGCTATCTACTGCTTCTTAATGGGAATACTTCAGATAATTATTGGTTCTTTGATGTTCTGTGGTCAATTGTGGAATCCAACTATAACACTAATACAACTTCAAACTTCTGGTGCTGAAACAGTAATTATATCTATCGGCATGATTCTGATTCTGCTGTCTTTTGTCTGGTTTATTCTAGCAATTGGACTTTTGAAGATGGAAAAGTGGGCATTCTGGCTTGCTATAATAATGTTTATACTTTCAGCTCCTACAATAATTTCTCTGATATTCCTAGTTTATCTAATCTTGAATAAAGAGAAATTTGAGTGAGGTGAATAGTATGTCAAAAACTGAATCAGCTATGATACGTGCGTATAAGAGAGCGTTGCGAAAGGATAAGTTGGCATTGAAGAAAATTGAAGAGGCTATTGAACTTCTTGTAGATGCAGGTGAGGATGCTACTGTTGGAGCGTTAAAAGGTCTCAAGAAAGATATTGAAAACAAGATTGCAGAGTTAGAGAAAGCTGTTTCAAGAATGTTTAAGTGAGGAAGTTTTAATGCCTAAAGTTTATGAGACAGATAATAGAGTTCGAGTTCATATAGGCAATCTGTATAGAATTTACGATAAAAATCCAGAGTTGTTCAAAGATTTTCGTTTTCATGATGTTGGTAGGGAAGGCTATACTTATCGTATGAGTGTTAAGTATAAGGGTAGATGGGTTACTTATGCATGGGATTTCAGCAAAGAACAAGTCAGTTGGAATCCGAAGACTAAAACATTGACTGTAAAGGATAGGAAAGCTTATGAGATTTTGAAGAGATTGAAGGATAAGGGTGAACTCAAAGGTATCAGGTTGATTAGAAGGTGAAAGAGAAAATCTCTCGTGTTTTTGGAGTTCAAATAGGGCGGTTTGTCAAAACAAAAGAGGGGCAACCAATAGGGATTGTTTCAGATATAGTCAATTCACCTAAAGAGCTTAAAGAAAAATATCCTAAAGATTACAAATGGCTTAGTTTTGTCGCTTTGGATGTGAATAAATTAAAACAGAAGGATTGGGAGAAAATGTTTCCTCTCATTATGGTGGATATAGGCGGTGAAAGACCGTATTATATTTATTCTGTTGAAATGAAGGACTATGTTTTCGAGAATAAAGTAAACTGGAGACAGGTGTACAGGAACATACTTAGAAAAGTCGAGTTAATGGATAAAGAAGTCAAATATTTAGTTCATAGAACTCCTAAAGAGAATTTACCCAAAATCATGAAGGAGGGATTAAAGCCTATAACTAAAACAGGATTCAAAGAGCTTTCGGGGCAGTATTCTCTTGCTGTAGGAAATAAAAGCAAAAACTTTAATGAACTAGACATGGTAGAAGGGTCTCCGAATGACGTTTTAATAGTTTATAGGAAAACCAGTCAAAAGCCTCTTCTTAAAGAAGTTGAGCTTAATCCTCGTTTAGTGACTATTCATGATGATGTTTTAAATTGGTATGTATCTAGGGAAACAGTTAAACCGAGTGATATTGAGGTTATTTATGATGCTAAAGGAAATGTATTGTATAAAAAAGGAGAAGTAGATTAATAAGAAGAATTTTAAAGGAGGTGAAGAAAATGCCAAAAGATTTGGAAGATAGAATATATGATTTAGAACGGAAAGGAGAAAGGAAAAAGTAGGAGGTGAAAATATGAAAACACTTTCAACAATAGGCGCATGTTTAAGTCTAATAAATGGAGTAATTCTGTTGTACCTTCTATTAGGCGGAGCTAGTGTACTACCATCTTTTTGGCGAGAACTATTCTATGCTTTACCAATGCTAATAATCGTAACTTCCCTATTAATGCTTTACTATAGCTTAAAAGAAGAAAAGTCGAAAATACTGCTTACAGCGATTATAGTTGGAGTTCTAGGATTTCTCTTCTCTCTTCTTCTTTATGGAGTACATCAGCCGCCAACTCCTGAAGCGTTTTCGCTCGGAATAGGAACATATATTGCTTTCATTGCAGGTATAATAGATAGTAGTAGGAGGTGAAAATATGAAAAGGCAGTTTGGAGATATTAGAGTTCCAGGCAGTAGAACTATTATGGCTGGTATCAGTAAGAGTCCTTGGGGTTGGCTGATAATGCTAGTGATTTTGTTCATTGTCGGCTTTCTTGTCTGGGGAATACTGCATATATATCATCTAATGACTGCCTTTGTGTTCTTTATTGGTGGTCTGATACTTGCATGGTTCGGCTCGAATTTGATTCCTGAAGATGAGAGGAGCGAACATGCTTTTAAGTTGATTTTGATTCCGATAGTTCTAGGAGTTGTCGGTTACTTCTTAGAGTATCTGAATATCTGGAGAGCACCGTTAAGTGTTGAGTTTTCATTGTTTGGACTTATTGCTGAACCAGTAACTATAACTTTGGACAGTATTTTGCTAATGGTTATTGCAGTGTTGATATTAGTTCAAATAGTGTTAAGTTTGAGGAAATGAAATGTCCCAACAACAGATTCAACAGGAAGCTGAAGTTTCTTTAACTATTATTCTTACTGCTGTTGTTGTAGCTATAACTGACAATATTATAGTAGCTGTTTCTTCTTCTATTCCTTGGATTACAGACCCAAATGTTCATGCACTATTTATGGCGTCTATTCTCACGTTTTTATGTTTAGTTGCTATATTCACTATTGCTAAAAGAGAAAAGATAGACATTTCAAAGTTGAAGATTATGTTGATTCCTATTGGAGTGTTTTATTTTACTTTCTTATTTGACAGGTTTGTTCTTAACTATATTAAAAGTTTAAGTTTAGCGCCTTTGATTCTTTCTATTGGGACAACAACGTTTCAAGTTGCTCAGACAATGCTTTACTCTTCTATAGTGTTAATTGTTGTGGATATAGCTATCATATTTCTTGTTCTGAAGTTTGTAGGTGAATAGTTTGCCTAGTAAGAAAGAAGTTGAAGTTGCTGTTGAAACTCCTAAGACTTGTCCTAAAGGACATAAAGATATTGAAGTTTTGTATTATGAGAAGCTTGACCATGTTGATACTTTTCGTCAAATGAAACCTGTAGGCGTTTATGGTTTAACGTATAAGTTTAGAAATGTTAAAGTTTATAGTGGTTTCTGTGTTGTTTACTGTAATGTTTGTGAACAGGAATATGAAATGGATTGCACTATTTATGAATACGGAAAATGGAAAGAAGAAGAGTGAAATGTATGGTTGATTTAGAGATTACTAGAGAAGAGCTTGCTTTAGTGTTAGTGATTACTGTTATGGGTTTTGCTTTTTCAATGAAACAGTGGATACTGTTTCTTGATAGTTTGAATCCTTTTACTGGATTGATAGTTTATTATGTGATACTCTACTTTTCTCTTTATGCTTTGAGCAAGATGGGTTTAGTCATCTGGAAAATAAGAATAAAATCGGCACTTCAAGTGTTTGGTGCTTTATTAATCACTATGGCTTTCTTTATAACTGTTGACTGGGAAAGTCCTTGGGTTCAGTATGCTACTGGTAGAGCGGGTGCTGATGTTAGTAATGTTTTGTATCAAGCTGAAGATGGTGCTTTCTGGTATCTATGGAGCTTCATTACATCTAATCCAGAGATATTGAGAATATTAACTTATGTTGTTACGCCTCTCATTTTAACTTTAATTGGAGTGATTTTAGTCAGGAAAGCAGAAATAATTGGTGGATAGAAAAGTCAAAACCATATAAAAGAATTCAAAATTTGAGTAAACAAGCTATTAGACATATTGAAGAAGCTATGTTACTGCTTGCTGAAGCTGAACGTTTTGCTGTTTCTAATGACATTGATTTTGGAACCAGTGCTATTGTAGCATCTCTAAAAGATTTAAAAAGAGATGTTGAAACCCAATTGAAGAGATTAGGTAGATAAGGTAGATAGACATGAAGAAGCTTGTTATTACTACTGAAGACGGTAAGAAGCATGTTCTTATAGTTGGTTCTGTAGAAGAATTTGTAAAGTTTATGGAAAAAGTTAGAAGAGGAGAAAAAAGTGAATCTTAAGAAGCTGTTTGTTGGTGCATTGTTTATTGTTATTGCTATGTATCTTTGGGCTTATGTTGAACCGCTTATTCATCAGTATTTGCCTTGGATTCCAACCTCTTTCACTTTCTGGTTAGGATTTATACCTATTCCTATTGGATTACCAACTATACTTATTGGACTTGGAATCTTACTGGTCTTGTTCGGTTTGCTAGCTTAGTGAGGTAAATGACTAGATTTAGAATTCTTTTAATCATTTTTCTTCTCTCTTTAGCATTGGTTTTATTTTACTATAATGGGACGTTAATGAAAGTTCTAAGCACACTTCAAGGATATCCGAACTATGTAATAGTTACTGCAGATGAGTATTACAACAATTCAAAGCTAAAAGAGTTTATAAATTGGAAGAGGAGTCAAGGGTATATTGTCGAAGTAAAGAACATCTCTGAAATACTAAAAGATTATCCGATATCTTCCCCGAACGTAGTTTTTCTTAAAGTTCAGAATTTTACAGATATTCAATCCAATTATAAAAGAGTTTACGCTTTATGGTTTAATTCTAAGACTAAACTCTATGAAATTTCAGCTTATCATAGCATTTTCGTTGACCCAAATACTGGTAAAAGAGCTTTTAAGGTAGTGAATCCTCCTTCAGAACCAGAATATGTATATTTGTATATTGAGGATAAGGGTTCAGGCAATATTAGTTTAGTTTTTGATGGAGGGAAGAGTTTGATTGTAAACGTTCCTAATTATCCTGAGGGATACACTTATTGGGGTAGACCTTTAGTGACCGTTGACGGTAAAATCTTCTTTAATAAAACTTCTGCTTATAGTGTTTTAGAGTATTTGAAAACGATTCCTTCACTTGAATACGTTCTTTTAATAGGAAACGTTTCTAGAGTTCCATCATTTGATTTGAGATATGTTGATATTCCAACAGAAACTGTTTATACAAGTGTTACTGACCACCCTTATTCAGTTGTTGAACCAGAAAGTAATTACTATATGACTGCTAAAGTTGCTGTGGGAAGAATACCATGTGATAATTCTAGAGAACTGGAAATAGCATTAGAAAAAGCTATGAGATTTAAACCTTTCATGAGTAGAAAAGCTCTCTTTGCTAAAGGCAACCCGTTAAATGTTCCGCAATCGGAATGGGATGAAATTTATACTAAGTTTCGAGATTATGTTAATCAGACTTTAATCTACTACTATTCAGGAATTTATAACTACGAGATTGTTGAACCCTCAAAGCAAGAGTTGATAGATTCTCTGAACAGTGAAAACTTTTACTTTTTACCGTTTGCCCATGGATGTCCGACAGGTTTTTACTTTTCTTCTAATGGATATTTTGAAGTTTCTGATGTTTATTCATATGTGAGATTCAGTAATTCAACTGTAGTTACAGCTATTAGCTGTTTAGTTAATGATTATTCTAGGCTTTACGTGAGTAAATGTATAGGAGAAGCTTTGCTCTTTGATGAAGACAGCAATACAGCAATCTTTCTTGGAAGTACGATACCTTTGGAATCTGGCAGTGCTAAAGACTTTCTCAGATGTTTCTACCATTATCTGTCTAGCGAAATAACTATTGGCAAAACTATGGCTATTGCTAAATCAGTATGGTTTACAATAGACCCGTATCTTATTATGCAGAGACTACAATGGAACATTCTAGGAGAACCTTCACTGCTTTTATACACTGCTCCACCGCCGCCTCCAGTAGAATATGGTTGGCTCGATTTAGGATATACAATAGACGGTAAAACTCCCTCGGTTGAAGCTGAGTTTAAAGTTCTTTTCCCAAATGGCACTGTTAAGACATATAAGTTTATTAGAGGAACTATTTATAACTGTCCTGTTGGAACATATGTTGTTAATTGCACTCATAACTCTCTTGTGCAAACATCTAAAGTTGAAGTGAAGAAAGATGAGGGAACAACTGTAATCTTTAACTTTCATGGAACTGTTACTCTAAGAGTTTATAGCAATGTAGAAGTATCAGTTTATGTTACTGGTCCAATATGCACCGTAAAAGTTACGCCTTTTGTTTTAAGTGGTATTCCTTCTGGGACTTATAATTTAACAGCAAAGTATGGTGATGTAACTTTGACAAAAATAATTGTATTAAGTGATGGCGATGATGTTTCTTACACTTTTGAATTTCCAAAGTCTGAGATTTCTACAATTAGTCTTTTAGACTCTTTTATGCAGTATTCTCCGTATGCTTTAATATGTTTAGCTGTTTTTGTTGCAGTATTTCCTAGCAGGGTGTAGAGTTGAAAGATAATAACTATTTTAGAAAAGAGTTCGTTATTGCTTTCTTAATGGTGTTTGCTCTTTCATGTGTTTTTGAAGTTTGGGGTGTGAATGATGGTTATAGAGTTTCAGTTGAAGAGGCTAATAAGACTGTTTCTTGGATTAGTGAGATGCGGCGGTCTGTTAGTTGGATAGATATTTTCGCTAATAACATTGAAATCGCTTACATTAGTGCTGTTCCATTGTTTGGTTTGCTCTTTTACTTTTTTGTTTCTTACAATACTGGAACTATTTACGGCAATGTAGGAAGATATTATGATTTGTCTATTGGTCAAACTTACTCTTTAAACTTCACTAATCCGATTGGGATTTTAGAAGATGTTGCTATGACTTTATTAGTTGCTGAATCACTGTTAATTGTTTACTTGTTAGTTAAAGATAGAGAAGAAGTGGTTGAACGTTTGAAAACTCATAGCTGGAAATCTTTAATCATAACTACTTTGTTGTTACTTTTTGGAGCGTTGATTGAAACGTGGTTGATAAGGATAAGTTAGAGAAACAGTTTGAGAAAGTTTACGTTTGTTTAGACTGTAATAGGATAATGCACTTATACAAACATCATAGAGACTGTCCTTTTTGTGGAGGAAAGTTGAAAGTCCTATCTCATTACAAAGGGAGGTAAAAAGAAATCTCCCGTAAATGAGAAGAGGTGATGTAAAACGAATAAAATAGCTATAGTTGTAGTAGTGTTGCTTGTGCTAGCTATTGTTGGCTATCTATACTATTCTGGAATGCTAAGTGTTCCGGGGTTTACTACTGAAGCTACATATGTTGGCGTTAGCTATTCAAGTAATATTCAAACAGCTTCACCGTCAATATCGTCAGGTAATGTTACAATAAACGTTGAGACATACAAGACAACTGTATCTAAGATAGCTCCACCTCCTACATGCAGAGTTTACAATTCTACTAGAAACACTTTCATGCAAAAGCTTGGTCAGTATGGAGTTACTGTAAGCTTCTATAGTTCTATGACCATAAGGAATAATGCTACAGGAGAGGTTTATTTCCAGAGAACTTTCAACTTTACAAGCGGTGAAGACAGGAAGATAGAAGTACTCATATTAAATCCAATTCCTGAAAATACGACTTTAAGGATAGACATACACATTGAAATACACGTCACTTCAACAATATTTACATGGTCTAAAGTGATAGATAGAACAATGTATACTAAAACTGGAACAACATATAGTCCTGATAAGCCTTACACTTCAGTAAACGGTATTTTGGTTCAAGCATCTGCTCCTATTGGTACTGTTGGTATTCCAGAGGTTAAATTTTTGGCTATACAGATTAGACAGTATGAGTGGGTTCATCCAACAATGTCTTTTAACATGTCAAATATTCTTATTTACATTAAATATCATGGAACACTAGTGTCTGACCCAACAATTCTAGGATTGACTAGTGAAGATATTGGTAAACAGGTAATTGCTTCTGGTGTTCTTTCAAGGGATAATTATGGTAACATTTACATTGAAGTTGAGAAGATAACAGTAGCTGAAGTTTCAATTCAAGGATAATTACCTCTCTTTTTTGTGATTATGATGAATAAGAAGATTCTACTTATCATTCTGTCTCTTTTAGCTATTATACTCTCTGTTCTTTTCTTTACAGGATACTTTCCAAAGTTTGAAATTGTAGGTCCTGTTACTTGGTATTTTAGAAACGATTTGACTCTTTCTACAACTCCTACAAACAGTTTAACATGTAAACAAGCAGATAGACCTAGTGGAACAGTCTATTTCTGTGTAGATTTTAATGCATATAAGGCTGGCTCTGTGAGGTTGTTAGCCAGTTACAAAGTCTGCGAGCTTCCTCCTCAAACTGGTATTGGCGATTATTTCAACGTGAACTTCAATAAAACTATTTATTCAGATGAGAGCATTCAGGTAGTATTATACTTCACAGTTGATGATACTAAATTTTTTGATGTTCAGTTTTTAAGTCCAATGTTAAATGCTGGCTGGTTCTCTGTTAACGGTGAGTTGTGGTACACCATTGCCTCTTGTTATGATTATGATGCAGGAAAAGAGGTTGTAAGGATAGAATATGGCACTAATTATCAAAAAATAACTAATGTTAGATACTTTAAACTTCCTCCTCCGCCAACGGCTAGTTTCACATACAGTCCGACAAGTCCTACTGTAGCAGATACGATTTCTTTTGACGCTTCAAGTTCTACTGGAACAAACATAACTTCTTATACCTGGGGTTTTTACATGCCTAACGGAACATTGTATAAAAGCATAACAGAAAATGACCCATATACTAGCATGATTCTACCTGTAGTGGGCTCGTGGAGTGTTAAGCTAACTGTTAAAGACATTTATGAACAAACTGGAACAACAAGTCAAACTGTAAGCGTTAGTGCTTATCCATTGAGTGTTGATTTTTCATGGTCTCCTTCAAATCCGTATGATTATGATACTGTGACTTTTACTGCTACAATCAATGCTAAGTATGGTGTTAAGAGCATATTGTGGAATTTTGGAGATGGAAGCACTGCTTCTACGAACCCTGCCAGTCATGTCTATACAAAAAATGGTACATATATTGTCTCTGTAACTGTTACTGACAATAATGATAAGCAGGCATCAGTTTCTAAGCAAGTGAAAGTTAACTATTACACTATTAGTGTTGATTTCAGTTATAATCCGTCAAGTCCTGCTGAAGAAGACGACATCACTTTTACTGCAACATACTCTTCTAAATACTCGATTATAAGAATGTCTTGGAGTTTCGGTGATGGAAGCTTTGACAATGCTAATCCAACTCATCATTCATATTCAAACGGAGGTGTTTATTCTGTTAGCTTTACAGTTGTAGATTCTAACAATAAGCAAGCTTCAATAACTAAACAAGTAAATGTCTTGTATGTAGTTAAGTTTGTAGAAATAGGTCTTCCTTCAGGCACAAACTGGAAAGTTGTTTTCAATAATGTTGAAAAGTCTTCAAGCAGTGAACTCATATCTTTCACTGCAAATGCAGGAACTTTCTCTTATACTGTTGAATCGTTAGATGTTAAGTATGCTCCAAATCCTTCTTCAGGTTCAATAACTGTTCCAAATATTAAAACCGTTTCTGTACAGTTTAATAGGCAACCGTTAACTGATGTTGAGTTTTCAGGTTTAACTTCTGCTCCAGTAAATGCTACTGAGACTTACACTTTAAAGCCTAAGATAAAAGATGTGGTGCAACCTAACTACAATGTTAAGGTAGAGTTTAAGTTGAACGGTGAATTGGTTGATAGTTTGACTGTTTGTTCTGATAGTAACGGTATTGCCTCTTTCACCTACACCTTCAAACTTTCAGGAAGTTATAGTTTAGACTTTTATGATGCAGACTTATCTGTTTATGTTAAATCAGTGTCTATAACTGTAAAAGCAAAGCTAGAGATTATATCTGAAACACAATTAACACAAACTTACAATTTAGAAGGCGATTATGACTTCAATGCAATATTTAGAATAAGAGATTCTTGTACAAAAGCTTACACTAATGACTTTAACGTTAAAAGTATAAACTTGACCGATTCTTCCTTGAATGTGATTCCGATAGAATGGTATAAAGAGAATTTCAGTATTTATGTTAAAGCTAAAGTTTACATGTTTTATGGTAAAGCTGAAGATAAAAGTTTAAGGTTGTATTTTGAGCTTTCCTCTACTAATCATATTGGAGTTTCATATTCACTCACAATTAAAATGGTTAAGCCTGTAATTGTTATATACATGCTTGATGATAAGGGGCAAGTTGTTAAAGGTTTCGTTAAAGGAACTAACATTTTCTATTTGAAGTTTCAAGGAATCAGTAATATAGACCCAAGAGATATTAACCTGACAGTGATAGACTCTCATGGTGTGAAACATTATGTTTCAGCAGAAAATATTGTGCCTGCTGGTGCTGACAGTGTTAGAGTTACATATAGTTTTGAAGAGGTTGGAACCTATGTTTTTCTAGTTGATTATCACGGTGTAGTTGAAACTTCTCAAACTTTCACTTATCAGGTTGTTGAACCATATAACTTCTTTAGATGGGATAATCCTCTTTTTGTTGCTTTTGTAATTGTAATTATTGCCGTAATGTATAGTCTGATTAAACGTAAAAAGGAGTGAAAGATGGGTAAAGGTAGACATAAACGTAGAAGGAAATTGAAGCGTAAACTTAAGAAACAATTATTGTTCAGGTGAGTGGATGCCTGTTAAGGTTTCTCGTAGGCTTGTTGAGCTTCTTAAACGTATGAGGGTTACTTATGCTAGTCTTGATGATAGTACTGCTACTGTCCATTTAGAGTATGTTCCTCTTCCTAAGAGTAGAGTTAAGATTGTAGAGCATGAGCCTGAAGTAGGTAGTTGGTTTAAGGAAGCGGATAAGAACATTATTAGAATTGATAATGATATTAAGCGTAAGAATTGGTTGCTTAGTTTAGCTGTTCATGAAGCTGTTGAGAAATGGATTAAAAATACGTTTTTCCCTGCTGTTTCTGTAGAAGATGTTTATCCTTATCCTATTCATACTATTGCAGAAGAGATTGAACGTAAATGGCATTGTTCACGTTTTGGAGTTAAAAGCTGGAAAGAATATTCTAAGCGTGTTGAAGATGTTTGGGAGAAAGAGAATAAGAAAGTGAAGGTTTTATGATTAAGAAGTATGTTGTTCCAATTGTTTTGGTTGTTTCTCTTTTTCTTTTGCATTTGTATCTTCCTTACTTTTTATTGACTAATTTGATCCTTAACAGTTCTAAGTTAGTTTTAGGTGTCACTTATTATTATGAGTATGATAATGATTGGGATTTACATCAAAATATGGAACTATTGAATGAGACTGGGATAAAAGTTATCAGGGTTAGACTTTATTCTGATGTTACTGATGTTAAGAGTAATAGTTATAATCTTACTAGGATTTTCTTTGAGCTTGTTGAGAAATATAATTTTAGTGTTGCTTTAATGGTTTCAGAAACATTGACATATTATATTCCGCAAGAGAGTGTTGACTTTTATTTTAAGAATTGGGGTAAGTATATTAAGTATGTTCAGATTCTCAATGAACCTGAACTGTTAACTGGTTGGACAATGAATTATCCTTTGCTTCCTGAAGAGCTTTACAATCTGTTTATTGATGCTTATAACAAAACTGTTAATGCTATGCAAAAATACAACTGTAAGCCATTACTTTACGTCAATTTTTCTCCGGTTTCTATTCTGCGTACAGATGTTCAAACTAAACTTTCAAAGTTTGTAGATTTTGTTGGAATAGACATTTATATGACTGCTGGTTTGCAGACTTTCTATTACTTTTATAGGGATTTGCAAGCTGTTACTAAAAAGCCTGTGATTGTTACAGAGTTCGGTTACACATCTAATGATAAAGAACAACAGAAGAACTATGTGATGTCATGTATTAAAATTTTTCAGAATTTAGGTATCTCTCAAGCTTGGATATATGACTGGAACAGCAATCAACCCCCATACAGTTACGGTATTAGAGATAACCAAGCTTTGCTTGAAGAGTTGAGAAATTATGTTTATTCTTGACTTTGCTAAAATCTATGTTCACGGTACATTAATACTGTTTCTGTCTTGGCTTTTCGTTTATGTAGCTTCTGGCAGTTTAGCGTTCTTGATAGGATATGATTATCCGGTTGGAATTATCATTGTTGCAGTTATAGTTTTATTTTATCCGTTAGTTTTAGGTCTTGTGAACATTTGTGTTTACAGATATTTCTATGATAGAGAGGACAAAATCAGCTTTCCTGTTTGGACGAACGGTTTCATAATGTTTTTGATTTGCTCAATGTTTTTTATAGTTTATGATATTACGAAACAGTTTTTGATATTGCTGTTTATACCAATTCTTTTAGGACTTTATGGTAAACTTACAGAGCAGGATTAAGATGTTTGAAGTTGAATATAATGAGAAGATTCTTCCAAAGTTAATGTTGATTTTGAGAATTCATAATGCTGTTTATAAGTTGAATAGGAAGAAACGTAAGTTGAAGGTTCTTTATTGCAGTTTAGAATGTAAGTATTCTGTTTTAACTTTGATTCTCAGGTATCAGTTGTGTGATGTTTGTAAAATTCATAGAGCTAGATATTTTGCGTATAAGAATGGTGAGAGACTTAAGGTTTGTCAGCATTGTAAGAATGAGAATTCTTTTGACAGTGTTGAGTATATTAGTTTGAAAAATGTTGAATTGCATCATGATGTTGTAACAGGATTATTGAAACCATGCTTTCATTGAGTGACAGAAATGAGAGTTTAAGCGTGTAGGATACTTCGTAGTTAGAGGAAAATTGCTTACTCGACCGAGAAATTTACATTCTTGGTTGAATCAAGTAAAAAAGATTTTGTCTGCAAAGGTTAGAGAGATTGCACCTAATGTTTGGGAGGTTAGAGAATGAAAGAAGTTAAAGTTTCTTGGAAACCTAGAAGGGTTTATTTGCGTCCGCATACTGATAAGATTATTGCTCATTTGCTTTACACTTTGGGTTCTAAGGGTGATATGTCTGTTTCTTTTCTTCATAGGCGTTTAGGATATGATATAAGTGAGAATGAATTGATAAAACTGTTAGATGAACTTGAAAAGCTTGGTTTAGTTAGACGGTATAAACTTAAAGTTACAGACCCTTTTGTTCCTAGCACGGTTTTTGTCGGGGTTACAAAGAAAGGTTTAGAAGTATTTGAATAGAAAATTTTATATATGTAATAGCTAAGAAGGTGAATGCTAGAGAGATTGTCGAACTATATTAGATTTAACAGAATAAAGTTCACAATAATTGAAGTTAAAGGGGGTGAGTGGATGAGTAAGAAAAGAATAGTACGAGAAAGATACCATGCTAAATATGGTATAAACGTCTATGGACCTACTGTGTACCATCAAGAGACGCCTTTTAGTGCTAGTACATTAGAAGAAGCAGAAAGATTAGCTCTTAAGGTTCTAAAAGAGTCTGACAAAAGTATAACACATGCTTACGTATACGACTTAGACAAGCCAGGATATGCAATAATAGTTTGCAGTAGGAAACCGAAGATACATTGTACAAAGCTTAAAAGACCGAGAAGAACGTGGTAAAAAGAAAGTTCAACTTTTAGTTTTCTTCTTTTTTTTCTTTTATATTATATATTGAATTGCATCTTTTGAAGTTTTGTTAAAGGGAATTCTTGTTAATTATAGCTACGTTTGACAGTAAACTATTTATATTACATGTTTTGTTATTATTTAACAGTTATTGAGGTAAAAATCAATGAAGTAATAGAATGCTAACTATTTACAGTTCCGAGGTAGAGGGTATGAGTGTCGAAGATACAACTATAAATAGTCAGATTGTTAGTCAACATGTTGAAACATCTGTCACTGCTACTTCTTCTGCTCCACGTAAGATTAGAAGGCGTAGAACAGCTCCTCTTGATGTTGTTGTTGAAAGAATCTTGGCTTTTGTTCCTAAGGATAATACTTTTCGTTCTAATGTTGTTGTTGCTAAATTAGTTAATGCTGATTATCGTGCTGTTAAAAAAGCTTTTCGTATTATAGATATGCTTAATAGGTTTCCTTATCCTATTGAAGTAAGTCACGGCCCTAAGGGTAGCCTTTGCCTTCGTATTGCCAGTAAAGCAAAGATTGATGCACAAGATATGGCTAAACAGTTATTGGTTAGAGCAGTCCAGTTACTTGAAGAAACTGAGAAAAGGTGATTTACTTTTGACTGTTAGTGAATATAAAAGCATTAGTGTTAGTAAATGGTTAAGTGATAATATTAGTTTGGCTGGTTTTGGTAATCCTACTAAGAATGCTGTAATGTCTGTTCGTGAACTTGTGGAAAACAGTTTAGATGCAACTGAAGGTGCTAGGATACTTCCAGATATTAATATTAGTGTTAAACTGTTTGAAGGTAATATTTATGAAGTTAGAATAGCTGATAATGGCATCGGTGTTCCTAAAGAGTATGTTGCTAATGCTTTCGGTAAAGTGTTGTTTGGTAGTAAGTTTACTTTGAAACAGCATAGAGGTATTTTTGGTGCTGGTGGTAAGCTTGTACTGATTAATAGTCAACGTGAGACTCGTATGCCTTTCACTATTATAAGTAGTACTGTTGGTTCTAGTAAGATTTATAGTTTTACTATGGAAGTTGATATTAACAGGAATGAGCCTATTGTTCACAGTGTTAAAGAAGTTGATAATAGTTATAATTGGCATGGTACTATTGTTAAGTTTTACAGTAAAGCTGATTTCAGTAGAGCTTTGAACACTATTGTTAAGTATTTGCAGTTAACTAATGTTGTTTGTCCTTATGCTAGTATAAAGTTTACTTTTAACGATAAGGAAGTTTATTCTTTTAAACGTGTTACTGATTTGATGCCTGAAGTTCCTAGAGAGGTTAAATGGCATCCTCATGGTGTTGATGCTGAAACTGTTCGTGAGTTGATTAGTAGTTGTGATAAGAATTTGAAGTTGAGTGATTTTCTTGTTAAATGTTTTCAACGTGTAGGCTATAATATTGCTAAACGTTTCTTACAACATTACAATTTAGAAGATGTAGCTATTGGTTCTTTGACTGATTATAGTATTAGTAAGCTTGCTGATTATTTGAAGGATTTTGATGAGTTTATTAGTCCAACTACTGAATGTTTAAGCGTTATAGGTGAAGATATTTTAAGACAGAGTTTGTTTGTTCGTTTTGAACCTCTTTTTGTATGTTATAGTAGTCGTAAGGGTGTTTATTCTGGTCATCCTTTTATTGTTGAGTGTGCTTTAGCTTATGGTGGCAAACATATTGAGAAATTACGCAATTCTGAAAAAGACAGTTTTATACTGTATCGTTTTGCTAATCGTATTCCTTTACTGTATGATGAAAGTAGCTGTGTACTTAGAAAAGTTTTAAACGACATTAACAAGAATGCTTATAGGTTGACTGAAGAGGATACTGTGTTGTTTGTTGCTAATTTGTCTAGTACTAAAGTTCCTTATAAGACTATTGGTAAAGAGTGTATTAGTGATGCTTACGAGAATGTTAATCATGCTGTTAAATTGTGCTATCAAGATGTGTTAAGGAAACTTAAAGAGTTTGTTATTCATAAGAAGAAGTATGAAGCTAATGTTAAACGTAAAAGCGTGTTGAAAAAATATCTTGAACATATTAGCTTCTTTGTTTGCGACACATTAGGTAAGGATAAGATTAACATAGATGAAATATTGAAAAATGCAACAAAGGAGGCGTCTAGTTGAGCGAAGACATATCTGAAAGAATAGAGTCTGCAAAGGAACGTGTGAGTCAAATATATTATACTATATTGAAGTTGGTCAGTGAAGACCCTCAGATGACAACTAGGAAGTTGAGGGCTTTGTTGTCTAAGCAGTTCAATATTTCTCCGAGATATGCCTATGACTATATTGATGTTGAACTAGCATTAGAAGAAATAGCACATGATGGAAATTTCTTAGTTTTAACAGAGAAAGGCTGTAAACAACTCGGAATAGACTATAAAACATACATGAACAAAAGAATATTGTCTTTCATACCGCAAAAATACCAAAAATAAAAAAGGGTTCTACGATTTTAACGATTTCGCTTTTTCTCTCCATTTGCGATAAATTTCTATCGCCTCTTGTTCTGTTATCTTACCTTCTTTAATCATTTTTCTCAACTTTGCTTGAACAACTACAGGAACTTCAAACACGCTAAACTCTATATCCTTTTCACTCATAATCTATCACTATCTTTATTACTGTTTCTCTGTTATATAAGCGTTTCTAAAGAAACCCAATGATAAACAATAATAATATTCTTTTAACAATATTCTTTATTCTTAATTCTTTAAGAATATTTTAATATATTCTCTTGATGTGTGTGTTCTGATGTTCTGATGTGTGTGTGTTCAGTAAAATCGATGCGTTTTGATGTTGAAGTTTGGTGAAGTGTGCAGTTAAACGGAAACATTGACGAGTTGTATGAGAGTGTTGAAAGTTGGATGGAACCTATGAAAGCTGGATGTAAATGTGTCTAGTTAATCGGAATCTTTGACAGTTGGATTCTAGTGTAAGTAAATGACTGTTGGTAGGTGTATGTGTAGAGATAATGTGTTAAGGTTATTAGTTAAGATTTAACAATCTTTTGGGGAGTGTTTAGTTGTTGAAGGATGGGTTTAGGTAGAAAGATTTATATACTACTTGTTGCTAATAGTATTAACGGTGAAAAAGATGATAAATGATGAGATTGAAGAAGAAATTCCACAAAAATGGTGTGAACGGAAAGACAATAAGATATACAGTATTAATGTTAGCCTCAGAAGAAATGGTGAAATAGACCTCATTGAGTTGTTTGAAACAGAAACATTCATAATTGCAACTACTTGTGAGCATACTAAGAGCTATCAAATATTTCGCAACTATCCGACTTATGATTTAACTGTAACAATCAGAGAAGTTGAAAAAGGTGAGTTCGACCTTTTCTATGAAGACGAAGTGACAATAAAGCTACATTGGATTGAAGGAGCCAACGAGACGTTTTCTGTCGTAGATGCAGAGGTTTGATAGTTAATGATAAGTGTTGGCATACAAGTAACGGTCATTATTGTGTAGGATGTGCTCAAGAAATGGGGTGGGAATAAATGAATAGTATTGTTAAAGTTGCAGAATCTGTTTATGAACAATTAAGTAGAAAAGAAATACCTAAACTGTTTGTTCCCGATAGAACAGCTAAAAACGTTAAACTTTCAGAAGAAGGCTTAACCTTAGGCTCTCATAAGTTTGTTAGAAGTGCCGGTAAACTCTCAACAGTTAAACCTTTTGCACAATTATGTTGGCTAATATGGTATGTTAATAAAGAATTACTGTCAACAAATAGAACAACAACTTTAAGAGACATCTACTACACTAGCATGGGTTTTGAAGACATCGCTTTTCAAGAACAACATGAAAGTAACAGCATAATAGAAGACTTAGAAGCATTAACAGGATTAACAAGAGAAAACTTCAACATTTACCCGAAAGAACGAGCAGTAATATTCGGAGATGCAAAATTCAGATATGTTCAACCTAGACCTTGGATTCCACATACAGACAAAATATACAGTTTAAACGAACATCCAGACGGTTTAGCAATAGGACCAGAACTAACAAGCAACACAGAATTCTTAGAAGTAAACGCAGACAAAATCATAATAGCTGAAAAACAAGCAGTCTTCAGAAGATTCGTGGAAGACGGTGTCTATAAGAAATATAATGCTTTATTAGTTTTCAGTGAAGGACAACCGCCAAGAAACTGTAGAATATTAGTTAGAAGATTAAGCGAACAGTTCAAACTACCAGTATTTGTGTTAACAGACGGAGACCCCTACGGTCTGAGCATATTTCTTACAATTAAATACAACAGCATCTCATTAGCACATGTTAAACAACTAAACGTTCCAAACGCTAAATGGATAGGCATACACGCACAAGACATAATAGACTATAAACTACCAGTAGACCCTAAAAAAGGAAAATTCACAGACAGAGATACAAAAAGACTATACGACTTAATGAAAGACGTAAGATGCAAAAACGACCCATTCATAATGGAACAACTAAGACTATGGGACAAACTCAAAAAGAAAGTAGAATTAGAAGCGTTCTCAAAATATGGAATCAACTTCATTAGCGAAGTCTATCTTAAAAACAAACTTAAGTAAAAAGAAACATTAAGAAACATGAAAATTAACATGAACTTTTATCTATATTGACATTTTTATGTTAAAAATCTAGTTTTCAATAATCATTCTTTATACACGTTTAGTTAGTAAAATTTTATATACTTTTACTATGAATTCACATTAAACGGAGAGCTAACGTTGTCTCAGAAAGAAATCTATGTTCCAACAATAAAGAAAGTCAAAATTACTAAAAGCGTCAAGAATGTTAAAGGAAAACAGTATCACCAATATGTTTTGACGATTCCTAAAGAATTTGGTTTTAAAGCTGAAGAAAACGATTTGTCAGAGATGGTTCTAACAGCAGACGACATTATTCTTGGTATTCCGATTAAGCTGTTGCATTCTTCAGATGAAGAGAAATTGAAAAACGAAGTTATAACAATACTTAAATGGCTAAAACAGCATTCAAGCTCTCCGTTTATGAAGAAAAAGAAAAGGGGAAAATAAAAAATGGTTAGAATATTCACTTGGCAAGACAAAGTAGAAATACACTTGTCAGATGACGGAACATCTATAACTATGGTTAAACCTAGAAAAACCACAACATCAATACTAATCAGAGGAGAACCAGAAGAGTTTGCACAGAAATTCTTTATCAGTCTATCAAAAGCAAAAGACAAGTACGGTGTTCCAGTGTTCACTGTGTCTGAAGATGAATTGAACGATTGCATCAAACAGTTTGCTGATTTTCTAAGAGGTAAAGAAGAAATATCTTTAGAGTTTGCTGAAGAAGGGGAGAAACCTAAAGAGGAAGCTAAAGAAGTTGCAGAAATAACTATACCTTTAACAAAGTTTGCTGAAGCTAAAGTTGAAGAGAAACCAAAAGAAGAGAAAAAGAAAGAACAAATACCAACTGTAGATATGAGCCAAGTAGTTGTAAGATTTCAAGAACTGATGCGTCAAGGAGTAGCAGTTCAGAAAGCATATGAAATGTTGGAGAAAGAGTTTAATGTACCTAAAGATGTTTTAATGAATGTGTTGCCTATTCCGAAAGAAACAGTGCCACTTGAAAAAATGATGAAAGAAGTGAAACCAGCAGTACCAGAACAACCAACAACTGTAACACCTACTGTACCAGTAACTGAAGCTATCGAAGAAATAGAAGGATATGAGTATATAACTAGCAAACATTTAGAATGGCTTGAAACATTAGCACATAAAGTCTACAATATTGACAAAGATACACTATTTCTACGTTATAAAAAAGAAGCTGAACAATTGAAACAGAAAGTACATGCAAAAACAGGAGCATTAATAGCACACATACTTTTCAATGAAGCTAGCAAACACAACATTATCCAGTTCGCTAGAAGAAGAGTCTATCATTTAATATTCTTGTACAGAGAAAATGAAGACTTGAAATACAAAGAAGTGTTAGCTGACAAGTCAATAGAAGGATTAAAAATAAACAGATGCTATAGAATACCAGAACTAAAACTAGAAGGAAGACTAATAGCTATGACTTTCCCACCGTTCTTGAGAGATGTAAGCACTTATAGTAGTGATATGCCTTTAATTTCTAAAATTGAACCTATAGCTGATTTACCTGCAATACCAATAGCTGGAACACATAAAGTGTTTGAACCGATAACAATAAGAGAAGCAATAGACAAAGCTAAAGAATCACCAACAAAAGAAATAACAGACGCTATATACGTTACAATAAAACAAATAAACGAGTGGGGACAAGGAACAGGAGCCTTCTTAGCAGTACACGACGGAAGCGATCCTAATATTCCAGTGTATGCTGTTAAAATAAAGCTTCCATATGAGAATCCATTTGGTTTAGACGAAGGCATAATAAGTAACAGTATTGACAAGACTATACTCTGTTTCGGCATAATGACTTACAATGAGCCTAGAGGAAGAATAAGTGAAGGCTTAACAATAACACCTATGTTCATATCATTTGTAGAATAATCAAAAGTTCTAAAGTGAACAGAAATGCCAATAATAGCAAATAAAAAACCAGAAGAAAACCCTTCTTCTTTTTCTAACATTTCAACAGTTTCTCAAACACAGAGAACACAATTTAAGTCATCATTTAGAAAACCTATATTAGAATATCAATATAGAACAATAACATTTACAAGTCCAAGATTAGCGGAAAAAATAACAATAGAAAACGGAATAAACTTGTTCTACGGAGACCCTGAAACTGGAAAAACAAGCAGTTGTATGAATTTAGCTTTCAACGCTTTAGAAAAAGGAATGAAAGTAATATACTATGATACAGAACGTGGAGTACACCCTGACAGAATAATACAAATCTATAAAAGTAACAATTGGACATTCGATTACAATTTACTGTACAAAACTTTTGTTTATCCTGAAAAACTAGATTGTAAGAAACTGTTTGATGATGTTTCAAGAATAATATCTCTAGAAAAACCAGACATGCTTGTAATAGACAGTTTTACTCCTGTGTTTATGAAAGACTTTACAGACCCATCTAAACAGTACGAGAAATGGTTCATAACTAATGAACGTGAAAACTTAGTTTATAGACTATTTGAATCAGCACATGACAACAAAATGATAGTTATAATAGTTTGCCACGCTAAACAGGTAAGTAAAAAGAAAGAAGATGTTGAAAGACAAATGAAAACTCTTGCCAGTGAACCAGAACTATTTGCCGGTGTAGGTAGAAGATTTGAATACCTTGCTAAACTCTGGCTATATTTTATGAAAGTCATAGATGAGCAAGGAGACATGAAGAGATATATGGTTATAACACGTAGAAAAGTAGGTGAAAACTTTTACGAGTCTAAAGAGAAGATAGAATTTAAAATATCAAACATAGGAGTTGAATAAAATGCCTATTATTACAACTAGAAAATCAGAAGTTCCTGAACCTTTAACAGGTGAACTCTTATCTAAAAAACTAATACAGAAAACAGAAACAACAACAAAAATAGAAAACAAATATTTGCCAGAAGAAATAGTGAAAACATGTGAAAATACAGTTAAACTTTACAATTTATTTGAAACAAAACTACCAACAACTGGACACGTAGCGTTACTAGTAGCTTCTCAACTTTCAAGCATGTGCATAAATATGGATAGACAATTCAATTTAGCTTTCGGAGCACCAGTAGGACAAGGAAAAACAACAATACTATCACAGTTCTGCACTATACCATTCGTCAATTATATGAATAGAACAACATATGCAGATTACATGTTAATGCATTGTGGAAAATTCTTAAAAGCAGTAGGCAAAAGACTACCACACGGAGTAAAATATGATAAGCGTGCTAAATGGCGTGACGGTGAGTCTGTCATAGACGTTAGTGAAGCTGAAGACAGGATAACAGATAGGGTTGACATTATAACTGATGGAGAATCAATATTTTATCAGACAGACTTAGAAAAACTTTTACAGTTTTGGAACGCAATATTAGAACAAGGCTTTTACAGAGGAGGAGACCAGTATAGCGGTCATTATGTCATAGGCTCTCCAGATAACCGTGTAAGACACGGTTTAATACTTGCATGTACAACAGACAACTTCAACAAGTATATTTTAACAGATGTAGGTTGGAACAGCAGATGTGTTCTTGCAGTATGGGAAAACTTAGACTGTGAAAACTTGTACATTAGGCACGGAATAAGAAACAACTTGTTAGATGACAGTCCAGAGTTTTATTTTGAAGTTAGCAAAATGCTTAGTCATTTGAATCCTAAAAAGAAAGTAACAATAGAATACTGCGGAAGCGAAGTAGAACAACACATAATAGAACTTGAAAACAGTTTGAAAGAAATTAGACTTGAAAAGCCCGGGTTAAGAGCAACTAAAGATGTTAAAAGAATACTTAGAGCTTTCGCTTTTCTAAACTTAGATTTTAAAGTTAGATATGAACATGTCATTTTTGTTAAAGCGTTAATAAACAGTTTATGTAAAAGAATACAAGTTGGAGACGAATATAGAGACTTAGGAAGCAGATTACATTTTATGGTTAGCTTGTTGAATTATTTAGGTTATAACGAGAAACAGACTATTCTGTATTTAAATGAACATTTCAAATGGTGGTTGAATAATAAGCCTTTGTATTCTGAAGAAGAAGTTAAACGTGCTATGAAGGAAGTGAACGTTGACTGAAATACTTTTCAGACTTGACAAGAAAACAATTAATGAATCAGCATTCTTTAAATCATTAGACACTTTTCTAAAACTGTTTCCTGAAAAAGAGAAGAACTGGTTTGACAGAAGCGTTATGAGAATATATGATGTTGTCTATTTAGGTAAACATGGTAATCGTAAAGAGTTTAAAGTTTACAGAAACGAGAAGTTGGATAAATATGATAGTAGATTTTCATATTATAGAGTTTATTTGTACAGTCATAACCGTGGATGGTGTAGCTGTTTCTATGGCAAATACGGTCAAGAAAGAATGGTTAAAATATGCACTCATATAGGAGCATGTATCTTATTTGATTTGTATGTACAAAATCTAATGCAGAGTGCATAAAAATGTCCTATAACGATAAAGTTTTGAAATCGTTAGATACAGCATTAAACTATTACAACAGTTCACTTTCAGTAATAAACACCACAAAAGATAAAGCAACACTAGAAAACCATTTCTGGCATATACTTTCAGAGTTAGAATATACTTTATTTGTTTTATCATTAATGTTTAACAGAGAAGAATATGAACAGTATTTGCCTAAACAGGATGAAATTGAAAAGAACAACATACCGATAAATAAACTGTTAAACAATGCTAAACAACACGTAATGAACAACGATATGTTTGAAGCTTACAAAAACGTTTACATGGCAAGGTATTACGCTACTAAAATATATAATTTGTTAAAGAAGGAAATAAAATGAAAAATGTAAAAATCTGTCCAGAATGTGGTTCAGAAATGCGAACAGAATACAGACTTGACCAGTTTAATGATTGCGAATATATACTCTACATTTGTCCCAAATGCGGATACACAGTGAGGAAATTATTGTTATGAATAAGCTACTAGAAAGAGCGAAAAACTTTTACATCACACACCTTTATTGTGGCAGATGCGGTGAATGGCATAGTCTTGATGTTGTAAAATGGAATGTTAAAGGTCAACCAAAATGTCCCTACTGTAATAATCTGCTAAGAACTAGAACAAGACATAATCATAAAAATCCTGAAATCCTTATAAAGAAACTGAAACTGATAGAATCAATGAGGAAGAACATGTTGAGGAATAAGTGTTGAAAGTTTTAAAGTTGAAACTTCAGAATGGCTATTCTGTTTCAGTTGAACTTCCAGACTACTTGTTTAATATAGTTGAAGTAAACATTAAAAGAGCTATATTGCAGAACAGAATGTACCCTAATAATGTTAAATCTGACATATGTTATGTATGTGCAGTTAATCAGACTCATTTAAGCTCTGAACAGTTAGAGTTTGTTAAAAGAGAAATCTGCAACAAATGTAAACTGAAAACACCGTATATACTACAAAGAGTAACAAGCATATGCTCTTTCAATTACTGCGATATTGCATGGTATCTCAACAATGTTTATGGCATTCCACAAGTAACAAACAGCTTCATGCTTGAAGGTTCATTAACACATGCTATTGATAACTTACTAACAGAGTATTTGGACAACAGAAACAACTATAAAAGATTCAAACAACTTTATCCAGATAAAGATTTAATACAACAGGAAATACTAAAAATAATAGAGAATGAACTTCTAAGTAAAGCTTTAGAAACGATAGAAGAGCCTGTGCCTGAGACTTTGATAAAATCTACTGTTGAAAGAATGTTTAATACTGTTTTAGAAGAGTTTGCTGAAGTAAACGCTTATCGTATATGTCATAATATTGAACATGAAGGTGAATATCATAAAATAGTTAGTAGAAAATGGACGGAACTAAAAGTAGTAGGCTATTACAGTAACTATGATGTCAACTTGTTTCTCATAGGACACATAGACAAACTTTACAGACTAAACGACAATACTTTTGTAATTAGAGATGTCAAAACAACTAGAACATTGTTATTATCTGAAACAGAACAAGGCTCTTTTTATGACACTCAATTACAGTTAGGTGGATATAAGTATTTGCTTGAACAGTTTTATGGAGTAAACGTTAACGTGATAGGAGAAATAGAGTTAAGCAGATACTTTCAAGTGTTGCCTGTACTATGTGATTCTAAAGGATTCATACAAGTATGCGATAGACTATGCGATTTCATAAAGAACATGAAGATGCCTATAGGAAGACCAAGAGGCTCTTTATGCACTGTTGAAACATGTTCATATTTTAGTATATGTGAAGATAGATTTAAGAAAAAGAGGTTATAAAATTGCTAAAATGTTATCTTTGCGGAAAAACAATAAAAGAGAAAATTATTCCATCAGAACACACTGTCACAGCTAAATGGGATGCTGATTGGGGAATAGAAGTTTATTTTGAAAGACGTTTTATAGTGATATGTCTTCAATGTTACGAGCATATAGTAAGGTTCAGGTGTCACTAATGTTAAAAAGCATTTTATCTGAATATAGAACACCGTTACTCAAATACCTTGAGAGACTTATACAACTGTTTGACGGTTACAATAGAGAATGGCAAATAAAACATGAAAACGGTAAATACATTAAACCGTTCTTCATAAACTCAGCATATGACATTATAAGTAAAGCAGAATATAAACCGTTAAACACTTTTGAATTAGCGTTTTCCGTACAAAAATTCAATGATGCGAAAACCTTCAATTTCTACGATTGGGACTTCATAATAGACATAGACAAATGCAGTTTAACAGAAAGAAAACAAATATGCAAACAAATAACAAGACTATTAGAAGAATTCAACATAACATATTTAATAGACACCAGAATGCACATTTGGCTACCATCATACACTCATTATTTAAGAGAAGACTGGAATCAACTGTACGAAAGAAAAACAGCACAATACATTAAAGAATTCATATATGCTTGTACAGACGTTAAAAACAAATGTGAAATAGACTCTGGACTCTGGTATGTAAATAGACACAAAATAAGATGTCCGTACACTTTTCATTTAGAAACAAAACAACTACAAATATTCTATGACAAAGACTTTAAACCTTTAACATTTAAACAGGTAGAACAAATATGGAAGGGAGAAAACTTTTCAACAGTAGAAAAAGAACAAGTATGTTTAGGATTCAACAAATTTATAGATTATGCTTTAGAAATAGGTAAAAGCTTAGTTGAAGGCTTAAACATAAACGATATACCAATAGAAGAACATCACAGCATAAGAAACAAGAAATTGAGACCATGCTTTGAATATGCATTAAAAAACACAAAAGACATGCCTCATAAACAAAGAATGGCGACAGTACTAGAAGCACTAGTAGCAGGGTACCGAGACCCATTAGAAATAGCTAAACTCTTCAGTAATCAGTCAGACTTCAAAATGGAAAGAAGCTTGTACCAAGTAAACGACATAATCAAAAGAACAAAATTCATAAAACCATACAGATGCAAAACAATACAACGCTTAGGATGGTGCATAAAACAAAAATGCAAATACTACAAAGAAATACTTTGAGAATAAATTTTATATTTTATATCCCTAAAATAAAATTGAGGGTACTGAGAGATGCGATTGAAATGCGAACTCTGTGGCTCCACAGATAAAGTCTTTCCCCACTTGCATTACGAAAAACATTATCAATATCCGAGATTTATGATTATTTGTAGACGATGCCATAAACGAATACACCGTAAGATGGGGAAAAATTCTGATGTGATTTCAAGAACTATTAGGATAAGTAGGAAACTTTGGCGGGAAGCTAAGATTTATGCTGTGAATAATGATTTGACTATATCTGAATTAATAGAAGATGCTTTAAGGAAGAGGTTGAAAAGTCCAAGTTCAGGGGATAACAAAGAGAAAAAAGAAGAAGCGAAAGCTGAATCTGATAATATTAAGTTTAATTTTGAAGGGTGAGACAACCCTGTTCAGCATAGTCTACAAAAATAAAATATTTGATGTGCTATTAACTCCAAGCGGTTTCAAAATGAATACTAGAGGCACTAAAAAGTGGAACTACATAGACAAAGAAGACATAAGAAACTTCATAGCAATACTGAACAACACTGGACAAATAAAACTAAGTATACCATTAACAGAAAGAATAGGGTTCACGTTGCCAAACGATATGAGCGTGTTTAGAAACATAAGCTTACTAATTAAACTGTTATATCCTGAAAACGTTTCAATAGAAGAAGGAAAAACAATACTGCTAAAAAGAATAAACTATAGCCATGAAGACTTCATTCAAAGGAGAAACAAAATACTATTATCTGAAAACAGAACATTCTACATAGAACAGAACAAAATAAGAATAGTAGACAAAAACCAAACAAAACTAACACAATTTGGAGGAATGATATATAAATGATTAAAGTTTATTGGCATTCAAGTGAACAAATGGATGAAGTAGATGATAATTCAGTAAAATTAGTGCTCACAAGCCCCGGATGGCCCGACCCAAAATATGGAATTTCCAAAGAATATCTGGATAACTACTATAGTTCAATAAAGAAAATATTAGAGAACTGTTACAAAAAGTTACGTGACGATGGATATCTTGTTCTTCAAGTTACTGACAATTATAGAGAGGGCACACTCTTAATGAGACATATAAATTTCTGTCAAATAATAAAATCTATAGGATATAACATTTTTACCATTAAAATCTGGTCGAGGGGTGACTTTGTAGAACTGTATGTACCATCCTTTTCATATCTTATTTTTGCATCTAAAGCTAAAAGAAAAAAATTGGAAGACATAAAAAGAATGCACCAGAAACCGTTTGGTTACGATGTGTGGAAAATAACCGAAGAATACAAATGGTTCAAGAAATACGGGGCTTTTCCATCCGAGTTAGCTAGACGAGTCATTCTATGCTTCACCGAAGAAGGGGACATTGTTCTAGACCCGTTTCTTGGAACCGGAACAACGGTCATAGTTGCTGATAATTTGAACAGAATAGGCATCGGTTATGAAATAAATCCAGAACTAAAAGAAGTATTTGAATTGCGTAAGAAAAGTATTGGAGGTTCACTAGAAAAATGGTGTATATCACAACTTTAGACAAAACTCCACTTGAAGAACATAAATTCAAGAACTGTACAGTGTATGTTAAAAGATTAGATTTATGTTCACCCTTTCCAGGTTCTAACATAGCGAAAACAATAGGATTCTATAAGCACCTCTTAAAAGTCAAAGAAAGGGGTATAAGAAACATAGGCGTAGTCGATACCTTGATTTCACGCTCAGGTTGGGCTATCTCTTATTTATGCGAAAAGCTTGGTCTAAAATGCTATGAGTTTTATCCTAAGAAAAGGAATCAAATAAATTTTAATCAACTCATGTGCAAAAGTTTTGGCGCCGAGATTATTCCTCAAACAGATGCAAGATACAGTATAAGATACGCCAGGGCTAAAAAACATATGTCAGACATACCGAACAGTTATATGATACCTTATCTAAATCTCGTGGAGGAAAACGCTATAGAAATTGAAAAAGCAGTTTATCAACTTCTAAATCAAATTAGATGTAACACTATAATACTAAGCGTTGGTTCAGGAGCTTCACTAGCCGGTGTTGTTCGTGGAATATCTCAGTCCGACAAAATGTCCGACAAAATGAATATAGAGGTTATAGGTGTTTTAGTGGATAAAAATGTGAACATAAACATGCGAATGAAAAAGATTCAATACCTAATATCTTACTTTAACTTTCAACGATTGCCGAAAATAAAGTTAGTAAACTATGGGTATAATTATGTACAGCCGGAATTAACACCTACGCCTTTTCCATGTGACATCTATTATGATAGAAAGGCTTGGAAATTTCTTGTAGACAATATCGACAAACTGAAAGAACCGATACTATTTCTCAACTTAGGCGGAGAATGGAACGAACATGGACTAAGAAATGGATTACGTGGAGATGGAATAGTCAATGAAAATGAAATAATAAGCTTTCTAAAATCAAAGGGAATAGACTATGCCTAAAGATTTAGAGTCTTTAAAACAGTCCGAACGTATTAGACAAACAGTTCTAACAAAATACGGAGAAATACCACTTAGCATATGGCGTATAGATTTCAGTAAAAACAAACTTGTACACGACATAGAAGAAACACAGAACAAAGTAGCAGAACTAAAACATAAAAAATGGATAGAAAAAGGATTATACGATGCGTCATTGTATGAACGTTTCAGCATGAGTAGTAAATCAGTACGTGGAAAAGACGCTGGACTAAGCATTTTCCCATATGATGTTGCAGAAAGAATAATAAAATTCTACAGTCAACCATACGACATAATACTAGACCCATGTGCAGGACACGCCACCAGAATGACAGCCGCTTTTAACCTTTCACGTAACTATATTGGTTATGATGTGAGTAAACGTTTCATGGAACATAACAGAAAAGTGTTAAAAGAATTATGGAGTAAAGCATTAGTTAAACCTGAAATAGCAATAGTGTTAAAAGAGAAAAGCAGTGAATACATAGAAGAACCAACAGACAGCATTGACATGATTTTTACAAGTCCACCCTATTGGGATATAGAATATTATGGTGAAGAACCTGAACAACTCGGTTGGAATAAGACTTACGAGGAATTTTTGAACGGTCTTAAGCGTGTGATGATGCAATGTTTCAGAGTTTTGAAACCTAACCATTTCTGCATATTTAACGTAAACGATTTTAGAAAAGAAGGAGTTTTCTATACATATCATAATGATGTTATACAATTAGCCAAATACATAGGATTCATAATACACGATATTATCATACTAGATTGGGGTTCAAGCATCTTTGCATGTTTCGCCAGCCAAATAGAGGATTATAAAGTAACAGCTAAGGTACACGAATATTTAATCGTAATGAGAAAACCGGAAAAATATCATCTAGTATGGGACAAGAAAATCTATAAACCTAATATTGAAAAGTGCCCAAAATGTAATAGCCAGATTGTTTTTGACATGATTAATGAAACGCATGAAAGTGCTAAGTGTACTTGTGGATTTTCAATAACTCGACATATTAAACAAGACGGTGTTATGCCTAAAGAAATACTTGAGGCAAAAGAGAAAACTAAGGAAATAAAATTTGATTTTATCGAGGAAGAGGAAGAAATAACATTTGAATTTGAGTAGATAATTATGTCATATCGTGAAATTTTCAACTTTGAATAGTTATACTAGAATGTTTTAGTTATTTTAAGTTTGTTCTAGTTGTAGAAAGATTTATATAGTTGTTGTGAGTATGTTACAACTGTGTAAAAGAGGGGTGGTGCGAATGGTTCAAAAGTTGAGTGAGAATGATATAAAGCTTGAAGATGTAGAAAAATATGAGGAAGAAAGGGCGAGAAGATTTCAAACACGTGTTAGAGCAGAAATGAAGTGGGAACTGACTCTAGAAGAAGCTAAGTCTTTGCTGAAAGTTGCTGAAGAATTCTTAGAAGATGAAGAAGAATGGTGATAAAACATGCCAATTGAACCTAAAAGAGGCTGTGGATACAGAAAAGTTGGCGGTCTATATCTTGTAGGTAGCGGTATATCTGTTCCATGCGACATGTTGCCGCTAGAAATTAAAGAATGTGAATGCTGTGGCTATGAAATACCGTTCACTAGAGCTTTTCTATGGCTTAGCAAAAAATACATTCTACATTATTCAAGCAATCATGATAAACTGAAATGTTCTTGTGTAAGAACCCGCCATAAATGTCCAATATGTACACCTGAACAATACAATCTAGACAAATATGGACTAATGTGGGTAGGCAGTCAATACTATACACCTGAATCGTTCATAAAAGAAGCACAAACAATGGGAGTATCAAAAAGAATAGCAAAAATACCAAAAGACTTAAAACTAGGAGAAACATGGGTACTACTAGCACATCCTAAAGTACCATTCAACAGTTCAATACAGAACACGCCTTTAAAATCTGAACCAGTATATAAGAAAGCAATATTCTACGCTTTTATACCGCAACGTATAGAAATGTTGATATGGAAGTCAGAAGCAACAACTGAAAAAATTAGAAAACTAGAAGAACAAGGAATAACACCAATAATAGTAGATGATAGTGACCCAGAAAACGTGAAAGCTCATAAAGAAGACAGGCGAGTAATATGGGAGTAAAACAAGAAGAACAAGAAAAAGTAGTATGCTTCAACTGTAGAAAAATCATAAACAAGAAAGACGCTTTCTACATAATATTCTTTGACACATACTATTGCCCTAAATGTTATCTCAAACTCTTAAACGGAGAACCAGTAAGAAAAACAATATGGCAAAAAAGAGGAGTCTAAAATAAACAAGAACCTTTAAAACAAAACATGGGGGGTTGACTCCTTCGAATGGGATGTGTAACATAGACTAATATAGTTGGACTAACATAGACTAATATAGTTGGAGGTTAAAGTGTTGTCTGAAACATCTGAACTCACATCTCTTACAATCCAAGACTATAAACTAGAAGAGCTACAGAAACTTTACGGCAGAGCTGAAGACTCAGTTAGCAGAAACACTAACCCTTTACTCCTCGA